>Ga0209253_10001886_pt1 | contig 18476 bp, 14 predicted proteins | sample FrelakmetBRP12BR_FD_187145 | JGI IMG/M metagenome (GOLD analysis project Ga0209253, IMG submission 187145) | Freshwater lake sediment microbial communities from the University of Notre Dame, USA, for methane emissions studies - BRP12 BR (SPAdes)... | ecosystem: Environmental > Aquatic >... | reverse complement strand
TGTTAACTGTTTTGACAGATCAGAATGTAGACAGTGAAATCTTGGTTATCATTGACGAGTCCTCTGATGATTCCCTAAGTGTCGCAGAACAGTTCAACGGGCGAGTTAGATTCGTAATCAACAAAGAGAGAGTTGGCAAGGTTAATGCGCTAAACAGTGCTGTAGATTCGGATTCTTCAGGCTCATCAGTTCTTCTTTTTCTTGACGCTGACATAGAATTGCCACAGGACCAAACATTTCTTGAGCACATTATTGAGAAAATGAAGGAGACTGATCTTCTCGACATACGAAAAGAAGTCGTAAGAGAATCTTTCCTTTCCAAGTTAACGTATTACGAATATGTTAGTTTCAACATATGCACGTACCTACTCGCCAAATTTGCTGGAAAATCGCCTGCAATCAACGGAGCAGCGTTTGCAATCAAGAGAAGCGTGTTCAATTCTCTGGGCGGTTTTAGAAACGTTGTAAGTGAGGACCTCGACATAGCAACGAGAGCATATCTTGATGACTACGGATTTGGCTACACAAATGAAGTGACTGTTTACAATCATGTCAAGTCAAACTGGAAAGACTGGATTGTACAGAGAAGAAGATGGACCGTTGGAACGGCGTTATGGGTACGAGAATGGTATAGGCAACTATTGAGAAAAGGCAAGAGAAACCTCAGACTATTTATCCCTGCACTATTCTTGCTCTTTCCCTCATCGGTAGTCCTGATTTCAAACCTGTTCTTTCCACACTTATTGATCTACGATATTCTTTCGTTGGTTTTTCTATTCCTTCCGATCAAGGTGAGCATGCTGCTACCTATTCTATTGTTCACGCACATCAGTCTAAACATGATAGAGAATCTGGCGGTTTCTCTACTAACATTCTTCATATTTACCTTAGCAATGGTAACATTCTCAAGAAAGCTTGGCTTCGCTTTCAGAATGCACGAATTCCTTCTTTACTACTTCTTCTATTCATTACTATGTACCGCACTCATGATCAGTGGTTTTGTCAGAGTGTTTATTCTCAAAAGATATGAGGTTCCTGAATGGAAAGTAGGAGCAGACATCTCTTCAATCCACGACCCAACGCGATAAGTCTCAAAAACAATCCATGTTCGAGGTTTCTAGATGAGAAACAACTTCGAGAAACTGTTCACGGCTTTGTTGATTTTAGTAGTAGTAAGGATTCGCGCACCAGTTTGTTGGGGAATCAGATCACCGCTTGATCGCGTTGACTTAGAACATAGATATTGGATTAGAATCAACGAATGAAAAAGGCTAAAATTGGCTCAATTTTGGTTTATGGGTTCAAGTTTGATTAATCTGGGGAAATCAGAGACGGTAGATCAAGATCATGATCTATCTCTCCGCGAATGCGGGTGGAACTTGGACACGAAACCACTGGGGAAACACCTAAGATCATCACATGGATTGTTGCTTTTCAATTCAACAATGGAAGGGTAGGATCGTACCACAATGAAGTATCATAAACGCGAAAAGAATCGAGAATGGCATTTACAGTGCCAGCAATGCCACCACATATGGACGGTAGAACTAGGGAAAGTTCACAGTTGGAGCGATTACCCTGAAGCTCAATCGTGTCCAAAATGTGGATCAACGTCAACAATCAAAGTCACACATGGATCTTGTGTGGTTAATAGAAGATTATACCGAATTAACCCATCTCAAATCGTCTAGTTCAAATACGAATTGAATGCAGACACGAGGTTTCAAGGTGTATCAGATGGATGAAGTAGAACGCGATCTACCTGAAGAAGACGAGGAAGATACTGATGAACCCGAATCACCCGAAGATGAGTGGTAGCGGCACCGTTTATTCTGTTTCGGGTAAATGTGATGCATAATGGACAAGAAACGCGCGGAGGCAATTAAGGCGCGGAAAAAACAACGTGAAGCAGACACTCAACAAGCAATATCGGGTAAAGTGGGTAACTGTGTGAAATGCGGAAGCAACAAACCGTTGGAAGGCGCGGATATTATTGCCCCTAGCTTGATTCCACGAATATTGTGTGCCGACTGCAAAAGGAGAACCCAACAAATGAATGCGTCGGCCATAGCCTCGGATACAACAGCCGAACCCATAATACCTGAGACTACAGAACAATATGCTGAAGAAGAAGACGCTGTAGAAACTGAAGATACTGAGAGTAGCGAAGGCGTAGCAGATACAGATGAATCTTAGATTCGCTCGTCTAGGCTGGTCTGAGTACACTTGTGAATCCAGAGGAGAGGTTCACCCGAGAATTTAGCTCGGCAAACTGGACATTGAACGGTCATAATCTAGAGCTTCAATCTGTTAGACTCTTAATCCATAGAGGGAAAAACTACTCATCCAAGAAACAGTGGGTGAACGTATGATACTGGATCTTCATACACACACCGAGGATTACTCACCATGTTCAATGATAAGCTTGGAAGAATTGATTCTGACTGAGCAGGAGTATGTGGACGGTATCGTAGTTACAGATCATGACCACTTGATGAACGAAAAAGTTGCAGAGAATCTGAGCGGCAAATATGGTTTCATGATACTTTCAGGCGTCGAAATATCTGCTAACGATATCTATGCTCATATCTTGGCGTTCGGAATCAAACGAGAGATAAGAGCAGATCTGGGAACAAGAGAAACCATAGCCAGAATCCACGAGCAAAATGGAATCGCCATAGCAGCACATCCACTTCGTTACATCGATCAATTGGACAGAGATGAATGGAAAGACGTAGATGCCATTGAAACTCTGACTCCTAACTGTTCCATGGAACAGAATGCAGAAGCTAGAGAGATCGCTTTGGAATGGAGACTTCCACAAATCGGAAGCTCAGACGTTCACAAATCAATCATGATAGGAACCTACGCCACGCAATTCAACAAGACGATAACCAACATCGATCAGTTGAATAGAACCATCCTGCAAGGTGGCACAAGGCCTGTGGCCCTTGGAGGCAAATCATCTTGTTCCGCAGGATTGCGCCCTTGAATATTTGGAATTCTGGCATATTAACCAGAAATTTGGCGGGCGGGAAGGGATTTGAACCCCTGTCACAGGCTCCGGAGGCCTGTGCCCTGTCTTAACTGGGTATTGACAGGGATAATGGAAAGGTGTGTGTGGAGTCGCAGAGTATCCAAAGGGATAATGGCATTGGGGTACACTGCAATGTTGGCCTATCCAAGACCGCTATACCCATTCCATAAGAACAGTATGTGCCCGAAGACTGAGCGTTAACCCTTGTTACCCCTCATTATCCCTAACGCACATACTCATTATCCCAGATTATCCTCACCCTACATAGTCGATTATCCTTCTGGGTGGAGATATGGTTCAGGAGATGGCAGATCGTCTGCGAGATCAAATGCCTGAAGGTATTCCAAAGAGACTGAAGGAAACAGTTACTTAGAATTATGCAAAGCGATCTGACAGTGAAACGGAACCTGATCGGCCTCATGCGCAATACTCTTAACGTAAGTTGGCGTTACGATATTGGAGATGCCATGATCAAAGTAGGCATCGTCGGCAAAACCAACGCGGGCAAAACTACCTTCTTCAACGCTGCTACCCTCCTTTCAGCCGAAGTCTCTACCTACCCCTTCACCACAAAAACCCCCAACATCGGCCAAACCAACGTTCAAACCATCTGCGTCTGCCGTGAACTCAACCTCAAAGACAATCCCAAGAACTCCACCTGCATCGATGGTATGCGCTACATACCCATCGAACTCATCGACCTCCCAGGCTTAATCAAAGGATCCTGGATGGGAAAAGGTCTAGGAACCCAATTCCTAAGTGTGGCCAGCCAAGCAGAGGCACTGCTCCACGTAGTCGACGCCTCAGGAAGCGTAGACGCCGAAGGAAAGATCACGCGACCGGGGCTCGGAAACCCCGTCATAGACATCTACGACATAGAAGAGGAACTCGTCCTATGGTTTTCCAAGATTATCCAAAAAAGCGTCAAGAAGGTAACGAAACGTATCGAACAGTCTAGGGTCCCCTTCGCGGAAGCCTTCTACGAGGCGTTGTCAGGAATAAAGGTCAGGCGCGAACAGGTCGAAAAAGCGCTGGAGACAACTGACCTTGCCAAGAAGAAGCTTGGGAGCTGGACAGCGAAGGACTTCAGGAAGTTTGCCGCAGAGATCAGGTCTCTCTCGAAGCCTACAATCATTATCGCCAACAAAATGGATGTGGCACAGGCAGAGAAGAACTTTGAACGCCTCAGAGAGGAGTTTAGGGGCACATTCGTAATTCCATGTAGTAGCGAGGCTGAACTCGCCCTTCGAAGAGCCGAACAGAAGGGAATAATCAAGTATCTCCCAGGAGAGGAGGCTTTCAACGTCCTCGACGAAAGCAAACTCACTTCAGAACAGAAGTCCGCCCTCAACTACGTCCAACAGCGAATCATGCCCAAACTAATCGGTACAGGCGTCCAATCCGCGCTTAACATGTGTATATTCAAACTGCTTGGAGTGAACACGGTCTATCCAGTCGAAGATGCTTCACGTCTAGCCGACAAGAGAGGCAATGTCCTCCCAGACGTTCTACTTCTTCCACGCGACTCCTCAGTCAGAGATCTTGCCAGAGAAATCCATACAGACCTCGAAAAGACGATGATACACGCTGTGGATGCAAGAACCAGCCTAAGGTTGCCGGTTGACTACGTTCTCAAAGATCGAGACGTGATAAGCATAGTAGCAGCGGCCAAAAAGAAACACGCGACCTCGAAAACGGTCTGAATTGGCTAGACCATCTTCAGTAGATCTGCCTTCGTAACTATTCCTGTCACTAGGCCTTTTCTGGTTACGAGGGTCGCGGAGCTGTACTGGAGTAGCGACGATATCACGGTTAGCGGTGTTGCCTCGTCTATCTGAGGAAAAACCTCTTCCATGACCTCTTCAACCGTCACCTTCGACAACTTCGATGGGTCTCCAAGCTTCAGAATCTGATCTAGAAGCGACTTCTCTGATATGCTCCCCACAGCCCTCTTATCACTGAAAACAGGTAACTGCGAATATCCACTCTCATTCATCAGCTTCGCCGCCTTGGACAAAGACTCATCCTTCCCTATCCCCACAACTTTCTCGTGCATGATCTCCTTCGCTTTCTTCTCTCTTTTGCGTTCAAGATTCTCCAAAGTGTCAAAGATCTCTTTCGTCAGAATATACGAGGGATTGATCTTCTTCGACTCAACCTTCGCCACAAAAGATTGACTTACTCCCACAAGTCTGGCAAGCTCTTTCTGATTCAATCCTAGGCCTTTTCGTCTTCTAACAATCTCATCCAGTGACGGTAACATGTGATCAGCTCCTGATCCTCGACATATATTCCTAGAGGAATAAACATGGCATCAAGATATTAATAATGGAATACGGTCGTAACAAGCCAATTTCACTGGGTGCCGGTCATGCGTAACATAATGGTCAGAGAACTCGGTCAAGTTCCCCTGGAACAGCAACCCATGGAGATCGTTGAAAGAAAAGGCGTCGGACACCCTGACTCGATATGCGACGCGATGCTCAACGAGATATCGGTAGCTCTCTCAAAGGAGTATCTGAAGAAGTTCGGGTCGATCATGCATCACAACATCGACAAAGGACTTCTGGTTGCTGGAGAGGTGGAAAGGAGATTCGGTGGAGGAGAAGTAAAGAAGCCAATCCTGATGGTCTTTGGTGATCGCGCGACTTTTGAAGTGGATCAAGATCCAATTCCAGTTGTAGATATTACGATAGGGACAGCCAAGAACTGGTTCAGGAACAATATGCGATTCATAGATCCGGATAAACATGTAAAGTACCAGGTTGAACTGAAGCGAGGATCAGAAGCCTTAACCGACATTTTCCGCAGAAAAGGAAAGTTTCTAGGCGCGAACGACACCTCTGCGGCAGTTGGTTTTGCGCCGCTCACAAAGACGGAGCGCCTTGTACTTGAGACGGAGAAGTTTCTGAACTCAAAAGATTTTAAGAAACGTTTTCCTGAATCGGGTGAAGACATCAAGGTTATGGGCCTTAGAAAGAATCACGACTACAACTTGACCGTCGCGATGGCTTTTGTCGACAGATTCATCGACAGCGAGAATACCTACTTCAAGAGAAAAGACGAAATTCTGGAGGAGACGAAGGGATTCGTCAAATCGAAATTTGGACTCAAGAACGTATCTATCGGCCTCAACACGCTCGATCAGAAGGGCAGAGGCATAGGTGGCATGTACCTAACCGTATTGGGGACCTCAGCGGATGACGGTGACTGCGGCCAGGTTGGAAGAGGTAACAGAGTCAATGGAATAATACCTCTTAACAGACCAACATGCTCCGAAGCTGCAGCTGGAAAGAACCCTGTAAGCCATGTCGGAAAAATCTACAACTTGCTGACCTACAGGATAGCGGACAAGATCTGCCAAAACGTTAGCGGCGTACGCGAAGTATATGTCTGGTTACTCAGCCAGATCGGACAACCCATAGACCAGCCAAAAGTGGCAACAGCTCAACTGATCATGAAGAAAGGAAAATCACTGAAGAAGGTCTCTGGTGAAGTAAGAGAAACGATAGAGACTGAGCTTGCAAACATAGACAAGTTCACCGAAGAACTCGTCAACCAATCAATTTCGGTATGCTAGGGCCCGCCTAGCCTTTCTTTCTTGCTTCGTCCAACACAAGCTGGCAACTCCAATACTTCTGGCAGTATATAGTGCAGTATTCAGGATTCGGTCCTTGACACTCACTTGGTTTATGAAAAGAGTTCACGTGAAGCCCAATATTCGAACTGGAACCTTGACCATTCTGAACGGCGCTTGAACCATTCTTTCTCGAGTTGTCAGATACTGAGTTCTTTCTGAAGCTTGGGCACACCGGATAATCGCGGCTAATCTCAACTTGAGAGATCGGACAGTAACCAAACTTCGCCTTGCTGAAAGTCTCACATTCGCTGCAGGTTTCTTTTCGATTGACCAGAAAAGGATCGGCCAGTATATTGTTTCCTCGAATTGCCAGTTGACAAACCCCGTGTTACAGATGGCTAATGAGATGACGTTCTTAATATAGAATTTATGTAACTGATTATGCCAACACAAGGGCGGCTCGAACGTTGAGTTGTTGTATGGAATTGGTTAATTATCTAGTCAATACAGAGGATGTCGCAAGTCTGTTGATGAGTCGATCTTGGATATGAGTATGAGGACTGCAGGCGCAAAATGTTGAACGTGAACGGCAAAACTGAGTTTGTGACCAGAATCTTCCTAACATTGTTTCTAATGCTTGATTTTTTCATTATCGCAACCTATTTCCTAGCAGCGCCACTGGGTCTTTCTCTGTTATTTGGGTCGTCTGAAGGAATGGCGTACGCGGAACAGAATTCCATGTTCTACGTGCTGATATTGATGATGCCGTTTAGAATTCCGGCAGAGATCAACATGGGCGGACTATTTGCCGTGATGATGGTTGTATATACGGTATGCCTGGCTGCTTCATGGTATCTCTCTCCGAGCCTTCAACAGACCATGAAAGATATGGTGGCAATCTCTCCTCTTCGTATCTTCAGAAACTGGATCCTGTCAATGCCCTTGATTTCAGGCATGCTACTCCTTTCTATCATACTGCTTCAGAGCTTTCAAGAGGCTCAAGGAGTTTCGACTGGAAGCATAACCTTTGCAAGCAACTTTGAAGCTCTTGCGGAGCTGGCTTTCTCGCCTCTCCTTGAGGAGATAGGTTTCAGAATTACTCCGATAGGCTTCTTTCTAGCCTTAGAATCAGTAATCATCTGGAGAATGAGAAAACGCGCAGGGTTTCCAATCAGTCTTCCGAAGTTGATGACTCTTTCATTTCTTACTCCTGAAAGATCTAGAAAATTTGCAGGTTTGAAAACGATAGAGAAGAATGGTCTTTTCAGGGGCATCGGGCTCCCAGGATGGATAGTCCTGCTGGTTACCTCTCTGGCTTTTGGAGCTGCACATTTTCTTTCAGGTTCAGGATGGGAAATTGGAAAGATCTCGTCAGCTTTTGTTGCGGGGCTCGCGCTTAGCCTAGTCTACTGGCGCTACGGTGCACATTCGGCAGTTCTGCTGCATTGGTTTTTCAACTACTACAGTTATGTCTACCAACTTGCGTCAGATACTTACGACAACATCTTTTCGGGAATATTTTATGCAATTGAGGACGTCACTTTCTGGTTTGGAATCTTCGGATGGATGGCCATCTTGATGCTGTTCGTTTTCAGGATGTACGGTAGAACTCGAGAGAAAGCTTAATGCCATCTCCAGTTGTTTTCGAGCAGGCACTGAAGATCAAATCCTCAACTCACATCGGGAGAATCTTGTATCTTCGAAAGAATTGGTGAGACATTTGGCAACCGAGACTAAGGAACCTGAAAGACAAAAGGAATCGATAACAGACGAGATGCCCAAGACCTACGATGCTCATACACAAGAGAAGCGCTGGCAGGCTACCTGGGATAAGCTACAGACTTACAGGTACGACCCAGCCGACACGACTCGTCCGGCGTACAGCATCGACACGCCACCACCGTATCCCAGCGGAGATTTTCACATGGGAAACGCCCTCAACTGGTGCTACTTCGACTTCGTAGCCCGATACAAGAGATTGAGAGGATACAACGTTCACTTTCCTCAAGGATGGGACTGTCACGGGCTGCCAACTGAAGTGCGAGCTGAAACAACCTACAAGATAAGAAAGAGAGATCTGGGCGCTGCGGAATTCAGAGATCTCTGCAAACGCCTGACCCTACAATACATAGATCAAATGAAATCAGCAATGAAAGCTATCGGTTACTCAATCGACTGGTCGCTCGAGTACAGAACCATGGATCCCAGTTACTATCGTCTCACGCAACTCTCATTTGTCGAACTGTACGCGATAAACAAACTCTATCGTGGCGTACACCCCGTCAACTGGTGTCCGCGCTGCGAGACAGCCATAGCTGAAGCCGAAGTTGAATACGCCGAAAAAGAAGGTAACCTCGTCTACATCAAGTTTCAAGTCGAAGGAGGACACCTGCTAATTGCCACTTCGCGGGCTGAACTTCTTCCAGCGTGTGTCGGCGTAGCCGTGCACCCCGATGATGATCGATACAAGAAGTATGTAGGAAAATGGATAGAGATTCCACTTTTCCAACGAAGAGTCAATATCATCGCGGATGATGGTGTGGACCAGAATTTTGGAACTGGCGTTGTGATGATATGCACATTTGGAGACAAGACCGACGTTCGATGGCAGAACAAGCATAACCTCCCAATCATAAACGCGTTCACCGAGAACGGCCTGACGACTGAAGAAACTGGAAAATTCAAGGGGATGACGATAGCAGAGTGCAAATCCAGTATAATTTCTGATCTAAGAGAAGAAGGTCTTGTCGAGAAATCTGAGAGCATTAAGCAGAACACGGGTACTTGCTGGCGTTGTCATACTCCTGTGGAGATTCTGAGCCGAAGACAATGGTTCATGAAGACTCGTGAAATGACCGATGATGTACTCAAGTGGACGGAGAAGGTATCTTGGGTTCCACAATTCTCGAAGAAACGCATGATCGACTGGGCCACATCACTAGACTGGGACTGGGTAATCTCAAGACAGAGAATATTCGGCACGCCAATCCCCGCATGGACATGCAGGAAATGCGGAGAGACCGTAGTCGCAAGACGAGACTGGCTGCCTGTAGATCCCAAATCAGAGAAACCCAAGGACTGCAAATGTCCAAAGTGTGGTTCAACTGAATTAGAGGGTGAGAATGACGTCATGGATACTTGGATGGACTCTTCCATAACATGTGCAGTCCACGCTGGATGGCCCGACAGCATCTCTTTCGACAGACTCTTCCCAGCAGACCTACAGCCCAACGGCCTCGACATAATCCGAACATGGGACTACTATCTCATGGTCAAACATCTTGCATTGTTCAAGAAAGCACCCTACAAGACCGTCCTCGTCAACGGTATGGTCAGGGGAACCGACGGCAGAATGATGCACAAATCATATGGAAACTATGTCGACGCAAACGACGTAATGAAGAAGTACGGGGCCGACGCACTACGCCAATGGGCTGCAGCTGGAGGCGTAACTGGATATGACTTACCATTCCGGTGGAGCGACATCGATTACGGGCGCAAGTTTCTAACAAAACTTTGGAACGCCTCTCGTCTCACAATAATGAGTTTAGAGAACTATGACCCCAAGGCAGATTACGAGTTACAGGGTATCGATCTCTGGATTCTTGACAAACTTGAAGATCTGACCCTGAAAGCCACAGACGCATTCGAGAACTTCGAGTTCAGTGTTGCCGTTGAAGCAATCAGGAACTTCACATGGCATCTTTTCTGCGACCAATACTTGGAAGCAGTCAAGCACAGGCTGTACTCACTTGAACCCAAAGACGAAAAGAGCAGAAGAGCGGCTCAAAAAACCCTAAGCACAGTATTACTGCAGATTCTGCAGCTTCTTGCTCCCATATGCCCCCACATAGTGGAGTGCATATACGAAAAAATGAGAATACCCAAAAAAAAGGAGAGCCTTCATCAAATCGGATGGCCAACTCCACATCCTGAGCACAAGAATCAAGCTTACGAAGAAGAAGGCGATCTATTGGTGGCAGTAATATCTGCTATTCGTAGACTAAAGTCCGAGAAAGGCATCTCGATGAAAACTCCCATCAAGAAACTGGGAGTCTACTGTGAAGAAAGGGACGGACAAGTCCTCGAGAAGAATTCATCCACCATAACGAAGACATGCAATGTTGACTCCATCGTGATTGGGAGACTGAATGGAGATTCAGAAGCAAGACCTGTGGAAGGATATTCGGTCAAGATTAAAGAAGAGTCAACGTAGAATAACCGACTAATCTTTTATATCGATCAGAGATGCACTATCTATTGAAAGTTAGGATGTCTTTGGTGAAAATGAAAGCGTAGCCTTGCGTTTGAATGGGAGATTATCCCACTCGTTTTGCGTGGCTGCTTTTTCATCGTAGTCCGGCCTCCTAACGGACAGAGTATGAAAAGAGAGAATGTATCATGAAGATATCTGAACTCAAGTCTGGAATGCGAAGGATAAGCATAAGCGGCACTGTCACCGAGATCTCAGAACCACGTGAAGTCATGACCAAGTTTGGAGAAACCAGTCGCGTTGCCACAGCAATACTCTCCGATGACTCTGGAAGCACAAAACTGACACTGTGGAACGATGACATCGCCAAAGTATCTGCAAATTCAAGTGTCCAAATAGAAAACGGATATGTGACAACCTTCAGGGGAGAGAATCAACTCAACGTAGGAAGATACGGCAAACTAACCGTCACGTAGCAGTCCAACGAACGTCCAAACATATGCCGACTAAACTTTCCCCACCGCATCTTTTTGTACCGCAACAGGCAAACCTCAAAGCGTCGATCCGCCCAAACCAAACTTCTCAAAAAGAATCGGGTAGCAAGCTATGGGCGAAGAGGAAAGGTTCCAAGAGATAAAATGGCTCCTTAATGCCACGATAGAAGAATTCGACTCTTTTCTGAAATCAGCCGGCGGCTTCGAAGAAGTAAAAGTCGGAAATGGCTGGAACCCATCAGAAGTTCCCTACTTCCCGTACCTGTTCGTACCGATGCCTGCGTCAAAGGCGTTGGAACTGGCTGAGAAAAGAAAAGTGGAGATCTTCAGATCAGTATTCTGGGTCATAAGCCCAAAACGTGAAAGGATCGAGATGGTTGGCGAACCCAAGATTGAGTTTATGCCAATTTGGGAGATAGAAGGATATCACGAATGCTACTTCTTCAGAGACGGCGCCTACCATCTAAAAGTGAAAGAGGACGTTGTAGCAATCGAAGTTGAAGGAAAATTAAGAAACCTCGTAACGGAGTCTTCAAATGAGCGTCAGAGCCTCGGAGATCTCGATAAGAAGACAGACGGGTTTATGGTTCAAAGATCAAAGCACTTCACAATTGACAAGGTTGTGGAGCTTGCATATCAATCTCGCAAAGCCCGTCTTTACCTTGATCAGAAAGGGAATGAAGACAAAGAATTCACGATTCTGCGGGAGAATAAGGCAAAAGTTGAAAGTCTCTCTGAGCGAACAGACTTGGACAACTTGGTGAAAGACTATCTCAAGGATGCAGTCGAGAAAAAGAAGATGGCCTTCGACAAGTTGGGAGACAAGATAGTCAAACCTCCAGAGAATTTCAGCAAGATTCTCAGCAACAGATTTGAAGTGTCTATCCTCAACCTCTACCTAGTTCCATTCTACGCTTATCGATATCGTTACCAAGACAAGATAAAAGAAATCAGGATCAATGGAGTAACCGGAGAACTGCGCGAATAGGCGAATTCTTAGTCTCTCCGATGCTGAGTAGGGAGTACTGTTGTTCTGGTATGCGGGTTCAGTCTTCTTGAATGCGATTCCGATTTTCCTTATGCCTCGCATGTTCAAGAGCTTGTGCTATTCCTTCAGCACTCCAGACATTGGGTTCAGTCTTCTTGAATGGGGGTCGGATGTTCCTCATGCCTCGCAAGTTCCTTCCATATCTTCTTCTAAACCACTGAATTCCTCTGACAAGGAAGAACAACAATAAGCTGAGGCCAACAATCGTCAACAACATGAACCAGGGTTGGACACCTACCTCAAGAGTTCCCATACCCTCGTTTCCAATACCATCTTCTGCCTGTACGATCAGCTTCCAAGTGCCTATTTGTGAAATGTCCAAAACCGAAAGCGACCGGGCTGCATACCAGAAACCAGTTGAATTATCGTGGATCATTGGAATAGTCTGGTTGACTTGCCCATGAATTATCTGAAGATACACCGTACCATTTGTGAGAAAGGCGCCGCTCGGATATGTGACCAACGATCGAACTCTGATTGACTGAAAAGCCACTTGGTAGTCCGATTGATTTGTCTCAACACTTACCGTCAACTGCGCGGCAATAATCTTAAACGTACTTGAGACAATGGGCTCTGAACTGCCAACGTTCTTGAAGCCATCGTCAAATTCTTGAGGGTTTATCTCAAATCTGTATTCTGATCCTGGTGTTGCGTTAACGGGGACGTTCCAGGCTGTTCTCCAGACACCATTCGCATCGTCTGTCAGCACTGGTGTTAATCGTTTGACAACTATCGCACCCTTTACGAGGACAACTGGCATAGTGCCCTCCGCCATTGAGAGCATGGGACTTCCATCAGGATACTTCACAAGAATGTCCATGATAGCAGAATCTGTCCTCTGATACGTAGGTTCAGGGTTTACGTGGACAGAAATGTTGAGATTGGCAGGAGTGACTGTGAGACTCTTCTTGTGGAAATATTCTTGTTCTGAATTATCAAATGTTCCAGTTCCATCAACGAAGATATCATATGACCCGCTTGGCGCGTTGTTCGAAACCTTCCATCTGGCTGAAAAAGTTCCGTTGACATTCGAGGCTATGGTCGAGTTGAAAACAAATGACCCCACGGGGTTTCTCATGATCAGGTTTAGGCTGCTTCCTGGCCAGATTCCTCCTCCAGAAATGCCAACTGTTTCGGTTCGCTGATAGACGGATTTTTCTGTTCCCCAAAGTCCAAAATGACATTGCGCCAGTGAACCGTCGTCTGTCTGTGATTTCGATATGCTAACCTTGTATGTGCCAAGAGGATATTCGGGACCTATTGGGATCTTCGTTTCTGATGGAATCAACCCATCAGCAGCAGATTGAAAACTCACGCCGGTAAAACCAGTGGAGTTCTGGTCCGGTCGAGACATCCAGATGAAATACTTTCCTGTCGACAGTCCCGAACCCTTCAGGTAAGCTTCTTTGTTTGTTCTCGTATACAGTGGCTGTTCCATGCCAATGATGGGGCTGGCCGAGACTGTAATTGTTCCAAATGCTGAAGCCACGACGAGAAGAAGCAGAAGAGCCACAGTGAAAGTGGTCTTTGAGATGGTCATTCTATTTTCAGTAAAGACTAGTAGCTGATGGTTTGTCTTTTAACGTTTACGAGCTTGATAGTGCAAATTCTTTTCGAAGAATAGCAAGTCGAGAACGTTTCGTTTCCAATACTCTAATGTTTGGCGCCGGGAGAGGGATTTGAACCCTCGAGGCCCGCAAGGGGCCACGGGCTCTCTGTCTTTAGACTCAAGGCCCGCGCTTTTAGACCCCAACCTCTTCCTGGGTTAGTCCACTCAGCCCGCGAGATGCGTGATCTGCTCAAGCATTATCCCGGCAGATCTTCCCGGCGTCTTCGCGAAAACGGTAAGCGGCACCGCTCAATCTTAAACTCTTTGTTAGACTTTCAAAAAGGATTTCAAAGGGATTCAATCGATACGCTTGGGGCTGATTTGCGAAATGTCGGGATCGGTGGAGAAACGATTTGAGTTCTTGGAACATGTTTCAGACGCTTACATAGAGGCTTACGGACGTTCAATAGAAGAAGTCTTCGAGAACGCGGCTCTTGCTATGTTCGAACTCATGTCAGACACAGCCACGATAGAGCCAAGGAGAAGTGATCAATTTCAACTGGAAGCACATGATGAATACGCTTTGCTGTACAAATGGCTTGAGACTTTGCTGGTGAAATTTGAGATGGATATGATCTTGTATTCTCGGTTCAGTGTCACATCAATCAAGAAAAGCAACGGAATGCTCACTCTCTCTGCAAAAGCCGAAGGAGAGACTTTCTCAAAGGAAAAACATCGGACAAAAGTGGAAGTCAAAGCCGTGACTTTTCATCGAATGGAAATAGAAACAAAACCTGATCATGTAGTAGTCCGATACATCTTGGATCTCTAATAGAAGTTTAAATGTCCCATAGAAAGTAGTAACGCGTTCAATTCATATTGAAGTGATGAACTCTTGGGCGAAGAGGGCAGATTAGACAGGTCTTCTAAGGGTGTTCCCCTTAACAAGATTTCAGAATATGTATGGGAGATTCCAAAATCTTACAAGAGCGGAATGCGGGTTCCCGGGCGAATCTATTGTGATGAAGAGCTTCTGGCGAAAATGAAAACTGATATGACCATAGAGCAATGTTCGAATGTTGCACACCTTCCTGGAATCTACAAGTGGGCGATAGCTCTTCCAGACGGCCATGAGGGCTATGGTTTTCCAATTGGAGGAGTCGCAGCAACCGATTACGATGAAGGCGTTGTTAGCCCTGGAGGCGTGGGGTACGATATCAACTGTGGAGCCAGGCTTCTGAGAACAAACCTGGAGGAAAAAGATGTCAGGGCAGTTATGCCGGAGCTTCTCGAAGCGCTCTTCAACAATGTTCCGTCTGGTTTGGGAAGTCGGGGCAAAATAAGAGTCAGTCCAACTGAACTCGATAAGGTGGTTGCCGAGGGAGTCGCGTGGGCTGTGGGTAGAGGGTACGGTTGGTCGGAAGATTCGACACATTGCGAGGAAAATGGCTGCATAGAATCTGCGGACCCATCTAAAGTGTCATCAACAGCTAAAGGACGTGGATGTTCTCAGCTTGGCAGTCTCGGAAGTGGGAATCATTTTCTTGAGATACAGAAAGTCGACAAGATCCTTGATCCAGTTGTTGCCAAGACCTTTGGTATCGAGAAACCTGGGCAGGTGTTGATCATGATCCATACTGGAAGCCGCGGATTCGGTCACCAGATATGTAGTGACTATCTAGTTGTCATGGAGAGGTCTATTCGTAAGTATGATATCAAACTCCCAGATCGACAGTTGGCTTGCGCACCACTGAAAAGCCCAGAAGCCGAAGACTACATTCCAGCAATGTCGTCAGCCTGCAACTTTGCTTGGTCGAACAGACAGATGATAACCCACTGGACAAGAGAAGCCTTCGAGAAGGTGTTCAAAAGGTCAGCCGACTCGATGGACATGCATGTAGTATACGATGTGGCACATAACATAGCAAAAATCGAAGAACATGAAATTGATGGAAAGAGAGTGAAGGTCTGCGTACACCGCAAAGGAGCAACCCGAGCTTTTCCACCTGGAAACGCAAAAGTTCCATCCGACTATCAAGAAAGCGGCCAACCAGTACTTCTACCTGGAAGCATGGGCACTTCCTCTTGGGTTCTTGTTGGAACTCCGAAAGCGATGGAACTGACCTTTGGATCAACGGCTCATGGTGCTGGAAGAGTTCTAAGTCGATCAGCAGCTAAACGAAGGTATTGGGGAGGCGACGTGAAGAAGAACTTGGAGGACCAAGGGATTCTCATCAGGGCTGCCAATATGGCGGTCGTTAGCGAGGAGGCTCCGCAAGCCTACAAGGATGTTGATCGAGTTGCGAACGTGAGTCATGAGCTCGGAATAGCCACGAAAGTAGCTAGGTTGCTACCGCTCGGGGTGACCAAAGGATAGTCGTTGGCTCTTCCAGATAGATTTTTTCAGTCTAGTGATTTCCGTTATCGGAGTAGGGTCAACCCCTCTCGCAATGGCCAAATAGAATGATACAAAATCAGCCACGTAGATAGTGGATAGCAGTTTTGCCAGTCTGTTCGGTCCCGTTCCTCTGATCTGGGAGAAATCTTTGATCTCAAGTTCTCTCAGGTGATCCATTGTGCGTTCAACAATTCGATTCTCTGTTTGGTATTCATTATCGTCTCTGATGAAAACGAATGAACACTTTGATTTCCAAGAATCTGACGTCAGTTGAGGCCAGCTCTCAACTTCGTTGTGGCAAATCTCGGGGATCGTGTCAAATTTTGCGGGTATCTTGCTGTTCTCATTAAGCTGATTCTTGAATCTTCGGGCAACACTACTCATGCGTTCCAGTGAATAGATAATTGGAAGTGTATCAATAAGTTTCAGAGCTATCTGTTTCGCAAAATTATGGGAAGTGTCTTTCGCAACGCTCAATTCTGCTCGAAGCTTCTCCAGATGTTCGCTAACAGGCTGAACATCTTCGAGATCCTGAATGATGCCATACTCCTGCAAAATAGACATTGTTGCCACAAGCATTTGTGGAAATGCTGTCCTCGGAGGCACACCTGACTTGAGTCGCTTGACTGAAATGCCCTGCTTTTCAGAGATTTCAGCCAACATTCCTCCCGATGTAACAGAAGACACAATGCATCTTCTTCTTCTTGCCTCATAGAACTGTCCAAGTGTCTCTTTGGTGTCTCCAGAGTAGCTTGTCGTGATCACTAGAGTGTCTTCGTCTGCGAAGTTGGGCAGTTGTGTGCCTCTGCTGGTGATTATAGGAACCACCGCTTTTTCTGACAACCAGTTTGCGATTACATCACCTCCAATTGAAGATCCTCCCACGCCAACAACGACAACCTCCGTGACTTTTCGATTTGCTGTAACTGAAGAAGATGCTCTGAACATGCCAATTGCTTCCTGCAATTCTTGAGGAGTACGCTGCAGAATCGAGAGCATCCCAGACTGATCGACATCTTTCAGGCGCGACTTGTCATCGAGAATTCCAAGCATATACCCAGCCACGATTCATGTTCTCTCTCATACCTAGTGTAAAACTCTTCTCTACGCCGGGTCCTGACGGATGAGCTATCCAGTCTCAGTGAGATGCTGATACAGTACCGCAAGTCATTGACATGCATTGAAGAAAGCTTTTAATGGACGATTCTTCGTTGTAGACTGGCCTTCGTCAAAAGCTCGAAGCGAAAGATAAGCAACGGGTTTGATCTATCGCTTCTGATGTTTGTAGAGGTAAGGTTACAATGGGTCACAGGAAAATTCATGGTCCTAAGCGAGGTTCTCTCGCCTACCTACCTAGGGGACGGGCTGCGAGTCTCGTTGGTAGAATAAGGTATTGGCCGCCAGTGGAGGAAAAGCCTACAATTCTCGCTTTCTTCGGGGTTAAGGCAGGGATGACTCATGTACTGGCAACCGACAACAGGAAGGGTTCCATGACTTTCGGAAAGGAAGTCGTGATTCCAGCCACAGTGATAGAGACTCCCCCTGTAACCGTGGTTGGAGTGAGAGCTTACACAGAGTCGCCAAATGGTATGAAGTCGTCGGGCGAGGCCTGGAGTAGTAACCTTCCAAATGATCTAGGCAGAATACTTACTATTCCCAAGAAGTCATCTACTGAAGACCACTTGAAGAAGATTGAAGATTCATTACAGAAGATCGTACAGATCAGAGTAATACTTGCAACTCAACCTAAACTTACAAAGATCGGGAGAAAAACTCCAGACGTCATAGAAGTTAAGGTCGGTGGCAGTTCGATCAAAGAATGTTTTGATTTTGCCAAGAATGTTCTTGGGAAAGAGATGAAGTTCCAAGACGCTTTTAAGGAAGGCCAAATAGTTGACGTAATGGCTATCACAAAAGGCAAGGGCATTCAAGGGCCTGTGAAACGCTGGGGTGTCCGCAAACTCTTTCATAAGTCAAGAAAGAGAGTACGCGGGGTTGGAACACTTGGAGCCTGGACTCCACACACTGTAATGTACTCAGTTCCACGTGCTGGGCAGATGGGTTTCCATCAAAGGACAGAGTACAGCAAGCAGGTTCTGAAGATTGGTGAGAAAGGGGTGGAGATTACTCCGAAGGGAGGGTTCATCAGATACGGTA
>Ga0209253_10001885_pt1 | contig 18478 bp, 16 predicted proteins | sample FrelakmetBRP12BR_FD_187145 | JGI IMG/M metagenome (GOLD analysis project Ga0209253, IMG submission 187145) | Freshwater lake sediment microbial communities from the University of Notre Dame, USA, for methane emissions studies - BRP12 BR (SPAdes)... | ecosystem: Environmental > Aquatic >... | reverse complement strand
GGGCGAGCGTCTCGTGGCCGAGCCACTCGACGTGCTCGAGGGTGGCGCGGACGACGCTCGCACCGCCCCCCGCTGCAGCGAGCTGGAGCGCCTCGGGGCGGATGCCGGCCGAGAGAGTCCGGCCGGGCTCGCGCCGGAGGAGATCCGCGCCCGGGCGGGAGGGGAGCGCAACGCGCTGGTCGCCGACGGTGACGAGGACCCGCCCACCCTCGCCGGCGACGATCCGTGCCGGGAAGAGGTTCATGGGCGGGGTGCCGATGAAGCCGGCGACGAACACGTTGGCCGGGTGCTCATAGAGCTCCTGCGGTCTCGCGATCTGCTGCACGCGGCCCTGGTGCAGCACGGCGACCCGCTCGCCGAGCGTCATTGCCTCGACTTGGTCGTGGGTGACGTAGATCATGGTCGTGCGAATGCGCCGTTGCAGCTCGGCGATCTCCGCCCGCACCTGCACGCGCAGCTTCGCGTCGAGGTTCGAGAGCGGCTCGTCGAGCAAGGACACCGCCGGCTCGCGCACGAGGGCGCGGCCCATGGCGACACGCTGCCGCTGCCCGCCCGAGAGCTGCTTCGGCAGCCGGTCGAGCAAGGGCGCGAGATCGAGGAGCCCCGCCACCCAGGCCACGCGCTCCGCGATGGCGGGCCGGGGCAGCTTGCGCATGCGCAGCGGGAATTCGAGGTTACGCCGCACCGACATGTGTGGGTAGAGAGCGTAGTCCTGGAAGACCATCGCGACGTTGCGCGCCTGCGGAGGGAGGGCGTTCACGACGACGTCGTCGATGCGGAGCGTCCCCGCCGTGACCTCCTCGAGCCCGGCGATCAGGCGGAGCAGCGTCGACTTGCCGCAACCCGAGGGGCCGACGAGGACCATGAGCTCGCCGTCGGCGACCTCGAGCGTCACGTCGGCGATGGCATGCGTGCCGTCGGGATAGACTTTGTCGACGTGCTCGAGCACGACGTTCGCCATGGCTAGTCGAAAAAATCCTCCTCGGCGATGGTGGGAAGGAAGGCCTGGACGATGGGATCGGAGGCGAAGCGGCGCTGGATGCAGTGGTCCTTGAGGTGGTTGGCGGTGGCGAGGAGGACCATGGATTGGTCCAGGGTGAGGTACGTCCGTGCGACCCCGCCGGAAGCCGGGTCGACGGTGTCGTAGAAGCCCCAGTCGCCGTAGGCGCTGTACAGCTCGGCGAGCCTGCGCAGGTTCGCGACCGCCGCGTCTGGCGTGACCAGGAGCGCCAGGGCCGCGGCATGCGGTGCGACGGCGCCGTCCGCGTAGCCGCGCACGCCGAGGACGCGCACGCCGTACTCGCCGTAGTCGTTCGCGCCCGGCCGCGCGGCCGGTGAGATGCCCCACACGGGGTGGCGGAGCTCCTCGAGCGCGTACAGGCGCTGGACCGTGGCGTGGGTGACGCCGTTGGCGCCGAGGCTCTTCGGTGCGTAGCGGAGCTCGTCGAGCACGAGGGCGGGCATCAGGGCCTCGAACATGCTCCCGCCCCAGGACGGGACGTACCTGAGGCCGCGCCACGCGTAGTGTCCTGCCTCCACCGTGTGGCCGCGGACGCGCTTGCGCCGCGTGCCCTGTGGCTGCGAGGTCTGTCCAGCGCAGTCGGGCGGATAGGTGCGCAGCATGTCGAACCACAGGCGTTCCGGGACGTCCCCCTTGCCGATCGCGATCAGGCTGCCGAGTCGGGCCTCGGTGTAGAGCACACCGTAATGATAGCGGGAGCGGGCCCGGCGGTTGACGTAGTAGCCGTGCGACATGTGCCCGCGGCCGTGATCGTAGAAGAACGCGTAGTCCATGCGTCGGATCAGCGTGGAGCAGCGGTCGGAGAGGACGGGGAAGGCCGCACGCACGACCATCAGGCCCGCGGTCAGCCAGGCGGAGTCGACGAAGGAGACGAAGTTGCTGGTGCGCTCGAGCGACGTCGTGTCGTAGTAGTTGAAGAAGAAGCCCGAATGGGTCTCGAGGCGGTCGAGGGTGTCGAGCACACGGCCGATCCGCGCCATCGCTTGCGCTGCGCTCACGAGCGCGAGCTCGTGCGCCGCGACGACGTCGATCAGGTACAGTCCGACGGTGGTCACGTTGGTGTAGTCGGCGACGTGGCCGTCGCCGATCTCGCCATCGGCCGGCAGGCGCAGGTGGTCGATCGGGAGGCCGTTCTCGCGGTCGGTGAGTGCCTCCAGGCCCCGCCAGGTGTCGCGGGCGACCCGCTCGAGGAAGTCGCGGTCCGTCGCCGGGAGCGTGCGCGGATCGATCAGCGCGCGCTGTGGCCAGCCGCTGAGGCGCGCACGGACGTGCGGCCGGGCCGCCTCCTCGCCGCCGAGCGCGTCCTGCCACGCCTGCTTTCGCGGTGCGCTCACCGGGTCGTCCTCGGACGTCGGGCCTCCGTCCCCGATGCCCCCGCCCGGGCAGAACGGTTGCGTCGCGCCGCCGGTGAGGTGTGGCGGCTCGCCGTCGCGCACGGCGGCCCGGCTGGACGCCACGTGCAGCACGTCGAGCCGCGCCAGCGCCAGCGCGACGAGAGGAAGGAGGAGCGTCAGCGCTGCCAGCCGAGAGGCGGTGGCGCGGGAGAGTCCCGGCGCGGCGCCAGGGCGCTCGACCGAACTCAGGGGGCGATCTCGCCGGCGGTCCATGGAGTGCCCCGAAGATTCCCGGTGCGAGCGATGGCGACGCGATCGAGGCTCATGCGCGAGGATGGTAGCAGACGCAGCTGAGCGCGTCTGCTGCCGGTGAGAGCGCGGGCGGCCGGCGGCGCAGGGGCCTCCTTGACGAAGGGTGTGACGCGCACCATAGGCTTCCGCCATGGCCGCGGCGCGCTTCCCGCAGGGATTCATCTGGGGCACGGCGACATCGGCGCACCAGGTGGAGGGCGGCAACTGGAACAACGACTGGTGGGCCTGGGAGCATCGGCCCGGCTCGCCGTGCCGGGAGCCGAGCGGCGACGCGTGCGACCACTACCATCGCTACCGCGACGATCTCGACCTGCTCGCCGACCTGGGCTTCAACGCCTACCGGTTCTCGCTCGAGTGGAGCCGCATCGAGCCCGAGGACGGCGAGTTCTCCGCCGCAGCGCTCGATCACTACCGCCGGCTCTGCGCCGCCTGCCGCGAGTGCCGCCTGGAGCCGATCGTGACCTTCCATCACTTCACGACCCCGCGTTGGGTCGCTGCGCGCGGCGGCTGGGTGAGAGCGGAGACGGCCGGGCACTTCGCGCGCTTCTGCGCCCGCGCCGCGCGCCATCTCGGCGACCTGATGGGCCGCGCCTGCACGATCAACGAGCCCAACGTCGTGGCGACGTGCGGCTACCTGTGGGGGACGTTCCCCCCCGGCAAGCGCGAGTACGCGCTCCGGCAGCGCGCCAACGAGGTCTTCGTCGAGGCGCACCGCCAGGCCGTGGCGGCGATCCGCGCCGAGGCGGGCCGCGTTCCCGTCGGGCTTGCGCTCGCCATGCAGGACCACCAGGCGGTCGACGGTGGCGAGGCGGTGCGCGACGGCGAGCGCCGCGACATGGAGGACGTGTTCCTCGAAGCGGCACGCGGCGACGACTTCCTCGGCGTGCAGACGTACACGCGGCTGCGCTTCGGTCCCGAGGGCATGCGCGGTCCCGAGCCGGGCGCGCGGCTGACGCAGATGGGCTACGAGTTCTGGCCCGAGGCGCTCGCGGCGTGCATCCGTCGTGCGGCGTCGGTGCTGGGAGGCGTCCCCCTCCTGGTCTCGGAGAACGGCATCGGCACGGCGGACGACGCCGAGCGCGTCGAGTACGTCGCGCGCGCGCTCCGCGGCGTGCTCGCCTGCCTGGCCGACGGCATCACCGTCCAGGGCTACGTCTACTGGAGCCTGCTCGACAACTTCGAGTGGACGTTCGGCTACCGCCCGAGGTTCGGGCTGGTTGCGGTCGATCGTGCGACGCAACGGCGCACGCCCAAGCCGAGCGCGAGCTGGCTCGGGGCGATCGCGCGCGCCAATGCGCTCGCCCCGGTGCCGTGAAGCCACACGATGTTGGCGAGGATGCCCGTGGTGACGAACGCGTTGGTCGGACGGCCCGAGAGTGACGACGGCATGCGCGGGCCCAGAGCCGATGCGTCTTCCGTCCGATAGAGCGGGCGAGGCGGCGCCTTCTCCGAGCTTGATCTTTGGCGGCGATGCGCTAGGAGTTCGCGAGAGCAGGCCGGCTCGCGCGGCGGTGCCTGGCCGCCGTGCCGTGCGCCCGAGCGGAGGAACGATGGCGAAGTTTCCAACCGAGGTCGAGCGATCCGTGACCGCGGACGTGCCGCTCGCGCGCGCCTACGCGTTCATGTGGGACGTCGTTACGTCGGCGCGATGCATCCCCGGGATCGAGAGCTGCGAGGCGGTGGGCGACGACACCTACCACTTCCTCTACCGGGAGCGCTCGACCGGTCCGGTGAGCCTCGTCGTCCGCTACACGGCGGAGTACACCGGCAACGGGACGGATGAGATCCGCTTCCGCGGTCTCGGGAGGTCGGAGGACAACACCGACGTCGAGGGACTGATCCGCTTCGAGCCGGACGGCGAGAGCAGGACCCGCATCACCCTCCGCCAGATGCTCGCCCCCGACACGCCCGTGCCGCGGCTGCTGCAGGGCCTCATCCGATCCTTCGTCGAGAAGGAGGCTGCCAGCGGGGTGACGGGCTACCTGGACAACGTGAAGCGCACGCTCGAGGTCTGAAGAGGCAACCGCGGCGCGTCCCCTCGTTCGCCCGTGTCCGGTCAGGGAGCCGGCGCCTCGCCTGGTGCAGGCTCCTAACGAAGGCGGTAGCGTCCGGCCGCCTGCACGCGGGCGCGCGCGAGGTCGACGGCGGCAGCGCGCGGGAGCACGCCGCGCCGGCGTGCCTCCACGAGAACGGCGCGGGTGTTCTCGCGGATCCTCTCCTCGATGCTGGCGAAGGCCTGGGTCTCTGTGCCGCCATGATACTCGACCGCGGCGCAAATGACACCGCCGGCGTTGGCGATGAAGTCGGGTACGCAGAGCACGCCGCGCGCGTGCAGGATCGCCTCCGCGTCCGCGGTGGCGGGAATGTTCGCGCCCTGGAGGACCAGGCGGGCCCGGACGCGGCCGGCGTTGCCGGCGTCGAGCACGTCGGGGCGGGCAGCGGGGACCAGGATGTCGCAGTCGGAGGCGAGGAGCTCGTCGTTGCCGATGGCGCTCCCGCCGGGGAACCCGCGCACGGGCCGACCCCCCTCCTTGAACGCCAGGAGTCGAGCGAGATCGAGTCCGCCCGGGTTGGCGATCGCCCCCTGGCTGTCCCCCACCGCCACGAGGACGGCGCCGCGCTCGGCGAGGAAGCGCGCAGCATGACGGCCCACGGCGCCGAAGCCCTGAATGGCGACCCGGGCGCCGCGCACCGTTATGCCGGCGAGCTCCTGCGCGACCCCGGCTGCGATTGCGAGCCCGAAGCCGGTCGCGCCGATCTCGTCGAGCGGGATGCCGCCGAGGACGCGCGGCAGGCCGACGGCGCGGCCGATCTCGTCCTGGAGGCAGCCCATGCAGGCCTCATCCGTCCCCATGTCGGGGCCGGGGACGTAGTCGACGAGCGTGCGGATGGCCCGTCCGAAGGCGCGTACCAGGCGCTGCTTGCGGGCGGGATCCATCCCCGGATCGGCGATGATGCCGGCCTTGGCGCCTCCGTGCGGCAGACCCGCGGCGGCGTTCTTGAACGTCATCGCGCGCGCCAGGCGCGCCACCTCGCGCACGGTGACGTCGGGGGCCATGCGGACACCGCCGATGGCCGGGCCGCAGGCCACGTTGTCGACGACCACGACGCCCTCGAGCTCGACCTGCCGATCGCGCAGCAGCAGCACCTTGGCCGGTCCGAGCTCGTCCCCGAGTTCTCGCCATCGCGCTTCCACGCCTCACCTCCTTGAGAGGGCCACCCCGTCTCGTGTCGCCCCGGGGATTCGAGGTATACCATGCGCGACGCGGCGGGGCGCATCCCGCCGGAAAGGAGCCCGCATGATCGCTGCAAAGCTGAAGGCGTATCTGGACGAGCAGGGCATCCGCTACGAGATGCTCACGCACTCGCCAGCATACACCGCACAGGAGGTGGCCGCGGCGCAGCACGTCCCCGGTCGCGAGCTGGCCAAGGTCGTGATGGTAAAGGCCGGCAACCGCTTCGTGATGACCGTGCTCCCAGCGTCCCGCAAGCTCGATCTGCTGAAACTCGCCAACGTCCTCCCCGAGCGAGCGGCGCGCCTCGCGAGCGAGCAGGAGTTCGCGGGTCTCTTCCCCGGTTGCGAGCCCGGCTCCGAGCCGCCCTTCGGCAACCTCTTCGGTCTGCCGGTGTACGTGGACACGAGCCTCACGAAGGACGAGGCGATCGTGTTCGAGGCGGGTACCTACACCGACACGGTGCGCATGCGCTACGCGGACTTCGCCCGGCTGGTTCAGCCGGACGTGGGCGACTTCGCGTTGACGCGCGAAGAGCTGTAGTCGGCAGCCGGCCGCGGCGGGGCGGGCACCGGCCGGGCGGGCAGGGCGGGACTGCCGCCTGGACGGGTGTCGCGGAGCCGTGTCAGCAGGCGGCGCAGCGCGGCCCACAGCCGGGGGTGGCGCTGCGCGAGCTCGTGACATCGCCACGCGACCCTGAGGGCGGCGGGACCGAGGGGCCGCAGTCGGGCGAGCTCCGTCTCCGTCCGGCTGAGCGCGAGCCGGGTCGCTGCCAGCTCCTCGCGCAGCAGGTCGAGCGCCGGGGCGATCCAGCCGCTGTCGGGCTCGTAGCCGCGGGCGATGAGCCAGGGGCCGCAGATCGCGGCCAGGACCGCGATCTGTCGCGGTGTCGCTTGCTCGCGCCAGGCGCCGATCCGCCCCGCACGGATGTGGTTCCAGTGCAGCTGGGTGTGCTCGTCGCGGGCGAGGGCGTTCGCGGGATCCTCGAGCTCGAGGCCCTGGGCGCGCAGCCGGTCGCTCAGCTCGACCGTGCGGGATCGGTTGGCCGCCAGCGAGTACCGCTCGGCCAGCATGGCCGCCTCACCCGCGGCGAGCGCGATCCCGAGATGGGCCGCCAGCGCCGCCACGGCTGCCTCCGGGGCCGTCACGAGCTGCTCGTAGCTCTGGCAGAGGGTGCGCGGCTGCGCGGTCCAGAAGGCGTCGTTGGCCAGGCTGACGTGGAGAAAGCCGTGACGCTCGACGACCTCCTCGAACGAGGTCACGTACTTGTGGGCGAGCGAGAAGGCGACGTCGCGGAGATCGCGGTAGGAGTACACTGCCAGAGCGCGCCCCTGCGCGAGCGCGGCCGCGAAGCGGGGGTGCGCGTCGTGTGACTTGAGGACGTGAGGCACGGCATCCGTGGCGCAGCTGGCCTCGTGCGCGGCGAACTGCTCGCCGTCGAGGAAGCCGAGGCGGCGTCCGCCGAGGTGGCGCTCGACGAGGTCGCTCGTCACCAGGTACTGCCAGGTCGAGCCCGCCCGGTACATGCCGACGCAGAGGATGTCCATTCCGACGCTGTCGCCCCCTTCCTGTTACCCGGAAGTCGCGAGTCGGTCCAGGAGCCTGTTGCCCTGCCGGCCGTGCGGTGTGGTCGCGTCGCAGTTCTGCCGGAGGGCTGGCCGTGCACCGGAGATCGCTCGCTGCAGCAGGAACCAGCCGTGGGTCCCGGGCACGGCCGGGTGCCCTCACGCGAGGCGCCGCAGGAACTCCGCCTGGCGGGCTGGCCTCTTCACGGTGCAGTTGCACGCGGCGAGCGCGCAGCGCACGCGAGCGTCACGTCACCGCGAGCGGCAGGAGCCAGACGAGGCGCGCCTGGTAGCGCGCGTGCACGCTCGAGAGGTTCGTCGCCAGCGCGATCGACGGGCCAGTCATAGCCGTCTCATCACCCGCGCCGGATTCCCCGCCACCACGGTTCTTGCCGGGACATTCCTGGTGACGACCGCCCCAGCACCCACGATCGCGCCCGCGCCGATTTCTATGCCGGGAAGAATGGTGGCATTCGCGCCTATATAGCACTCGCGTTGGATCGATGCCCTCCCGAGGATCACGACGTTGGGGGCAATCGTCGAATAATCACCCACGATCGATTCATGCATGACATTCGCGTGTGAATTGACCTTCACGAAATCGCCAATCACCACGAACGACGACACGTTGCAGCCGCTTTGTACGACGGTTCCGGTGCCGAGGCGTGCCGTCCTGCATATCAGTGCATGCGGCGACACCAGGGAGGCCACCTGGTAGCCCGTCCGAATGTACAACTCCGCCAGCTTCTTCCGGGTGGACGGGTCGTCCGGCACGATCAGCACCGGCACATTCCTGAAAGAGCTCAAGAGCCGGCTGGCGTCGTCATCCGTCCCGAGTATCTCGTGCCCCATGAACTCGCCTTCGACCCGATTGTCGATGATGCCGACGATCCGGACCGGGCTCAACTCGCACAGTTCCACGATCTCATGGAAAGCGCCTACCAAGATGATGTCCGCGCTCACTGGAGCAATCCTCTATCGGCACACCAATGCGCGAGGCATAAGTCGCGCACGGCTGCCCGTGCATCGGCGAAGGAAGCAGGTCATCGAGCGCACGGTACGGGACGGCTGTGTCAGCGCGCCGGCAACGCCGCCTCGAAGCGCCGCAGGAGCCGGCCAGCCAACGCATGAACGTCGCCGTGCTGCTCGATGATCGTCCGGTTTCTCGGCGCCACCGTCGCCCGCAGCGCCGGGTTCGCGAGGGCTTCCTCGAGACGGCGCGCCAGGGCCGCATCGTCACCGACGGGAAAGAGGAAGCCGTTGTCGCCGTCGACGATCCACGGCCGGTTGGCCTCGATTGCCGAAACGACCGGAAACAGCCCAGAGCTCATCGCTTCGAGCAGCGACTGGCTCGTGCCGTCCGTCCTGGAGCAGGAGACATAGACGTCCGCCTCGGCGAGGATGCGCGGCAAGTCTTCGGAGTCGAAGCCGCCCAGGAACCGCGTCTGTTCGCCGACGCCCTCCTTGGCAGCCAGGTCGACCGTATCCCTGTAGCGCCTGCCGCTCGCAAAGACCCCAGTGCAGGCCACGCCGCGATCCCTGAGTCGTCTCAGCGCTCGGAGAAAGGTGATCTGGCCGTACACGGGATCATGCGCGCGCGTCGTCAGGATCTCGCCGCGGTTCGGGCGGCGTGCCGGTTCGACGAAGGCGAATTGGGTGGTGTCGATGCCGATCGGGACGGCCATGATGCGGCGGCGATCGATCCCGACCCTCTGCGCGAGGCTCGCGGCCAGCTCGTCGGACACCGCATGCACGAACAGGGCTTTGCGCGCCATCCAGCGATAGATCGCTCGCCACGCCGGGTTGCCGTGACGCGCGTGTACGTCGGTACCGTGGGCGCTGACCACGACGTGCGGATGGCCGCTCAGACACGCGACCAAGCCGGCCGACGACAGGTAGAGACCAAAGAGCAAGTCCGGCTTGATCTGGCGCAGCACCCTGCGCAACCGGGGCACCGACCCGAGGTATGCCCAGCGCGACGGCGGGGACCACGGCGTGAAGCCGTGCTGGTCGAGCACGATGGCGGCGGATGCCTGCGCCTGCGCTGCCTCCATCGGCGTCAACGAGATGATCGTGGCGTGATGACCGGCGCGGACAAAGGCGTCGCGGTAGCCGTGCCCGAAAGGGCTCACGCCGTGTGTCAGGATGGCGATGTGCATCAGGGCAATGCATTCCAGGTCGCGCGCAACGAATCCCGCCACGCAATCGTGGGCCGCCAGCCGACGGCGTCGCGCAACCGATCGAAACATCCAACGATGCTCGGCACGTCGACTCTTCGAAGACGCACCGGATCGACGTGGACGGGAATGCTGCGGCCCCCGAGGGCGATGGCGGCTTCGACCATGTCGTGGATCCTGACGGGCTGGCCGCTCGCCACGTTGTAGACGGCACCGTTCATCGCAGGACGAAATCCGTCGAGCAGCAGCCACAACGCGCGTACGACATCGCGCACGTCGACGAAGTCCCGGCAGGTGGCGGTATTGCCGACCTCGATGCGGTGGCGCTTGCCGGCGAGCGCCTCCGTGACCTGCGACAGGAAGGTCGCCGGCACGAGCTGCGGTGTCTGGCCCGGACCCATGACATTGAAGAGGCGCACGCACACCACCCGCAGCGCCGTGTCGGCATAGAGCCTGGTCCACTGCTCCTGGATCGCCTTGCTCAGGCCGTAGGGGGTCGTTGCCGCCAGGACCGTGTCCTCGTCGACGACGACGTCGCCGCCGGACACGATGCCGTACTGCGCCGCCGAGCCGATCGACAGGAAGATCGGCGGTGACGGTAGTGCAGCGGCGGTCGCCAGCAGGTTCTGCGCAGCGAGCACGTTGGCCGCGAAGCAGCGTTGGATGTCCGTACTATGCGTGACGCCGGCGAGATGCACGATGGCGTCCGGCGCGACCTCCTCCAGAGCGCGGCGCGTGGCGCCGGCGTCGGTGAGATCGACCTGCAGGCGCGTGAAGTCGCCAGGGGAGTCGCGCAGATCGAAGCCAATGATGTCCGGAGGACCGTTCGCCAGCGAACGCAGATGCGCGATCAGGTGCTGGCCTATGAAGCCGGCGTAGCCGGTGACCAGGACTCGCGCCGGAGCACTCATCGCGGTTCGGTGGGCGACTCGAACAGCCCACCGACCAGCTCGTCGACCTTCTCGTTGGCCAATGCGTAGTCGTCGGGCCGGCCGATGTCGAGCCAGAAGCCGCTGTGCAGGTGGCGTCTGGCCTTCAGCCGTCTCGTGATGCACGCGTGCATCAAGTCGTCGAAGCCGAAAGGCTGGTCCGTCGGGACGATGTCGAGGAGGCGACGGCTGAGGACGTAGATGCCCATGCTGACTTGGAAGCGATACACCGGCTTTTCCTCGAAACCGACGATCAGGCCGTCCGCATCGGTCGTCAGCACCCCGAAATCGATCTTCGAGTCGCGCTCGAAGGTGGCGACGGTGACGTCGGCGCCGGTGCGGCAGTGCTCACGATAGAGCGCCGCGTAGTCGATGTCGGTCAGGATGTCGCCGTTCATCATCAAGAACACTTCCGGCAGATCCTTGATCAACGTGAGGGGCGCGATCGTGCTGAGGGGTGTGTCCTCGAGGCTGTAGTCGATGGCCAGCTCGAAGCGCGTGCCATCGCCGTAGTAGGCCATGATCAAGTGCGCCAGGTGGTTGACCGCCATCGTCACGCGCGTCACCCCGGCGCGCTTGAGCTGCATCAGCATCACGTCGAGGATCGAGCGCTCGCCGACTGGCACCAGCGGCTTCGGCAGCGTCGTCGTGTAGGGTTTGAGGCGGGTGCCCTTGCCACCCGCCAATACGACCGCGCGCATCCCAGGTTGTTCAGACATTGTAGACAGCGGGCTTGTAGAGGTGCAGATGGCGCCGGACATACTCGATCGAGCGCTCGAGGCCGCTGCGGAGGTCGTGCTTCGGGCTCCAACCGGTGAGCTTCTTGAGCTTCTCGGCGCTGCAGATCAAGCGCATGACCTCGCTGTTCTCCGGGCGGACGCGTTGCTCGTCCAGGACGACTCTCGGCGTGACGTTCATCAACTGCCCGATCACGCCGACCAGATCGCCGACCGAGATGCCTTTGCCGCTGCCGGCATTCAAGGTCTCGCCGACCGTCTCCGGCGTCTCCGCGACGGCGAGAAAGGCCTGGGCGGTGTCGGCGACATAGGTCAGGTCGCGGATCGGATCGAGGGAGCCGAGGCGCAGCGCCTGGGCGCCGGCCGCCAGCTGGGAGATGATCGCGGGGATGACCGCGCGGGCCGACTGCCGCGGGCCGAAGGTGTTGAAGGGTCGCAGCGTCGCCACCGGGGTCTTGAACGACAGAAAGTAGCTCTCCGCCATCTTGTCCGCGCCGATCTTGCTGGCCGAGTACGGCGACTGACCCTTCAGCGGGTGGGCCTCGTCGATGGGCACATACTGCGCCGTGCCGTAGGTCTCGCTGGTGGACGTATGGACCAGCTTCTCGACGCCGAGTTCCCGGCACGCCTGCACCACGTTCAGCGTGCCGCAGACATTGGTCATGACGTAGTCGGAGGGAGCGACGTAGGAATAGGGAATGGCAATCAAAGCCGCCAGGTGCAGGACGACCGTCTGGCCCTTGACCGCGTTGTGCACGAAGAAGGGATCGCGTACGTCGCCGGCGACGATCTCGAGCCCGCCGAGCACATCCGGGGGCAAGGACTCGAGGTGCCCCCAGTCGCTGCGGCTGTTGTAGTGGACCATGGCGCGGGTCGTGGCGCCGGCTTGCACCAGGGCCTCGACCACATGGCTGCCGATGAATCCACCGGCGCCCGTGACCAAGACCCGCCGGCCGCGCCAAAATCTCTCGTCCATGAAGTCTGCTGTAGGGCTACGTCCCTAGGTACGTGAAGTGGGTGAAGAGCGTCGATGCTCCGGCAACATTCCGCTGTGGCGCCGTCGGCGTCAAGTGGAATCCGTCGGACGCCGGCCACGTCCTTGAGGAGGCGGCCCACGTCGTCGGGGGCGAATGCGGCGAAGTCGATGGGGCGGATGCACGCCCTGCCGGTGGGGCGACCGAGCGATTCCGCCCGTCTCTCGCAGGGTGTGCCACCTGGATAGCGCGTCGCGATCGGAGGGGTCAAGACGCCGCACGGCGCGGGGTTCCGGCCGGCTGGCCGGGCACGCGTCTGGTGACCACTGGGGGCACGAGGCCCGAGTTCGCACGTCGCTCTTCGCCCCTGGCGCACTTCCGTGAGCGCCTGCGCACACGTACCCCGCTGGTCGTGAGGAGGTGGCGAGCGTGCAGGAGCATGCGGTTCATCGCCGCGATGGGCTGATCGGTGAAGGGGGTGACCGGGGTTCCCGGGCCCAGCGCGCTTTCTGGCGCGGCCGCACGCGCAGGAGGTCGCGCAGGACGCCCGGGGCCACGGAGGCGAGCGGGTCGATGGTGACCGTGGGATCGGCGGCGGGGCCGCGCACGTCGAAGGCAATGGCATGGAACCCCTCGCCGCTCGTGCCGGTCAGGAGCTGGCCGACGACCGGCAGGCTGCCGGCCGCCCGGTTGAGGCCGTAGTACGAGGGGGCGAGGATGCCGTGCAGATCGAGGCTGCCCGCGCCGCGATCGATCGTGCCGTCGAGGGAGAGGGCGAGCATCGGGCCAGTGGTCACGGCCTTGCGGACCGTCACCGTGGTGTCGCGGGAGCTGATGCCGGCATCGAGGACATCGAACGGGATGCCGCGACCCGAGAGCGCGCTGGTGATGCCCGGCAGCGACGCCAGCGTCGCGAGGCGGGCGAGAAGCGGCCACTTCGTGAGCGTGTACTTCTCCACCCGCAGCTGACCGTCCACGGGGAGCCCGGGTGCCGCCAGGCCGATGGCGCCCTCGAAGCTCAGCTCGCCGCCCTCGGCATCGGCGTATCCGAGCGTCCGGAAGAGCGCGCCCGCGTCGTCCGAGGTGACGACGAGACGGTGGCGCTCGGGCCCAGGGCGGACGGCGAGCGCCACGTGCGCGGGTCTCGTCGCGGGGGCGCGGCCCGTGAGGAGAGCCGTGGCATCGATCGTCTGCCAGGCCTGGCCGTCGTCCGAGCGCGTGGCGCGAGCGCCGAGGGAGATCCCACCGCCCGTGAGCTGGAGGCGCTCGATGGCCGTGACCACCCCGCGGGTGAGCCGCAGCCGCGCCTGCGCACGTCCCGGCGCACCCGCTTCCTTGGCGACCGCTCGCCACGGCACGTCGAGGCCGGCCTCCTCGAGGTCGAGATCGAGGTCGAGCGCCGCGGCGGCGCCGGCCGTGTCGGCCAGGTGCGCGCGCACGTCCACGGGGCCGCGGAGCCACGGCCCCGGGTCGAGGGCGAGCGCGGCGCGGCCGGTGTCGTCGACGCGGCCCGTCACCTCGAGGTGGCGGTCGAGGCCGCCCCCGATCTCCTGCTGCAGGTGCACGTGTGCGGGGACGCCCTGCACGCGCGCGTCGCCCGTGATCGCGAGCGACCGCCCCGCGAGCGAGAGGGCGAGCGTCCCGTCGGTGAGCGACCAGTCCCGCACGAGCCGCGGGATGCGCACGTCCGTCATCGTGGAGGTGGCGGTGAGGCCGAGAGCGGGGAAGTCGAGCGAGCGACCGAGAGGGAAGTCGAGGCCGATGCGTGTGGCCATGCCGCCACCGACGGTGGCCGGCGCGAAGCCGAGGAGCCGCCCGACGTGCACGGGATCGTGATCGAGGACGGCGAGCGCCTGGGCGAGCGCGCCCCGCGCCAGCGCCGCGACCGCGATCCGCGCTCCTCCCCCGGCGGGGTAGATGCGGACGGTACCGCGCGAGACGTCGAGGCCCTCGTGCCGTGCTGCCGAGACGACGAAGCGGGCCCCGGTTGCGGAGAAGGTGGCGCGTCCCGTCACGCCCGTCACTGCCGGCATCGTCTCGAGGTAACGGACGGAGAGCCCCTCGAAGGTCCCCGAGCCGGTGATGGTGGCGAGGCTGAAGGGGCTCGCGGCGTCGCCATCCACGGTCGCGGTGAGCCGGGTGCGCGTGTCGCGAACGCGCCCGTCCGCGATGTGCTCCAGCACCCAGCGCCGCGGCGCGACCGCCGCGTCCTCGGGCCAGAGGCGCGCGACCGCGGCGGTCGTGAAGCCGGTCGTCGAGACCCTGGCGTCCAGGCGGGCGCGGCCGCGCATGCCGCTCAGGTGTCCGCGCAGGAGCAGCGCGGCGTCCGGCAGGTCGAGGGCGAGGCGGTCGACGCGCAGCGACCCGGTGCGCCCGTCGACTGCCGCCGTGAGGGCGAGGCGCGTGACCGGCACGTCGCCACGGTGGAGCTCGGCGAGGGCGAGCCTTCCGGGCTCGCCGCGGAGATCCAGCCTCACGTGTTCCGGGTGGAGCGTGCCGTCGAGCGTGACGTGCACGCGCCCCTCGAGCGGCAGCGCGACGCGCGCCAGCACGTCGCGCATCGCTGCGATGCCGTCGCCCGGTGCGCTCGGCGGGAGCTCGCCAGCGACGGCCGCGGGCACGAGCTTCGCGAAGGCGAGCGCGATCTCGGGGCCCGGCGCGCCGGGCTGGTAGGAGGCGTCGGCGCGCAGCGGGACGCGTTCGCCTGCCAGCACGAGCTCGCAGGTCAGCCGTCCGGTGACCGCCGCGCGCGTCCGCCGCAGTTCGAGCACGACGTGCGGGAGCCGCCAGACGTGTCCGGTCTGCCGGTCGGTGACGGTGAGCACGCCGTCACGGACGAGGATGTGGCGGAGCTCGCTCTCGACGGGTCGGGCATCGGCATGCCACCGCAGCGTGCGCGACAGGATCTCGAGCACGCGGTCGCTCGGCGTTGCGTGCTCACCGGCTCCGAGGCCGACGCCGAGGCGTCCGTCCGCCTCGCGGACCAGCGCGAGCTCGGGCGCGAGCAGCTCGATCTCCCGGACGGCGACGATGCCGTGGAGAAGGGCGCGCAGGCTCACGCGCACGGCGAGCGCCGGGATGGTCACGACCCGGGCCTCGTCGACGCGCTCGACGCGGACGTCGTAGGCACGGAGCTCGAGATGCCGGTCCTGTGCGTCCCAGAGGAGCTCGACCGATCCCACCCTGACCGGCACCGATCCCGGCGCGCCGAGCGCGGCCTCGATGTGCGGCGCCAGGAAGTCGAGACGGACCGGGCCCTGGGCGAGGCGCCACACCGCGACCGCGGCGAGCACCGCCAGGCTCCCGAAGGTGAACAAGAGTGCCGTGAAGGCGATGCGTGCGGACCGGACGATCATCAATCCTTGCCGTCGGGTGCCGCGACGGCCTCGCAGCGAGGCGCTTCCTCGATCCCATTGCGAAGGCCGCGCCGGCTTCGGCGAACGGAGGCGGGACCCTGCTCGCCCCCTGCCGGCGTCGCCTTCTCGGGTGCGTTCTTATCCTGCCGGTGGCCGGTCGCTCAAGCGCCGTGCCGCGCCTCCCGGATCGCGCGCCTCGTCGGGGGGATCGCGTGCTGCCGCCAGCCGGAGCGCGACGCTGGTCATCGGCCGACTCGGGGCGTGGTCAGCCGGATCGAGTGCCGGCGCGCGCGGGTGCGGATCCTCCCGGCCGCGATTGGCGCGCGGCTGGTCGTGCAGTACAAGCTGGGCCTGCCGCTCGGGGCCTCGCGTGCCGGTAGGCGCGGCGGCCCTTTGCCGGCGAGAACCAGCGAGAGGGGGATGCCATGTCGGAGCCGGGAGCGTCACGCACCGAGAAGCAGGCCGTCCTGGACCTCGCCGCCCGCTACGTCTGTCCGGGGCGCGTGAGCACCTTCGCGATGCTCGGCATCCAGCCGGTGATGGGACGCCGTGAAGGCCACTACTTCTGGGACCTCGACGGCCGGAGGCTTTTCGACGTGCACCTGAACGGCGGGACGTTCAATCTCGGCCATCGCAATCCGGAGATCCTCGCGGCGTTGCACGCGGCAGCGGACCGCTACGACATCGGCAACCACCATCTCCCGAGCGGCCCGCGCGCGCGGCTCGCGCAGGCACTCGCGCGTGGCATGCCCGGCGACCTGCGCTACACGGTCTTCACGCCGAGTGCGAGCGAGGCGAACGACGTCGCGATCAAGAGCGCGCGCAAGGCGACGGGCCGGCGCGGGATCGTGTCGCTCCTGGGCAGCTATCACGGGCATACCGGGCTCAGCCTCGCGGCGGGTGACGTGCAGAACGCCGCGTACTTCCTCAGCGAGGGGTCGCCGGGGGACTTCGTGCAGGTTCCCTTCAACGATCTCCCCGCGATGCGGGCCGTGCTCGCGGGCGGCGACGTGGCCGCCGTCATCCTCGAGACGATACCCGCCACGTACGGCTTCCCGTTGCCGGCTCCCGGCTACCTCGCCGGCGTCAAGGCGCTGTGCGAGGAGTGTGGGACGCTCTACGTCGCCGACGAGGTACAGACCGGCCTCGGCCGCACGGGCTGGATGTGGGCCGTCGAGGGCTACGGCGTCGAGCCCGACATCCTGGTGACGGGCAAGGGCCTCTCGGGCGGCCTGTATCCGATGGCGGCAGCCGTCCTGAGCGAGCGAGCGGGGGGGTGGCTCGCGGACAACGGCTGGGGGCACGTCTCGACCTTCGGCGGGGCTGAGATCGGCTGCGAGGTGACGCTCAAGGTGCTGGAGATCCTCGCGCGCCCCGGCGTGCTCGAGAACGCGCGCGCGATGTCGGACCTGCTCGGCGCCGGCCTCGAGGACATCCGTGCCCGCCACCCCTTCCTGGTCGAGATCCGCAGGCGCGGGCTGGTCATGGGGCTGCGCTTCGATCACGAGCTCGCCGGCCCGATGATGACCGCCGCCGGCTACGAGGTCGGCCTGTGGGCCTTCTTCGCGGCGTTCGAGCGCTCGGTGCTGCAGTTCAAGCCGGGGATCCTGATCGACCGCGCGGAGTGCGAGGAGCTCCTCGGGCTCGTGGAGGAGGCGATCGCGCTCTGCGAGTCGCGCCTCGGTCGGGGGACTTCTGCACGGCCTCTGCGTGCGCCGTGAGCGAGCTCGCGAGTCGGCTCGCCGCGCTCGAGCGCCGCCTTGATCCGGTGCGTACGGATCAGCTCCCCGGCGTCGAGATCGTCGCCTGCGGCGAGGTGTCGGCGGTGCTGAGCGTCGCCGAGCTCCCGGGCCGTATTCTCAAGCGCATGTCGGGCTTCCCCAGCCGCGAGCGCAGCCAGGCCTACGTGGCCGTGGTGGAGCGGTACCTGGCCGTCCTCCGCGCGCTCGGTGTCGCGGTCGTCGCGACCGAGCTCGTGCCGCTCGAGCCCGAGCCCGGACGTCACGTGGTCTACGTGGTGCAGCCGTGTCTCGATCCGCAGCGCCTCGGCCACGCCCTGCTGCGACAAGAGCCCTTCGGCGAGGCGCTGGCGCTGATCGAGGGCGTCCTCGAGGTCGTCCATCGCGTCCTCGCGCTCAACGGCCGGCGCAGCGACGGAAGGGAGGTGGCGATCGACGCCCAGCTTTCCAACTGGCACTGGCCGCCCACCGCGGAGGGCGAGCGGCGCCCGGTCCTGCTCGATGTCGCGACCCCGTTCATGCGCCTGCGCGGAGCGCTCGAGATGGGAACCGAGCTGTTCCTCTATCCCTTCCTGCCGCCGCTCCGCTGGTGGGCCCGGCGCACGCGCGCCGTCGAGCGCTACATCGACGACTACTTCCACTTCGACCGCACCGTCCACGACCTGCTCGGGAATTTCCTGAAGGAGGGCGCTGCCGGCAAGCTCGCCGAGGCCATCGCCTTCGTGAACGCCTGGATCGCGCGCCAGCCAGACGGCGAGCGCCTCGGCCGCGTCGACGAGCAGACGGTGCGGGCCTACTACGCCCGCGACGCCGCGACGCTGGAGTTCTCCCTGCGTGCGCGCCGGCTCGATCGCTTCGTGACGGTGAGGCTGCTGCGCCGACGCTACGACTTCATTCTGCCGGGTCGCATCGCGCGCTGAGCTCCTCCATGCGCTCCTCCGGGCCGGCCAGACTGCGGCCCTGCGTGCGCCGTGGCGCACTGCTGGTGCACAGGCGCACAGGCGACCCACGCGGGCGGGCCGAGGGCGTCACGGGCGGATCGGGTGCAACGGGCGCTCCGCAGGGCGCGGAGCGTGGCAACGGCGGAAAGGGAGGACTGCA
>Ga0209253_10001884_pt1 | contig 18479 bp, 19 predicted proteins | sample FrelakmetBRP12BR_FD_187145 | JGI IMG/M metagenome (GOLD analysis project Ga0209253, IMG submission 187145) | Freshwater lake sediment microbial communities from the University of Notre Dame, USA, for methane emissions studies - BRP12 BR (SPAdes)... | ecosystem: Environmental > Aquatic >... | reverse complement strand
GTGGTGTCGACGACGCCGATCCGCGGCGCCGGCGTGTGCAGAAGATTGCCGTCGGCGGCGCCGAGCGCGCCGGCCGCGCCGAGCGTGACGATCGTCGCGCAGCGATGCCGCCGGTGGACCGCGGCGGCGAAGCCCTCGGGGGTGGTGGCGGTGCCGAGCGTCCGGCCCAGCGCCGCGGCTTCGAGCTCGTTGACGATCAGCACGTGCAGCGACGCGAGCAGCGCCGGCGGCAGTGCGTGCGCGGGCGCGGCGTTCAGCACGACGCGGGCACCGTGCCTGCGGGCGCGCGTGGCGAGCGCAGTGACGGCGGCGATCGGCACCTCGAGCTGCAGGAGCAACGTGGTCCCGGAACCGAGCGCGGCATCGGGGATCGCCGTCGGGTCGGCCCGCGCGTTCGCGCCGGGGATCACCGTGATCGAGTTCTCGCCCTGCGCGTCGACGTGGATGAGCGCCACGCCCGTCGGGCCTTCGACGCGCGCGACCGCGTCGAGATCGACGCCGGCGGCGACGAGTTCCGCGAGCGCCATCGCGGCGAACACGTCGCTGCCCGCGGCGCCCGCCATCGCGACGGCGGCACCCGCGCGGCGCGCCGCGAGGGCCTGGTTGGCCCCCTTGCCGCCCGGCAGCACCGCCAGCGCATCGCCGGTCACCGTTTCGCCGGCACGCGGCAGTCGCGCCACGCGCGCGACGAGGTCTAGATTGATCGAGCCGAAGACGACGATCATCGCGCCGGCAGGGACCGATCCATCCCGCCCGGCGGCGCGTAGCGGTTGACGACGCCCTTGACCAGCAGGATGTTGCCGTACGGGCGCAGCTCTCCCGTGCGCACGAGCGCAAACGCGCGCCTGGCGCGGTCGTAGAATGCGTTGCGCGCGAGATGTCCGATCTCGCAGTCGCCGAGGTCGTGTTCGGTGAACACCGCCGCGAAGTCGGCGACGCACTCGGGCACGGCGTCGGGATCGCCGACGACCTCCATCGTGTACGCGGCGGGCACGACCTGCGTGTCCAGCGGGAACAGCGTCAGCACCGCGTCCAGCACCTCCGGCGACGATGCGCCGCGCAGCTCGATCAGCCGCGGCCCGAGGCCCGCCGCCGGGAAGTTGGCGTCGACGACGGCGATCTCGTCGCCGTGTCCCATATTCGCCATCGCGTGCAGCAGTTCCGGGGAGAGCAGGGGGTGGATGCCGTTCAGCATGATGTTCGCCTCGTTTCGTTGACCGCGCTCAGCCGCCCTTGACGCCGCCGTGCGTGAGGCCGACGACGATCTCCTTCTGGATCACGATCGTCAGCAGCAGCACCGGCAGCGTGACGATGATCGCCGCGGCGGCCAGGGGGCCCCACGCGAGCTGCTCGAAGGTCAGCACGTTGTACACGGCCACCGGCAGCGTCCGGGTCTCCCGTCCGGCGAGGACGGCGCCGAACACGAAGTTGTTCCACGAGAAGATGAACGCGAGGATCGTCCCGACGACGATGCCGGGTCGCGCGAGCGGCAGCGCCACGTACCGGAAGGTCGACCAGACGCTGCCGCCGTCGATCAGCGCCGCTTCCTCGAGCTCCCTGGGCAGCGTCTCGAAATACCCGGCCATCACGTAGACGACGATCGGCACCGTGATGACGAGGTGCGTTATCACGAGGGCCGTCAGCGTGTTGTTGAGCTGCAGGAACTGGAAGACGGCGAACAGCGGGATCAGGTAGGACAACGCCGGCGTCATCCGGGCGATCAGGATCAGCACCGTGAGCCGCCGGGCGCCGACGCGGGCGATCCCGAACCCGGCCGGAACGCCGATCAGCAGCGCCACCAGCGTCGCGCCGCCCGAGACGACGATGCTGTTCCACAGATAGCGCCCGATCGAGTTCTGCTCGAACACCTGCAGGAAGTTGCCGAACGTCGGCGGGTTGGGAATGAACACCGGCGGATAGGCGAGATTGTCGATCTCGTTCTTCAACGACAGGGAGAGCATCCAGAGAAAGACGAGCACGGCCGGCGAGATGATGACGATGACCGAGAGCCAGAAACCGGCCTTGCGCAGCCAGCGCCGCACGCGGGGGCGGCCAGCTGCCGACGCCATCGCCGTCATCGATTCAGCTCCACTTGGTCTTCTCGCGCACGTGGAGCAGCAGCAGCGCGAGCGCCAGCACGATGACGAAGAAGACGACGACGACCGCCGACGCCGTGCCGATGTTGTAGAACGCGAACGCCTGCAGGTACAGATAGAGATTGATCGTCTCGGAGGCCGTGCCCGGGCCGCCGCCGGTGATCACGTAGATCGTGTCGAAGGTCTTCAGCGCGTCGATCGTGCGGATCACGGCGGCGACGACGATGAACGGCGCGACCAGCGGCAGCGTGATGAAGCGGAACAGCTGCCACTCGGACGCGCCGTCGAGGCGCGCGGATTCGTAGGGCTCGGTGGGCAGCGCCGCGAGGCCGCCCAGCACGATCAGCATCACGAGCGGCGTCCAGTGCCACACCTCGACCAGCACGAGGCTCGGGATGACGAGCGTCGGCGAGTACACCCACAGCGAAGGTGGCAGGCCGACGAGCGACAGCAGGTAGTTGAGCACGCCCTGCTGCGGGTGGAACATCATCGTCCACACGAGGGCGACCGCCACGGGCGTGGCCATCATCGGCATGACGAACACGCCGCGCAGCACGCCGCGGAACGGGAAATCGCGGTGGAAGATGAGCGCCGCCAGCGTGCCGAGGACGAGCGGAGCCGCGACCGCGAGCGCCGTGAAGTAGAACGTGTGCAGGATCGCTTCGAGAAAGCGCTGGTTGGTGGCGAGCTTCGCGTAGTTGCCGAAGCCGACGAAGTGCGCCGCCGACCCGATCGTCCAGTCGAACGCGCTCATCCACAGCGTGAACAGCCAGGGGAAGACGATCACCGCCCCGACGACCACGAGCGCCGGGACGATGAACCAGTAGTAGGCGCGGCGGCGGCGGGCGAGGAAGCGCGCGCCCCGCGCGGGCGCCGCTACGAGACCGGGCATCGGGGGGCGACGGCAACGCGCTGCCCGCACGGCCGCGGTCGTGGAGCCGGCCGGCAGGCGCCCGGGCCGCGCACGGCGTCCCTTACGCCTTCTCGCTCTTGTCGAGTATCGGCTGGAACTCGGCAGTGGCCTTCCTGAGCTCGGTCGCCGGATCGGCGCCGTTGATCATGTTGGTCAGCGCGATGCCGAAGACGTCGCGGAATTCCGTGACCGGGGCGATCACGGGCAAGCCGGGCTGCGCGATCCGCGCGGACGTCAGCATGCACTCGACCCACTGTTTCGGCGCCTTGAAGTCCGCGGACGACTGCGCCATCGCATAGGCCGACTTGCGCACCGGCGCGCCGGCGGCGGCCTGCAGGATGCGCGTCTGGTTGGCCTTGTTCGCCGCCCACTGCAGATAGAACCAGGACGGCCCCTTCTTCTTGCTGAACGTGGAGATGCCCTGGCCGTCGCCGAACAGCGCGGACACCTGCTGCTTCGGTCCCGCGGGCATCACGCCGTAGCCGACCTTGCCGACGATGCGCGACTTCGTCGGGTCCTCCAGCGGCTGCGCGAAGCCGATCCCGTCGAGCCACATCGCGGCCTTGCCCTGCAGGAACAGGCTCTGCGCCTCGTTCCAGTTGAAACCCGCCACGCCCTGCGGACCGTACTTCGCGAGCAGCGTCTGGTACATCTTCGCGGCGTCGACGGCCTCGGGGGTGTCCGTGGTCAGCTTGCCCCTGGCATCGACGAAGCCGCCGCCGTAGCCCAGCAGGAAGCTCGACCAGACGGGCACGTTCGCATTCTTGAGCCCGCGCCCGACGAAGCCCGCGACGCCCTTCGCCGGATCGTTGAGGCGCGCGGCGGCGTCGATCATCTCGGCGAAGGTCTTCGGGTACGCGATGCCCTTGGCCTCGAACAACTCCTTGTTGTAATAGACGACCCAGGGGTCGAGGTTGAAGGGGAGGCTGTCGATCCGGCCGTCGGCCTGCGTCGCGTACTTGAGGCCGCCCTCGGCGAAATCGGGGAAGTCGAGGTTCGGGTCCGCGAGGGACTTGTCGGCCATCATCGGCCGGATGTCCTCCAGCCACTTGTTCTTGCCGAAGAGCCGCTTCTGCACGTGGTACGAGATCGCGATCACGTCGAAGCTCGTGTTGCCGGAATTGAACTCGATGACGGCTTTCTGCCGCTGCTGCTGCTCCGGGATCATCTCGGAGCCGACCGTGATGCCGGTGAGGTCCTCGAACTCCTTGTGGTACTTGGTCAGCAGATCGCCGCGCGGGCTCTTGACGAGGAACACCTCGATCTTCTCGCCCTTGAATTTCTTCCAGTCGAACGCACCCTGCGCCTGCGCGGCCAGCTGCCCCGCGCCCGGGATCGCGCCCAGCGCCGTCGCGCCCAGGCCCGCCTGGAGCAGGCGCCGGCGCTGCCGTTGCGGACCCGTGTCGTGCTCACGATCTGCCATGGTCTTCCTCCTGTGGTCGTCGCTGCCCTGGGGACGGTCCGGCGCTGTACTTCGCCGCCGGCTTCTGATCGGAATCATAGCGGAGTGCCGGCGCAAAGCAACGCGTCCGGCGCGCTCGCTCAATACGGCCCAGCAGCGTCGCGCGCGGCGTCGAGCCCGGTCGCTGCCAGCCCGTCGAGGAGCGCGCGACGCCCGGCGGCGTCGAGCGCGACCAGCGGCTCGCGCACCGCGAGCCAGCCCTCGTCCGCGGTGAGCGCGGCCTGGATCGCCTTGAACGCCGGCATCAGCGAGTGACGGTCGAGCAGCGCAACCAGCCGGCCGATCCGGGCGAGCTCGCCCTGGCGCGCCGCGTCGTCGCGGGCGTCGAACAGCCGGCGCAGCGTGCGCGGATAGAGATTCGCGATGCCGCAGATCGTCCCGACGCCGCCCGCCGCGATGGCCGCCGGCAGGTGCAGCTCGAAGCCGACGAAGATATCGAGGTTCGGGAAGCGTCGCAGGAACGCCTGCTCGTGCCCGAGGTCGCAGGAACTGTCCTTGATGCCGGCGATGACGCGCGGATACGCGGCGGCGAGGCGCGCGACGACGTCCGCGGACAGCGGGACGCCCGTCACCTGCGGGATGTGGTACAGGTAGACCCGCAAGGAATCGTCGCCGACGCCGTCGACGACTCGCGCGTAGCTCGCGAAGACGCCGTCGTCGCTCACCTCCTTGAAGAAGAACGGCGGCAGCACGAGCGCGCCCGCGCATCCGCAGCCGACGGCGTGACCCGTCAGCTCGATCGTCTCGGGCAGCGCCGCGCACCCGGTGCCGACCAGCACCCGGCGCGGCTCGATGCCGGCGGCGAGCAGCGCGTCGAGCGCGGCGCGGCGTTCGCGCAGCGCGAACGACTGGCCCTCGCCGGTCGTGCCGAAGAGCGCGATCCCGTCGACCCCCGCGGCGAACAGGCGCTTCACGTGCGCGGCGAGCCGCGGCGTGTCGATGCCCCCGCCCGGGGAAAGCGGTGTCAGCGCGGCGCACCAGACGCCACGGGGAGTGCCAGCATCGGTCATCGGTGTCGTGGCCACGGAGCGGCGGGATGTTAGCATGCGTCGGCGTGGCCGCACCCGCGCAAGGACGGCCGGCACCCACGTGAAGATCGACGACATCGCCTTCGGATTCGGCGGCGCGCCGCTCGGCAACCTGTTTGCGCCGATCGCCGACGCCGAGGCCACCGCGCTCGTCCGGCACGCCTGCGCGCGCGGCATCCGGTATTTCGACACCGCGCCGCACTACGGGAGCGGCCTCTCCGAGCACCGGATCGGCGCCGCCCTGCGCGACGTGCCGCGCGATGCCTATCTGCTTTCGACCAAGGTCGGGCGCCTGCTCGTGCCCGAACGCACGGCGCCGCGGCTCCAGCACGGCTACGTCGACGTGCTTCCGTTCGTCCAGCGCTGGGACTATTCGCGCGACGGGACGCTGCGCAGCATCGAGGACAGCCTGCAGCGGCTGGGCCTCGCGCGCATCGACTACGTGTTCATCCACGACGTCGCGCGCGACGCGCACGGCGATGCGCAGCCGCAGCGCTTTCGCGAGGCGATGGACGGCGCGGTGCCGGCGCTCGCGCGGCTCAAGGCGGAAGGCACGATCGCGGGCTACGGGCTCGGCGTCAACGACTGGCGGGTCTGCGTCGACGCCCTCAATCACGCCGACCTCGACCTGCTGCTCGTCGCCGGGCGCTACACGCTGCTCGACCAGAGCGCGCTTCCCGAACTCCTGCCGCTCTGCCTGCGACGAAAGACGCGGGTCGTCGTCGGCGGTCCGTTCAATTCGGGCATCCTGGCCACGGGCACGCGGCCGCGCGATGGCCGCACCGTGTACTTCGACTACGCGCCGGCGAACCCTGCCGTCATCGCGCGGGCTGCGGCGCTCGAGGCGGCCTGCGCCGCGCACGGCGTGCCGCTCAAGGCCGCCGCGCTGCAGTTCCCGCGCGCGCATCCGGCGGTGGCCTGCGTGATTGCCGGCGCCCGCTCGATCGCGGAGCAGGACGAGAACCTCGCCATGGCGACCTGCGCGATCCCCGACGCGTTCTGGCGCGACCTGCGCGTCCGCCGCATCGTCGCCGACACCGCGCCGCTTCCCAGCGACGCGCCGCCGTGACCGCCACGACCGTGGCGCCGATCCGCGTCGACGCGCACCACCACGTGTGGCGTCTCGAGCGCGGCGATTACGCCTGGCTGACGCCCGCGCTCGCCGCGATCTACCGCGACTTCACGCTCGCCGATCTGCGGCCGCTGCTGGCGGAGGCGGGCATCGCGGCCACCGTGCTCGTGCAGGCGGCGCCGACCTCCGCCGAAACGGAATACCTGCTGCAGGTCGCCGACGCGAGCGAGGGCGTCGTCCGGGGCGTGGTCGGATGGGTCGACCTCGCGGCGCCCGACGCGCCCGCCGAGCTCGCGCGGCTTGCGCGCAATCCGTTGCTGAAATCGATCCGCCCGATGCTGCAGGACCTTCCGGATCCCGAGTGGATCCTGCGCGACGGCGTCGTGCGTGCGCTGCGGGTGCTGCCGGCGCTCGGCCTGCGCTTCGACGCGCTGGTCAAGCCGCCGCAGCTCCCGGCGCTGCTCCGGCTGCAGGACCGCATTCCCGATCTCGACATCGTCGTCGACCACGGCGCCAAGCCGCCCATTGCCGCCGGCGGATGGCAGCCGTGGGCAGACCTGATCGCCGCGGTGGCGCGCAATCCGCGCGTGCAATGCAAGCTCTCCGGGCTCGTCACCGAAGCGGCGGCGGGCTGGACCGCCGATGCGCTGCGCCGCTACGTCGACCACCTGCTCGGCCGCTTCGGGCCCGGCCGCCTGCTGTGGGGCAGCGACTGGCCCGTGGTCGACCTGGCCGGCGGCTATCGCCGCTGGGTCGGTGCGACGGACGCGTTGCTGTCGGGCCTGTCCGCGGCCGATCGCGCGGCGATCCTCGGCGGCAACGCGCGCCGGTTCTACGGGCTCGATTGAGCGTCAGTAAACGTGCCGCCGCAGCTTCGCGCGGTAGGAGATCGTGGTCGCGATCTCCTCGATCGACTTCGCCGTGGTGTCGAGCATCGGGATCCCTTCGCGCTCGAGCAGGTGCTCGCACTCGCGCACCTCGTAGCGGCAGTTCTCGAGCGCGGCGTACTTGCTGCCCGGGCGCCGCTCCTCGCGGATCTTGTGCAGCCGGTCGGGGTTGATCGTGAGCCCGAACAGCCGCTCCTTGTGCGGCAGCAGCGAACCCGGCAGCACGCGATCGGCGAAATCGTCGGGCGTCAGCGGGAAATTCGCGGCGCGGATTCCGAACTGCAGCGCGAGGTAGAGCGAGGTCGGCGTCTTGCCGCACCGCGAGACCCCGACCAGGATGACCTGCGCCTTCGCGAGGTCGCGCGTCGCGGCGCCGTCGTCGTGCGTCTGCGAGAAGTTGATGGCGTCCATCCGCGCGAAATACTCGTGGCTGTTGGCGATGCCGTGCGAGCGTCCGGCGGCGTGCGAGCTGCGGAGGGCCAGCTCGGATTCGAGCGGGGCGACGAACGCCTGGAAGAGATCGAGCGTCAGCGCGTTCGTGCCCCGCCTGACCCTTTCGCTCATCGCCTCGTCGACGATCGAGCTGAACACGATCGGCCGCCTGCCTTCGCGTGCGGCGGTCTCGTTGACCTGCTCGATCACCGCGTCGATGTTCTCGGTCGTGTCGACGAACGGGATCGTCACCCGCTGGAAGTCGACCTCCTCGAACTGCGACAGCAGGCTGTTGCCCAGCATCTCGGCGGTGATGCCGGTGCGGTCGGAGATGAAGAAGACGGTGCGGCGGTTCGGCATGCGGGGAGGGGGAAGCGATGCGGGGCTATGGCGCCGTCGGGCGCGCCGGATCCCGCGCTACCAGTCCTTCCAGACCGGAACGACGCCGGCCGGCAGGTCCGGCATCGAGCCGAGGTCGAGCCGGCTCTCGTCGGGGCCGTGCCAGTCCGAGCCGCACGAGGCGCGCAACCCGTAGACGCGGGCGTGCGTCGCGAACTCCACGGCCTGTGCGGGCGTGTGCGACGACGACAGCACCTCGATCGCGTCGCCGCCTTCGTCCCGGAACTCGGCAAGGAGCCGGCGCATGCGGGTGGCGGTCACGTCGTAGCGGCCCGGGTGCGCGATGACCGCCTGACCGCCCGCCGCGTGGATCCAGCCGACCGCCTGCGTCAGCGTCGCCCATTCGTGCGCCACGTAACCCGGCTTGCCGCGGGTGAGGTAGCGCTTGAAGACGTCCTTGACGGCGCCCGCGTAGCCCGCTTCGACGAGATAGCGCGCGAAGTGCGTCCGCGAAACGAGCCGCTCGCTGGTCACGTGCTTCATCGCACCTTCGTACGCGCCGCGTATGCCCGCGGTGGCGAGGGCATCGGCGATGCGCCGGGCGCGGGTCGAGCGACCCGACCGGACGGTGTCGAGGCCGGTGGTCAGCGCAGCATTCTGCGGATCGATGCCAAGCCCGACGACGTGAATCGTGTTCCGCTCCCAGCTGACCGAGAGCTCGGCGCCGCAGACGAACGCGATGCCGCGGTCGGCGGCAGCCTCCCGCGCTTCGGCCAGGCCGCTCACCTCGTCGTGATCGGTGAGCGCGAGTACATCCACGCCGCGGAGTGCGGCGCGGGCGACGACTGCGGCCGGCGCGAGCAGGCCGTCGGAGTGTGTCGAGTGGCAGTGCAGGTCGTAGCGGGGCAACGCGAACCGGGGGCGGAAGGATCCGATAGCCGGTGCGAGCGGGGACGCGGATCTCGGACTCAAACAATGATTCTAGCAAAGCCCCCCGCGACGCCTGGCGCCGGGCGCGTCGGCCGGGCCGCGTCGCGAGGGACGCGAATCTGCAACAATCGGAGGAGCGGCAGCGGCTGCCGGACGGGTGGTGCTTGCATTCGCCGCGATAATCTGCCCAGAATATGCCATTGGTATAGCTTGGCCATGGGTGCGCGGCTGCGCCTGGCCGCGACACAGGATAACCGACCCCATGAAACTCTTCGACCGCGTCCTCAATCCGCGCGAGATCCGGCGGCGGCTGGGACTCAACCAGGAAGAGTTCTGGACGCAGATCGGCGTCACCCAGAGCGGCGGCTCGCGGTACGAAAGCGGCCGCGACATGCCGAAGCCCGTGCGGGAGCTGCTGCGGCTCGTGCACGTCGAGCAGATCGACCTTTCACAGGTCAAGCGGGTGGACTTCGAGATCATCAGCTACCTGAAGACGTCGCATCCCGATCTCTACCGGACGCTGCGCCGGGCGGTGAAGGGCCACCCGGCGCAAACCGTTCCGCGAAGCTCCGAGCCGGGCCCCGAGGCGGGCGCGGTCGCCGACCGGATCGATCTCCCTTCGCACGGCGATACGCTTCCCGGCGGAACGCACAGTTCCTGACGCCGGCGCGCGATGTCCGCGCGCCCGGCCCGCCCCCGCGAAAACCCGCTTCGGCGGGTTTTTTTGCGTCGCAGCACGCGTCGCGGGCAGTGGCCGAAGCGCGTTAAAATGACCCTATTCGAACAGGGTTTGGCGCGCCGCAGCATCCGGGCCGGCCCGCAATCGGGACTCGAAAAACAATGGGCCAAGAGCAGCGGGTGATCCCCTTCGAGCGTCTTCGGATGGGGGACGTCGAACGCGTGGGCGGAAAGAACGCGTCGCTGGGCGAGATGATCAGCCAGCTCGCGGGCGCCGGGATCCGGGTTCCGGGCGGCTTCGCGACAACAGCGTTCGCATTTCGCGAATTTCTCACCCACAACAGCCTCGATGCGCGCATCGCAGCGCGCCTGAAGGCGCTCGACGTCGACGATGTCGCCGAACTCGCGCGGGCGGGCGCGGAAATCCGGGGATGGGTCGCGCAGGCACCGTTCCCGCCGGCACTGAACGCCGATCTCGCCGAGGCCTATCAGGCATTGGCGGGTGCCTCGCCGGACGCGACCTGGGCGGTGCGATCCTCGGCGACGGCGGAGGACCTGCCGGAGGCCTCCTTTGCCGGTCAACAGGAAACATTTCTAAATATCAATGGATTAGAAAATATACTTCATTCTATACATGAGGTATTTGCGAGCCTCTACAACGACCGGGCCATCGCCTACCGGGTTCATCAAGGGTTCGCGCACGAGAACGTGGCGCTTTCGGCCGGCGTTCAGCGCATGGTGCGCAGCGACCTGGGCGCCTCCGGCGTCATGTTCACGCTCGACACCGAGTCCGGTTTCGACGAGGTGGTTTTCATCACCGCTTCCTACGGGCTGGGCGAGACGGTCGTCCAGGGCGCGGTGAACCCGGACGAGTTCTATCTGTACAAGCCGAACCTCGCGGCTGCCCGGCCGGCGATCCTGCGCAAGACGGTCGGCGCTAAGGCGATCCGGATGGTCTTCGCCGACGGGCGGAAGGCGGGCGATTCGACGGCCACCGTCGAGGTCCCCGAGGACGAGCGGCACCGCTTCTCGATCACCGACGCCGAGGCGCACGAGCTCGCGCGCTTCGCCGTGGCCATCGAGAAGCACTACGCCCGGCCGATGGACATCGAATGGGGCCGGGATGGCATCGACGGCCGCATCTACATCCTGCAGGCGCGGCCGGAGACGGTGAAGTCGCGCGAGAGCGGCAGCAACCTCCGCCGTTACCGCCTGAAGTCGAAATCAGCGGTGCTGGCGAGCGGTCGCGCGATCGGGCAGCGGATCGGCCAGGGGGTCGTGCGCGTGGTCAAGTCGCCCGCGGAGATGGACAAGGTCAGGCCTGGCGACGTGCTTGTCGCGGACATGACCGACCCCGACTGGGAGCCGGTGATGAAGCGCGCGGCGGCGATCGTCACGAACCGCGGCGGGCGCACGTGCCACGCGGCGATCATCGCGCGCGAGCTCGGGATTCCCGCGGTGGTCGGCTGCGGCGACGCGACCCGCGTGCTCGCGGACGGCGCGCAGGTGACGGTCTCGTGCGCGGAAGGCGACACGGGGCACGTCTACACCGGGATTCTCGACGTGGAGACCATCGACGTCTCGCTCGACCGGATGCCCGCGGTGCCGACCAAGATCATGATGAACGTCGGCAACCCCGAGCTCGCGTTCGAATTCCGCCGGCTGCCGAACGAGGGCGTGGGCCTCGCGCGGCTCGAGTTCATCATCAACAAGAACGTCGGCATCCATCCGAAGGCGCTGATCGAGCTGGACCGCCAGCCCGCGGAGCTGCAGCGCGAAATCCGCAGCCGGATCGGCGGGTACGCGAATCCGACCGAGTTCTATGTCGGCAAGATCGCCGAGGGGGTGGCGACGATCGCCGCCGCGTTCTGGCCGAAGAAGGTGATCGTGCGGCTGTCCGATTTCAAGTCGAACGAGTACTCGAACCTGATCGGCGGCCAGCGCTACGAGCCGCACGAGGAGAACCCGATGCTCGGCTTCCGCGGCGCGTCGCGGTACATCGCGCCGGAATTCCACGACTGCTTCGCGCTCGAATGCGCGGCGATGAAGCGCGTGCGCGACGAGATGGGGCTGACCAACGTCGAGCTGATGATCCCGTTCGTGCGCACGCTGGCCGAGGCGAAGGAGGTCATCGCGTTGCTCGGGGCGCAGGGCCTCAGACGCGGGGAAAACGGGCTGCGCGTGATCATGATGTGCGAGATCCCGTCGAACGCGATTCTCGCAGATCGCTTCCTCGAGCACTTCGACGGATTCTCGATCGGCTCGAACGACATGACGCAGCTGACGCTCGCGGTCGATCGCGACGCCGGAGGACCTATCGCCAAGTCGTTCGACGAGCGCGACGACGCCGTCAAGGCGATGCTCTCGATGTCGATCGCCGCGTGCCGGAAGGCCGGCAAGTACGCGGGAATCTGCGGGCAGGGGCCGTCCGATCACCCGGATCTCGCCCAGTGGCTGGTCGCGCAGGGGATCGAGAGCATCTCGCTCAATCCCGACACGGTCGTCGCGACGTGGATGCTGCTCGCGGGGAAGCCGACCTGACGCAGCGGCTGCCGCGCAGCTAGTCCTTCGGGTCGATTGACGTGGCGCCGGCCGCCGCGTGCAATGAGTGGCGATGAAGCCGCCGCCGCGCCTGCGCCTCCTGCCCCGGCCGTCCCGCATCGGTTGTGCGGCGCTGGCGGCGGCGTGCACGACCACGTCGATCCTGCTCGCGTTGCTGCCGCTGCCCTTCGCGGGTCACCTCGCCGGTGCCGCCGCCATTGTCGCGGTCCTGACGTCGGGCCTGTGGCGCTGCACCGGCCGTGGCGTGCCCGCGCTGTTGCACGTCGGCATCGATCGCCGCATCACGGTCACCGACCGCGACGGCCGCTCGCGCGACGGGTCGATCCTCGACGATTCGTATGTCGGCGCCCGGCTGACGACGATCGTCTGGCGTGCCGACGGCGAGCCGTGGTGGCGCCCGGCGCGCGCCATTCTCGTCCTTCCCGACACGCTCCCGGCCGACGATTTCCGGCAGCTGCGCGTGGCGCTGCGCTATGGACGCGCGCCCGCGCCGGAACAAACGAGCGGCGTCGCGGCCGGCTGACCGGCGAGCCATGCGCGGGCGTCGATCCGTGCGCCGCTCTCCGCCTTCGGCTGCGCGCCGAGCAGATACAGGTAGAGGGGAACCAGTGCGTCCGGCAGCGGCAGGGACGACCGGTCCTCGCCGGGATGCGTCAGCATGCGCAGCGGCGTGCGCATCGGCCCCGGCACGACGGCATCGATGCGCAGGTTCGCGCGCGCCTCCCACTCGTCGGCCAGTGTCGCAGCGAGCGCGGAGAGCCCGGCCTTCGCCGCGGCGTATGCGCCCCAGTATGCCCGCGGATCCTCGCCGCGCGCGTCGAGCGTGAACACGACGCACGCGTCCGCCGCAGCGGCGAGGAGCGGCAGCGCCGATCGGGTCAGCGCCATCGCGGAGGCCAGGTTCACGCGCAGAACCTTGAGCCAGGCGTCGAAGGACTGGTGCTCAATCGGGCCGAGCGAACCCAGCAGGGCCGCCGCGTGCACGAGGCCGTCGAGCCGGCCGAGCTGCGCGCGGATCGCGCCCGCCACGCTGCCGAAATCGTCGGCGTTCGCGGCGGCCAGGTCGAGGGGAAGGATCGTCGGCTGCGGGTGCCGGTCCGCGACAATCTCGTCATAGAGCGCTTCCAGCTTGCGCACCGTGCGCCCGTGGAGGACCACGGTGGCGCCGCGCGCGGCGCAGGCGCGGGCGAGGGGCCGGCCGAGCCCGCCCGTCGCGCCCGTGACCATGATCACGCGGCCGGAAAGGTCGATGTCGGGCTCACGGCCGGGAACGGGAAGCGGCATGGGTCGGAAGCGCGGCGCTCGATTCTCGCGCGTGCCGCGACCGCGATGATAGCCGACGGGCGCGGGGCGCGCCGCCCGTGCGGGGCGACCGGGTTTGCACAAGAAGGCCGCGCAAAGTATAATTTTCCGTTCGCCGCGGGGGTATAGCTCAGCTGGGAGAGCGCTTGCATGGCATGCAAGAGGTCAGCGGTTCGATCCCGCTTACCTCCACCAACGAATCAACCGCAATCTTTCGTCAGCACGGGATTGCGTTCGCACCAGGTCCCCATCGTCTAGAGGCCTAGGACATCACCCTTTCACGGTGAGTACGGGGGTTCGAATCCCCCTGGGGACGCCAGTATGCCGGGATCTGGGCATAGTGCTTCGCGCGTAGTCCTTCCGCCGCGCTGCCGGTTGCCGGTTGATCCGTCTCGGGTCGCTGCCGAGCGAGCGAAATCCCGCCCACTCAGCCCTGGTAGACATGGCATTGGCGTGCCTCGTCCCGCGAGTTGCCGCGACTAGCGGCGAGCGGGAACGTGGCGCCGGGCGGCGCGTCCGGGATGAACAGCAGGCGCGGGTTGAGCGCTCTCGCCGGGCTTTGCGTTCAACCTTCCCGCGCTGCCAAGGCTTTTTCGATGCGTCGATCGGGGATGAGCCACATCAAGGCAACGATCACGTAGCAGGCTTGCGCTAACCACGGGTTGAAGAACGCAAGCGGGATCGCGGCCGCGTAGATGAGCACCGACAGGTTGCCCTTGCGATCGCTGCCGATCGCGCGCCCAAGCACGGAGTCGGGTCCTTCGGCCGCGATGAGCGTGCGCGCCAAGACCCAGTAGCCAATGGCAGCCATCAGCAGGACGACGCCATAGAGCGCCGTCGGCAACTGCGCGAAGTGGTTTTCCCCCATCCAGCCAGTGACGAAGGGCAACAGCGACAGCCAGAACAGCAGATGGAGATTGGCCCAGAGAGCGGCGCCGCTGATGCGCTTGCACGCGTGCAGCATGTGGTGGTGGTTGTTCCAGTAGATGCCCACATAGACGAAGCTCAGCACGTAACCCAGAAATACGGGCAGCAGCGGCTTGAGCATCGCGAGATCCTCGCCGTGCGGTACCTTCAGTTCCAGCACCAGGATCGTGATGATGATCGCCAGGACGCCGTCGCTGAAGGCTTCCAGTCGGGTCTTGCTCATCGGCAGCTCGGGCTCAGCGCTGCAAACGGGCGAACGCGAAGCGGCGCCCATGCCCGAGCCTGATCGCCATGTGGATCCAGGTCATGGCAAAGGGTTCGAGATAGCGCGCGGTCTTCAGATCGCCGCAGTCCACCGCGTCGAAGCCGATCAACGTGGCCAGCGCGAGGACTCGGGTCCGTGCCTCGGCATCGTCGCCACAGATGGGCATGAACACGGTTCCCCCCGGATACCGGCTGTCGGCCATGTTCTCGGCGCCCGTGGTGTTGAATGCCTTGACCACGCGTGCGCCTCGGGCTGCCTTGGCGATCTCCTCCGCGCCGGAAGTCGTGGTGCCCACTGACAGCCCGGCAAGTCCCGGCGCGAGCGGGTTGCTGGCATCGACCAGGATCTTGCCCTGCCAGTCGGGGATGCTCCTGGCGATCGAATCGGCAGCGGAGTAGGGCACCGCGAGGATCACGACTTCGCTGGCTGCTATGGATTCATTGGTCGTACCGATGTGGACGCGCTCTCCCAAAGCTCGCACCGCGGCACGGTATTTCTCTGGGTCGGGCGCGCCGAGGAAGACGGATTCGCCCTTGTTTGAGAACGCCTGTGCCAGCGCCTGCCCGACATTGCCTGCACCAATGATCGAAATGCTCATGGAATGCTCCTTTGCCTAGTAATGGCTGCTCACCGCCATGCCGCGGCGTGTTCCCCGGCGAACGCGGCGAGCGTGCGCGGTGCGCAGCCGGTCACGGCACGCACGGTGTCGGTGAGTCCCGCTGCGTACCCGGCGGCGATGATCCGGTTGAGGCTCGACATCATCTCGACCACCTCCTCGGGCATCCCCATCTGACGCATGGCCATTACGGCCGCGTCCTCCGAAATCGAAACGAGGCCGATGTCGCGTTTCCCGTCATGGCCGCCATCTGCGGATGAGCGGGTGTGACGATCAGCGCGGCATCGATGTCCTCGAACGCTGCGGGCAGCGTCTTCCGGTTGAGGAAATCGACCTGCCGGCCCTCAACACCGGCCACGCGTTGGCCCTTTGTCGACCGGGCAAAGACGGTGAATCCAGCCTCACGCAACAGAGGAGTCAGCGCCCCGCCGACGTTGCCGGTCGCGCCTGTCACCAGTATCTTGCCCATGCTGTCGTCTCCTTACCGGCCGAGGGTCTCGATGATCAGACGTGCCGTTTCGGTTCCCGAAAAATTCTGCTGTCCGGTGACGAGGTTGCCGTCGCGCACCGCAAAGCTGCGCCACAAGCCGGCCTGCACGTAATTGGCTCCGATGGCCTTCATTTCGTCCTCGATGCGCCAGGGCATGACGTGCTTGTCGCGCGGCAGCAGTCCATAGCTCCAGACGGCATTGTCGGCAAAGTCTTCCTCGACATTGGCGAATCCGGTCACGGTCTTGCCCTTGGCCAGGTACTCGCCATTCGGCAGCGTTGCGAACTTGAGGATTGCCACGCCGTGGCACAGCGCCGCCGCGAGCTTGCCGGCCACGTAGAACTCGACGAACCTGGCGTGCAGATCGGTGGCCGCCGCAAAGTTGAACATTGGCGCCTGGCCGCCCGCCACGACGATGGCGTCGAACCTCGAAGCTTCGATCTCGCCGACCCGCCTGGTGTTGTCCACCAGCGCCTTGAGGTCGGGCGTGTGGATGAACCCCTGGGTAATGAGGTCGGCCTTGCTGTAGCCGGTGGCGTCGTTGGGATCGCTCATCCCATCGGCCTCGCACTTGCCGCCGTTGGGGCTGAAGACCTCGACCTCGTAGCCCGCTTCCTCGAAGGCCAGGTAGGGGTGGGTCAGCTCGCTCCACCAGAACCCCACGGGCCAGCTCGTGGTCGTGGACACCGCAGGGTTGGCAATGACGATGGCGACTCGCTTCCTGGCATTCGGGTTGGAGATGTTGGCGTCTTTGAGGCTCATGAAGGGTTCTCCGCGGGGTGGCATGGGTGAGTCGTGGAGACCAGTATTGACCTTCTCGATGGATGGATAAATACTGCAAACCATGACTGACTGTTGCTGCGAAAATCAACAATGGAACTCGGCGCACTGACCGCCCTGGTGAAGGTGGTTCAATCCGGCAGCTTTACCCGCGCCGCGGAGGCGATGCACACCCAGAAGGCTCACCTGTCCCGGGTCATCACCAACCTCGAACGGGAGCTTGGCGTTCGGCTGCTCGAGCGGACGACGCGCTCGCTGTCGTTGACCGAAGTTGGGCGGGAGATCTTCGAGCGGGCCGTCGGAATACTCGGCGCGGTCGAGGACGCCGAAAGGGTCGCCCAGCGCATGCTGGCGGAGCCACGGGGCGTGCTGAAGCTCACCTGTGGCGTCGAGTTCGGCATGATCGCCGTGAGTCGCTGGATCGATGCCTACCTGCGGCGCTATCCGCAGGTCAGTGTCGAAGCCGACTTCACGGGTCGGGTCATCGACATCGTCCACGAAGGCTTCGATCTGGCCATTCGCGTCGGCGAGTTGCCGGACTCCCGCCTCGCCGCACGTCGCCTCGGCGAACTCCATTACGGCCTTTTCGCCAGCCCGGACTATCTGGCGCGTCGTGGTATCCCCGCGTCGCCCGAGGAACTACCGCAGCACGACTTGCTCGTCTTCACGGCGGGCAGCCATCGTGTCGGCTGGCGACTTGTGCAGGGGAGCGAGAACCGGCGGATCGAGGCCCTGGCGCGGCTGCGGATCAACAACAGCTTCGCCGTCCGTGACGCGGCGATTCGAGGCCTGGGTATTGCGCAGCTTCCCGTAGTCGTGGCCGGCGTGGCCCTATCCTCGAGCGAACTGACGAGAGTGCTGCCCGATTGGCATCCACCCGCCGTTCCGGTTCATGCGCTGTTTCCGAGCAACCGCTATTTGACGCCCAAGGTGAGGGCGTTCATCGACCACGCAGTTCATGCATTCTCGGCGGAAACCGCCGAATGACCGGTGGGTCTATACGAGAAACCAGCCTGGCATACGACATTGGGAACACGGTCGCGCAGACTGCGCCGGACCAGCCCAACCCGCGCACGCAAGATCTCGTACGAGTCGCTGCCGAGCTCAACGCATGGCGAGCTGCCGCGAATGACCCGTTGTCCCGATACCGCAGAACGCCGCTGCGCCCGCACCGAGCGCATGGACGTGGTGCGAGGACAGGATTCAGCCGCGGCTTCGCGCCGGGGTCTTTGTCTGCCGGGTGCCGACGCCGCGCAAGACGGTGCCGCCCATCCGCAATTCACCCTCGCGCCCAGCCCGGGGCTTGCGCGGATGACGCGGCCAGCGGCACCAGACCAGCCCGGTCAGGCAACCGGCGCCAAGGGCTACGATGAATACGGTGAAGAGTTCCGCCATCCTGGTATGGCGCAAGTACACGCGAGCCCGACGAATGTTGGTAACCGGCCGTATTACCTTGACGGCCTTGACGGCCGTGTGACCGGAACCTCGCGGCCCGCACGTGCGGCGAGGCGGGCGGCAGGCGCCAGGAACGGCAACCCCGCCACGGGGCGGGGTCGGTGTGCGGGATTCGGTTGGAGTCAGCCTTTGCCGAACTGCGTGATCGTCACGTCCGAATACGGATCGAAGCGCTTCTGCGCATGGCGCGCGGCGCGGTCCTGCTCGCCGGCCATGCGCGCCAGGACGAGCACGAAGAGCACGCC
>Ga0209253_10001883_pt1 | contig 18480 bp, 16 predicted proteins | sample FrelakmetBRP12BR_FD_187145 | JGI IMG/M metagenome (GOLD analysis project Ga0209253, IMG submission 187145) | Freshwater lake sediment microbial communities from the University of Notre Dame, USA, for methane emissions studies - BRP12 BR (SPAdes)... | ecosystem: Environmental > Aquatic >... | reverse complement strand
GGGCGTTCCACAGATTTCTACCAGGATGTCAAAACCATGAAAATCGGCGGGGCCGTCGTCAAGAGGGCTTTGGCCGGCCAGAATGTCTTTGTCAAGGTCGCCCAGGCGGCCGATCTCGGCGATATCGTCTATGTCGTCTGCAAAAGAGGCGTTGCTCCGATTTTCTGGGTTCCCTTGGGAGCCGCGGTGGCCAGCTTGGTAACGCTGGGCGTGGTCAAGCTCACCGAAAAAGAGTGCGTATCTCCTTTTAAAAAATAGGATTCTCTTCTATTTCCTGTGGGGAAAAATCCTCGGGGAAATGATCCGGAGACGGTCTCGCTCCCGCCGTCTCCAGATCATTTCCCTTTTCTACCCACGCGAAATGGAAGAGATCCTTTTTTTTCTTTCTCTCGTGACCGAACGAGGATCCTAAATTTTTCCGGCAGACCGCAGGTCACTGATTTACTAAAGGGGGGATATTCTGATAACATGACGGGCAGAGGTCTATGCCTGTTTTGAAAAAGCGTTCGCTGATCGTAGCGGCCGTGGCCGTTCTCGCTGTGGTGGCCCCGGCCGGTCCCGCGGACGCGCTCCAGGAGGCCAAGCGGGTGGTGCAGGCCCTGGACAGAATTTATAAAGAAAGCCCGGCCCGGACGAGCGCCCCGCTGGAGAAAATGGACTTCACCGAAAGCGAGCTGAATTCCTACATCGCCTACCGCATCGCATCCGAAAAGGAAGAGGTCATGAAGGAGCTTCGGCTGAAGATCTTCGAGCAGAACCGCATTGAGGGGAAAATCTTCATCGATTTGACCGGCCAGAAGCTTCCCCTTCTCCTCAAACCCCAGATGAATTTGTATTTTGAGGGGAATTTTGAGGTTCAATACGGGTACCTCCGCCTGGATTTCAAGAAGCTCTTTTTGGAGGAGCGTCAGGTGCCCTTGATGCTCTTGGATATGATCATCTATGTCGCGGCGAAACTCGGAAAAACGGATCCGACCAGCATCAACGACTGGTATAAACTTCCCTTGGGAATCAAGGACATGCGGACGGGCCCCGGCCGAGTGACGATTTACTATTGACAAGACATGATTAGAGTCATCAGCGGAATTTACAAGGGGAAGCGGCTGAAAAAGGTCCCCAGCCCATGTGTCCGACCTATGCCGGACAAGCTCAAGTCGGCCCTCTTCAACATCCTCCGGGACGAGGTGAAGGGGACTGTGATCCTTGACGGCTTTGCGGGGACAGGCTCGATTGGTATCGAAGCCCTCAGCCGGGGCGCCCAAAAGGCCGTCTTCATCGAAGAGGATTTTCGTGCCGTCAGCGTGATCAAGCATAACATCGAGAAAATCGGCGCCGGCGACAATGTCCGAATTCTCCCCAAGGAATTCAACCGGGCCGTGATCCAGCTGGGCAAAGAAAAGGCCCAGTTCGATATCATCTTCCTTGACCCTCCCTATAGGCTCCTGGATGAGAGGAATCCCATTAAAGTCATTAAGAAGAGAGGGATTCTTGGGCCCGGCGGCGTCATCATCCTCCGCCGCCATTTCAAAACGAAGTTCGATGCCAAGTATTTCTCGCTTCGGAGGCAGGTCACCCTCGGCGACGACACCTTGTGTTTTTATTCAGAATAAGGCGTCCTTATTTTCCTCTTCGTTTATCCCTCCCGATTTTCATCCTCCCGATATTCAAGAACATGCATTTGTTTATGCCAAGACGAGGGGTATACCGCGTAAAAGCCTGTCATCTTATTATAAAGCTGGAAAGAAGAATTAAGATTTAAAGCTTATTAATCCCCCTCCCCCCTTAGCCAATTAAGGGGGATCAAGAGCAGGAATAAAGAATTAAGATTTAAAGCTTATTAATCCCCCTACCCCCTTAGCCAATTAAGGGGGATTAAAAGGTCGGAGGGGTACACCCCGAGCCTCTCTTTTCGTTTGCCACAGGCTGCTAAATCGAATAGAATATTCTATTGGTATTCGCCGAACCGCGACCGAGTCAAATTATTATGAGCAAAGACGATTCTAAAATCACCCCGTTCTGGGAAAAGACGCCCCTGATCGGCGAGGGAGAAGTTTTTTCGGAGCTCGCTGAGCGGAAGGGCACGACCCTGTTCCTCGGCCGGTACACGCTGTCCGAAGTTTTTGCCGTTCTCGGGAAGAAGAATTTTTTTCGGGAAGCCCGGCGTCGCGGCCTCTGGCCTCTCGAATTCGACATGGACTCTTCCGCCTATCCGCTCCAGAGATTCCAAATCTTCTATCGGGAGAAAAAGCCCGATAACGTGATCGTGGATTTGAAGATCCGGGAGGGAATTTATTCGCCCAAGGTCGATTTTATTTCAGACTTTCCCCTGCCGGACCTCCGCTGCCTGGTCTTTGAATGGCTCACTCTGCAGAATCCGCTTGAGGGATTCAGCCAGAAGCGAAGCGCCCTGCCCGGACAAATGCACCCTGGCCTAGGGATGAGCAAAAAGATCATGGACGTCTTTGTTTATTTGGGGAGGCTGACGGAGAAGGACTGCCTGCTGGCCTTCCCGGCCTTCTACCATAACGCCGTCCTGTTTTCTCGCTACTTTCGTTTCTTGAACCCGGTCAAAGAGGGCGAAGTCCAGTCGATCCGGCGGACATTCAGCCACGTGCCGATCAAGCAGCTGGCCTGGGCGGTCCACTTGAACTGCCTGCGTGTGTCCGGCGGAGAAGCCTATGAGTGGAAGGCCGAAGAGCAGGTCTATCCGTTGACCAGGCCGATCAAAGAGTATTTTGACTCAAGAAGTTATAAGGAAATAGTCAAGCAGCAGTTGAAGAATTGCGTGTTTGTCATCGACTGGGAGAGCTACGAGAAAAAGATAGCGCTGATTCCTGCTTAGCATCCCTCGTTTTTGCCAAACCGGAGAAAATTTGGTATAATCATCCACTCTAACGGAGGAATGACGACTGATGAAGAAAGATATCCATCCGAATTACGATGATTGCATGGTGACCTGTGCCTGCGGGAACACCTTCACCACGCGTTCGACCAAGAAGGAAATCCGCGTGGAAATCTGCTCTCAATGCCATCCCTTCTTCACCGGCAAACAGAAGTTTATCGACAGCGCCGGCCGTGTCGAGAAGTTCAGGAAAAAATATGGCGAATTTAAGCCTAAGAAATAGGCGCCATGTTTCCAGAGCTAGAGAGTATTGAAGACAAGTATCGGCAGCTGACCCGGTCTCTCTCTGACCCGACGCTCGTTTCCAATCCCCAGAAACTCAAGGAGATCGCCAAGGAGCGCGCCGAGCTCGAGCCGCTCGTCAAGAAATTCGAGGACTGCAGAAAGGTCCGGAAAAATATCCGGGATTCCCAAGACATCCTGGCCGATCCCGAGGCCGAGCCTGAATTGAAGAGCCTGGCCGAGGCCGAACTCAAGCAACTCCAGGCCCGCGAAGAGGCGCTCGTCAAAGAGCTCAAGGCTCTCCTTCGGCCCAAAGACCCGCTTGATGAGAAAAACGTCTTTCTGGAGATCCGGGCTGGCGCCGGTGGGGACGAGTCGTCGCTCTTTGCCCAGGACCTCTTTCGCATGTATTCCCGTTTTGCCGAGGGCCAGGGCTGGAAGTTCGAGGTCATCGATACGAGCATTTCTCCGATCGGCGGGTTCAAGGAAGTCATCGCCAGCATCCAGGGGAGTCGGGTTTATTCCCAGCTGAAATACGAGAGCGGCGTTCATCGCGTCCAGCGGGTGCCTAAAACAGAGGCGGGGGGCCGCATTCATACTTCAACGGTAACCGTGGCCGTGCTCCCCGAGGCCGACGAGATCGACATCAAGATCGATCCAAAAGACCTGCGGGTCGATGCCTTCGGGGCCTCGGGACCAGGCGGACAAAATGTCAACCGCAACTACACGGCCATCCGAATCACCCACAAGCCTTCCGGTATGGTCGTCTCCTGTCAGGATGAAAAATCCCAACACCGGAATCGAGAGAAAGCCCTGAGGGTTCTCCGCTCGCGCCTCATGGAGATCGCCCGGAACGAGCAGCAGGCGCAGATCGCCCAGAACCGTCGCTCTCAAGTGGGGACGGGGGAGCGGAGCGAAAAGATCCGGACGTATAACTTTCCCCAATCCCGGGTGACCGACCACAGGATCAACGAAAGTTTTCACAACCTGACGGCCATTCTCGACGGCGATCTGGATGACATCATTGAAAAGCTTGTCCTCAGTTCTCAGGCCCGATAGATCAGGAAGACAGAGACTCTTTGAAAACCGTCCATGAGCTATTCCTGCAGGGGAAGACCCGTCTGAAACGACTTCCTCAGGCCGACCCGGCTCTTGAGGCGAAAATCCTCCTTGGCAAAGCCGCCTCTCTCACGGAAGCAGAATTTTTCGTAAATCCGGAGCGGCCGCTGTCCCGGGCCACGGAAGATCGCTTCATGAAGTTGATCGACAAGCGCTTGGAGCGTCAGCCTCTGGCCTATCTGACCGGCGAAAAGGAATTCTGGTCGCTTCCCTTCGCCGTTTTTCCGGGTGTTTTTATTCCCAGGCCCGAAACCGAAGTGATTGTGGAACGGGTGAAAGCCTTGTCCTCCGGACAGAAAGAGAACATCGTGGACATCGGGACAGGCAGCGGCAGCCTGGCCGTTTCGCTGGCCAAAGAGCTGCCCCTGGCTCGCATCGTGGCCACGGATATCAGCCGCAGAGCCCTGCGGGCGGCCATACTCAATGCCTCACGTCACAACGTTTTATCAGTGACTTTTGTCCAAGGGAGCCTGTTCGCGCCCCTCAAAGCTCTCTCTTTAGAGGGCCGCCTCCATTTCCTCGTCTCCAACCCGCCCTATGTCTCGGAGAAAGAATGGCGGTTTTGCCAGCCGGAGATTCGCCGGCATGAACCGAAGAAGGCTCTAGTCCCCGGGAAAACCGGGATGGAATTCATTCGCCGCTTGATCCAAGGAGCGGCCGAATATCTTCGGCTTTCCGGCTATCTCCTTTTCGAAATCGGAGAGGGTCAGGCGGACCCAGCGCTGTCAGAGCTTGATCGCCGATGGGAAAATATCAAAGTCACGAATGACCTGGCCGGAATCCCCCGGGTTGTGGAATGCCGCAGGGCCTGATTATTTTGGAATAGACGAGAACCTTATTTCTTAGGTTTCTGGATCAGGTCGGAAAATCCTTCGAGGTCGGGGATATAAGAGGTTGTTTCGAACCGGACCTTTTCCCATTTCTCAAGCTTGAGCGAGCAGAAGGCATCGACGATTTGAGGGTCAAATTGACTCCCCGAGTTCCGCAAGATCTCCTTTTTTGCGGTCTTGAAATCGCGGACTTTCCGGTAGGGCCGGTGGGAGGTGATGGCATCGAGGGCGTCGGCCAGGGCAAAGATCCTGGCTTCGAGCGGAATCCCGTCTTTTTTGAGCCGTGCCGGATAGCCCTTTCCATCATAGCGTTCGTGATGGCAGAGGATGATGTTTCCGACTTGCTTGACCATCTTGATCTCTTTGACCAGGCCGAAGCCCAGGGCCGGGTGGAGCCTGATTTTTTCCCATTCATCGCTGGACAGGCTTCCCGGCTTCTTGAGGACGGCATCCGGGATGGCGATTTTTCCGATGTCGTGGAGCAAGGCCCCTTTGCGGATATCATCCAGGGCGGACGGGTTTCGGATGCCGAGAATATTAGCCAGGACCTGGCTGTATTTGGCCACAGTCTGGGAATGGCCGAACGTTTCGACGTCCCTCAGGTCGAGCGCCGTCATCAGGTTTTGGAGCGTCGAATCATAGATCTCTTCAAGCTCCATGGCCCGTTTGATGTTCTTGGATTGGTCGAGCCTCAGCCGACGCAGGTTCCTGAGATAAATCGCGTTCTGCTCCAGGAGGTCTTTTTTGCCCAATTCACTTTTAACGGCCGAAAAAATGCCGAGATAATGATCGGGGCCGGCCAGATGATCGATCGTGCCGCTTTGGAGAAGCTCGATGCCCGGCTCGGGGCTCTGCCGGCGGGAAAGGACGATGATCGAAAGCAGCGGCCGGCTTTTCTTCAGGCCGCCGAGGACCCGGATCAGGTCCTCGTCCAGGCTGGCCAGGCCGGCGACAAAGAGAGAGAACTTTTTTTCATTCTGAAGAAGACGGAGGCTCTGAGCCCATGAGGCCGCCCGGACGACATCGACGTTGAGCGTTTGGATCAGCCGGGCCAGGGATTCTCTTCTCTCCCCGTCCTCTTCGAGAAGCAGGATTTTTCGTGTTTGGACGACCATGGATGGATGATCTCTTTATACTTTATTTTCCGGCAAGATTCAAGCCATTCCCCGACTGCCGGTCAAAGGCTTTTCCGGGCAAGGTGATAAAGCCGAAATTTCTTCACCTTTAGGGGTGACAGGAACAGGGGAAAAATCCCCTTGAGAATCGTCGAGAAAGGTGATTGAACAGCCATTTTATGTCGTCTAGGATAGGGGTGACACGAAGCGAGGCAGGGAAGCGCAGTGCGCTTCTCGAGGAGATCCTTTCCTTCAGAGCATGAGCCCTGTTTGAAGAACGTGGGAAGTCCGACGAGGAGAACGACCATGACGCCAAAAGGCGACGTTTTAGACGAATCAACCATGATCATCACGGAGATCGAATCCAACCTGGAGAAAGCCCTGCAGAAGCGCAAGGAAGAGATCGGGCGCGAATACCAGGACCGGATCCGGCGGGAAAAAGAGGAATCGGACAAAAAATTGACCATGATCCAGCAGGAGTTCGATAAGGAAAAGGAGACCTTGAAGGACTACAGGGGCGCGATCTCCGACTTCGAAACGGTCAGGGACACGCTCCAGGTCCAGATCGATGATCACCTGGGAAAAGGCGTAGGCTATCAGAAAGAGATCGAGAAGCTCACGGCCTTGACTCTGGAAGAATTGAGGGCCGTCGGCGAGCTCAGTTCGAAACTGACCGAGCTCCGCCGATCCACCGAGGTCAAAGTCACCGAGCTGAGGACAAAGCTCAAAGAAAAATATGGGATCGTGACCGAAGGCCTGGAAGAGAAATCCAGCAACGAGATCGTCGTCGACCTGGAGCAGGAGCTGAACAAGCTGAAAAAAATCAAGGAACTCTTAGAGACGGACCCCGACGGGCCGAAAGGATCCCATGGAAATAATCCCCACCCCGCCGCCCAGGCTGAGCCCGCCGCTCCTCCCGAAGAGCCCGACCCGCCGCAGGGACAGCCGGAATTCCGGATACCCGAGATCAGCCAGTTTATCGAGGATTTAGGCAGACAGGCCGATGAGGCCAAGAATCCGGGGGCCTCCCAGGAACACGCACGACATAAGAACGACGACAAACGAACGCTTTTTGAAGAACTCAATTTTCAGGCGGTCTTTGAAGCCCTGGAGAGGTACCGCAGGGCGGAACCCACGGACAACAACGGGGAAATCAGCTTTTTCCAGAACCGCGACCGGATGATTCTCGACGGTGAATCCCTGATTCGGGCGGTCACCCATATGCTCGAAGACGCCAAGAAAATGTATCAGAAGCTGGAGCAGGTCGATGCGGCGAAAGACCAATTTTTCATCAAGCAGGAACTGATCAACAGCCAGGAGGTTTTGCGAAAGGTCATCCTCCGCAGCGTCAAGATGTGTGAAAAGGAAAACTGCTCGCTGCCGACGCACACGGCGGATATTTTGAATGTCCTCGTCCTCAAGGATATCCTGGAAAAACTGAACATGGACAACTGGAGCAACGAAGAAGATTTCAACGCCTTTGAGAGCTTTGCCACGAAGCTCAAAGACACATTCTACAAGAAGATCACGCCTCCGGCGCTGTACTTGAAGTCCATCGTGGATGAGCTCGAGGCCTGAAGACAGGGCGCCGTCCCGGCCGCCGCGCCTCCTCAGATCGGCTGAACTTCCTTTTTTTCCAGCAATTGAAAATAGGTTTCGAGGAGCTTTCTGTCTTCCGACGACAAATCTTTAAATTTCACCCCGGTGTAAAAATAGGAGGAATGGGGGGAGACTTTCTGGGAATAGACCACATCCCCTGTCAGGAGATTGGCCCGGCTTCCCAGAATGAGGAAGAAGTCGAGCGTTTTGGCCAGTGGGAACTGGGATTCGGAAGAGAATTTTGCGCCTCCCAGGCTGAGGTCGACGGTCGTGGCCACTTTATGGCCGCCGTTTTCTTTGTAAATGCACAGGGTGGAGGCATAATAGCGTTCGGATTTTCTTTTTTCTACGATCATTCTTTCCTGGCCCTGCAGGACGCCGGTTCTGCCCATGACGGCCGCCTTGTCCCGGACATATGCGCAGACCTTGTTTTTTGTGATGAGGTTTTCGTTGTAGGGAAGGTTCTTGAACCTTTTGCCCTTGGCTTCGGCCAGGGCCATGTCCGCTTCGCCCGCGATTTTCTTGAGAAGGGCCTTGGTGGCCGCGCCCGGCTCGGTCAGCTCTTTGCGCGGGAAGACCGTGACGCCGAAGCTCATGGTGAGGTTATGGCGGGGCTGGAATTCCTCATACTCGAAATAGTGCTCTTCGATGTTCTTCCGGATTCTTTCCGTGAGGAGCGTGGCTTCTTCGACGTTCTTGACCGCGGCCAGGAAAAAGAGAAATTCCTCGCCGCCGTAGCGGCAGAGGAGGTCGTCTTCTCGGATCGACGTTTTCATGATGCCCGCCAATTCCCTGAGGAGGCGGTTGCCGGCTTCGTGCCCGTTCCGGTCGTTGTAGTTCTTGAACCAATCCACGTCGCCCATGACCATGGCATAGGAGTCGACTTCCTGGCGGCGTTTCCCTTGGGATTCGATTTTCTGGATGACCTTTTCGTAGAAGGGGTCCGGCCGGAGGAGTCCCGTCAAGGCATCGTACTGGATGAGGTTCAGCTTGGTCATGGCGATGGAGATGTGCTCGGACAGCCCGCGCATGATCTGCTGGTCTTCCAGGCTGAAGCCGGCCTTGCTGACCTTGTCGTCCGCACTCTTGTTATAGACTTCGATGGCGCCGATGACTTCCTTATCATGCTTCAGCGGCGTGCAGAGGATGCTGTAGAGCGGCGCCTTGAGCTGCTGCTGATAGCGTCCGGAGAATCCCGGATCGGCCGCGGCGTTGGCCGTGTTGATCTCCTCTCCCTTCCGGGCGACGGTGGCGGCAAAGTCCTGGGCTAGGAAGAGAGCGACATGTCTGGCGAAGTCGGCGTGGGAGAGGAAGGCATCGTCCCAGACAAGCGGCTTGAGGTACTTGCCCAGCGTCTCATTCTCTTCTAAGACGTAGAGGGAGATGCCGCCGGCCTGGACGAGGTCCTTGATGTCAAAGACGATGTCCAGGAGATTATTGACGTCGTTGGCGGCGTAAAGTTTTTTCAGGATGTTTTCGAATTTTTCCTTGAGCTTCTGAAAGCGGATATACCGCGCTTCCAAGGCGATGCGTTTTTCCAGCTGTTTCATGAAGCCTTCGGAGAGGGCCGAGCCGATGTCTTTAATCTCCGTGTAGACCCGCTTGAATTTTTTTTCCATCGATTCCTTGGAGAGCGTCAGGCTTTCCACATCGGATTTCAGGCGCGCGTAGTCTTGGGCGATTTTGACGATCCTCTCTCCCCGGGTAATGTCCACGGGCCGCGGGGAGATCACCAGATAATCCACAAACCGGTCGTCGGGCCAATGCCTGGCCGTCTCTTTAAGCGTATCTTCCTCCCGGCCGGTCAGGATCAGACTGGGGGTTTTATCGAGCATTTCCTTCAAGGCGCGGTCGTCCGCCAGCTCCGCGTCTATCAGGATGGTCGTGAAGGGCATAGAATTCAGCAGGGCGACGGTGTTTTCCAGGGTGGCGGAAGTGAAGACGAAGCCGCGTTTCTGGCAGAGCTTGAGAAGAAACCCTTCTTCTTCGACTTTCTTGTTATAAATTAAGATATTGCCCAATAATCCCTTCCCTATACTTTCAAACCTTAGCGTGGCGACTAATTAACTTATATGGAATTTTCCTTGATTCGTCAACTACTATTTTTGACAATTTTTGTCGCTTTTTCCGGGAGGATGATTATGGTATATTCAGCAAAGGAAATCAGGCTCTTTTAAGATAGGAGGAGCGGATGTCCGTCAATCCAAAAGCCTATAAACCCATCAGGGCGCCGAGGGGCCCGAGGCTGCACACCAAGGGCTGGTCCCAGGAGGGCGCCCTGCGGATGATGATGAATAATCTGGACCCGGAGGTCGCCGAGAAGCCGCAGGAGCTCATCGTCTACGGCGGCACGGGCAAAGCGGCCCGCAATTGGGATTGTTTTTGGGCCATTGCCGACAGCCTCAAAAAGCTGGACAACGACGAGACGTTGGTCGTCCAATCGGGAAAACCGGTCGCCGTTTTCAAAACCCATGCCGATGCGCCCCGCGTGCTGATCGCCAACGCTCTTTTGGTCCCGAAATGGGCGACCTGGGATGAGTTCCGGCGCCTCGAGGGCTTGGGTCTGACGATGTACGGCCAGATGACGGCCGGAAGCTGGATTTATATCGGGACGCAGGGCATCCTTCAGGGGACATTCGAAACGCTGGCGGCTGTCGGCCGCAGGCATTTCGGCGGGAGCCTGAAGGGGAAGCTCGTCCTATCGGCCGGCCTTGGCGGCATGGGCGGAGCCCAGCCCCTGGCCGTGACCATGAACGACGGAGTGGCCATCATCGTTGAAGTGGATCAACACAGAATCCAGAGGCGGCTGGATACCCGCTATGTCGACACCATGGCCTCCCGTTTGGATGATGCCCTCGAACTGGCCTTTGAAGCCCAGAAGAAGGGGAAGCCTCTGTCCATCGCCCTGCTGGGCAATGCCGCCGACGTGCTGCCCGAATTCGTCAGGCGCGGCATTACGCCGGACGTGCTGACAGACCAGACCTCCGCCCATGATGAGCTCAACGGCTATATTCCCCACGGCCTGGCCTATGAAGACGCGCTCAAGCTCAGGCGCGAAAACCCTGAGGATTATATCAAGAGAGCTTATGAATCTATGGCCGTTCATGTCCAGGCTATGCTCGAGCTCCGGAGGAGAGGAGCCAGGGCTTTTGATTACGGGAACAACTTGCGCGGCCAGGCTCAAAAAGGTGGCGTTTCGAACGCCTTTGACATTCCGGGATTTGTCCAAGAATACATCCGGCCGTTGTTCTGCTTGGGAAAAGGTCCGTTTCGCTGGGCGGCGCTTTCGGGAAAGCCCGAGGATATCTATGTCACCGACGAAGCCGTGCTCAAAGAATTTCCCGAGGACGAGGCGTTGGAACGGTGGATTGGAAAGGCGCACAAGCAGGTCAAGTTCCAGGGGCTGCCGGCGCGGATCTGCTGGCTGGGCTATGGAGAGAGAAACCGGTTCGGGGCCCTGATCAATCATCTTGTCAAGAAAGGAAAGATCAGCGCCCCGATCGTCATCGGCAGAGACCATCTGGATACGGGCTCGGTCGCTTCGCCCAACAGAGAAACGGAAGGCATGAGAGACGGCTCGGACGCCATTGCCGACTGGCCGATCCTGAACGCTCTTTTGAACGCCGTCTGCGGCGCATCCTGGGTTTCGGTCCACCATGGCGGAGGCGTCGGGATCGGGCTCTCCATCCACGCCGGCATGGTGATCGTCGCCGACGGACAGGCGTCAACGGCGAAGCGGCTGGAAAGAGTCCTCACGGTCGATCCCGGTTTGGGCGTAGCCCGCCATGCCGATGCCGGCTACGAGGAAGCCGTTCGGTTTGCCCAAAAAAATAAGATCAAAATTCCGATGGCCCGGGGAAAATAGCCCGGTTTTTTGAACGGCACACCATGTGCCCTTTGTTCTTCCTGTAATCCTCTGAAACTAAACCAGTAAAAGGCGCATCAGCGGGGACTGTGCCATTTTTTCGGGCGGAGCTCTTTTCTCTGTATGGGATGTAGTCTTTAATTTCTTTATTTTCACTTCGTTAGAAACAGAATCTCGGCCTTCGTTTTGGCACGGGACTTGCTTTGGTAGGAGGCTTAAGGAGGTTATCATGAAAACTTTTAAAAAGCGTTTGGTCAAAAGGTCATTGGCCATGGTTTTGACGGTTGTCCTGGCCTGGCTCATCGCCGCGCCGGCCTTTGCCGCGGACGAGGAGACCGAGGGAAGCTTTTGCAAAAGGGCTCTAAATAAATGCATTGCCGAGGCGATTATTTCCGGGCTCTTGTCGTGGGGCGCGACGATCGTTCTGTTCGCAACCTTCTGCCTGGTCGGGTATGACTTCTGCGTGAAATATGTTGATGAAAGCTTGTGAGGAAAGGAGGACATCATGGAGAAAAAACGGCAAAAGAACCGGACAATAGCGGCCGCTCTGTTGTTCTGCCTGGTTTTTGGCATGGGCATCGGGGCCGGCAACCTCCAATCCGGCATCTGCGAGGATGCCGTAAAGGAATGTTTTAACGATTGGTACAACCAGGCCTGGGGATATTTCGGCACGGTGTATTGCGTGATGGGCTATGCGTTCTGCAAAAAATATATCGATCCCTGATCATCGGCGGCCGGAAAAATGAGAAAAAAAGGCGCGCCCGGCGTCGGCTTGGATGGAGGAGGATGACATGATGAAAAATGGCAAAATGTTCAGGCGGGCGGCGGCCGTCGTCTTGATCGTTCCTCTTTCCATTTTTGCCGCGGAACAGCGCCTTAAGGTTTCGATTCAGGAGATTCTTTCCATAGGCGCCTTGGATGATGAGGCCATCTTCCAGTGGACCGGCGTGGCTGCGGATCGAGATGGGTTCATTTATGTCTTGGACGGTTTGGATTACTCGCTCAAGAAGTTTGATGCCAAAGGAAAACTGGTCAAGAAAGCCGGGCGCAAGGGCCAGGGGCCCGGGGAGTTTTTGGCCCCGAGGCTCCTGGCCTGCTCCGAGGACTTTCTCTATGCCACGGACCAGACCGTCCTGGGCATTTCCGTCTTCGATAAAGACCTGCAGTTCAAGAAACGCATCCCTTTTTCCGCGCCGCTTACCGACCTGTTCGTCCGATCGGATGAGACCATCGCCATCGTCGTGATGGGATTTCCGGGACCCGGGAAAATCGTTGTGATGGACGGCAGTGGACGTATTCAGACAGAGTTAGCCTATTATGAAAAAGACGCCGGCCCGATGATGGATTCGGTCAGCGCCGCTCTTGATGGCCAGGGCCATTTCTATCTTGCCTATCTATTTCAGGACAGAATCGAGAGATGGGATCAGCGCGGCAAGCGCCTCTGGTCCAAGAACCTGTTGGGGATTAAGAAGGTCGAGATGAAGAAGATCGGCGACTATGTCCTGCCCACGGAGGTTTGCTATAAGGATATTTCCCTCGACGATCGAGGCCGCCTCTTCGTCTTGGCGGGGAAGCATGCCAAAAATCCCAGCCGCGATGTCTATGTCCTGAGCCCGTCGGGCGAATGGTTGTCGACTTTGACATTGCCCGACACGACCCACTGCCTCTATATCGACCGGCAAAATTTTCTATATGTCCGGGCCAACGAGGGGATCACCCTGAAAAAATACAGGTTGATCTATGAGTGAGACGGAAAGGACAGGGCCGTGAGAACCCGAGGGGCAAAACGAGGCTGTTCGAATCGGGCCTTGGGCCGTGGGGGCCGGGCTTGGCTGGCTATCTGCCTTTTCTGCCTGTGGCCGGTGCTGGCGAGCCTGTTCACCGGCTGTTCATCGCCCAGCCCAGAAGACACAGCCAGGCTTTCGGCCTCTTCCGGGAACAGGACGGTCTGCTGGATCCTCTTCGATTTTGACAGCCTTTTCTGTTCGCCCTGCCTCGCGCCTCTGCTCGAATTCTGCCGATCCCTTCCTGTTCCCATCCAAGAAGAAAAAGTTCGGGGAATCCTGGTCTATGGCGCCCGTCCCGATAGAGGGCAGGACGGCCTGTACGCCCGGATCGTCCAGAAAAAAATGCACGGTTTTGCTAAAGCCAACAGCCTCCAATTCCCGATCGTTCTGGACGGGCTCCATGTCTTCAACAGCCTTGTCAAATCAAGCGTCCAGGCTCTTTTGTTTGATGATGTGGAGCAGACCGTTAAAGCCTATGGGTTCCCTCTCAAGCCGGGAGAGCGGGACGAGATCCTGCAGCTTTTGCTAAACTAATATCAACGTAATAATTAAAGTGACATCCCCGTCTGGAGCATCTGGCGATGAATTCATGGGAGGATGCTCCTTGGAGGGGTGGCAGGGCGGGCGGGTATTCCCGCCGCCCGTTGGAGGGGGAACCTGCAAAAGGGTCCTCCTCCAAGAGTGTCCGGGGCCCCCTCCGCTATGGGATCGCAGTGGCAGTTCCCACGCCTCTTTAAGATCGAAGGGATAATTATCTGTCTCTTTATGCACCTGGGGGTCAAAAATGCTATAATGCCACCCATCGACGGAGGGATCAGGAATGTTTAAAAGAATTGCAATTTCGGCATTCGTATTGTCCGTTATTTCGTCCATGGGCACCTACGTCGCGTCGCCCGGCCAAGAGCTGCCGGCTGTCCTTAGCATAAAGGACAGGGCGAGCCTTGTCCTCGGGGTCACCCAGAAGCGACTCGATCAACTTCTCCCCAAGCTCATGCGGGAGGCCGGCCTCGATATGTGGATCATCTCCTGCAACGAAGACAACCTTGATCCCGTGTTCGAGACCATGATGCCTTATGAGAACTGGTGCCCGATCACCCAGATCATCGTCTTCTACGACCGCGGCCTCGAGAAAGGAATCGAGCGGTTGAATGTCTCTCGGACTGACACACAAGGCCTCTTCCGGAACGTCTGGGACGCCGCGGCCTGGGATACTAAGAAGAAGGAAAGCCAGTGGGACTGCCTGGGGCGGGTCGTCCGCGAGCGGGATCCCAAAAAGATCGGCCTCAACGAGGGCGAGGTCCAGTGGGTCGCCGGCGGCTTAACTTCCGTGCTGAAGAAGCGCATCGTCGAGGCGATCGGGCCGAGCTTCGCGTCTCGTATCCAGCCGGCTGAACCCCTAGCGACGCTGTGGTGCGAGACGCTCCTGGATGAAGAGATCGACCTTATGGAGCAGGCGGCGGCGATTTCCCACGCCATCATTGCCGAGATGTTCTCGAACAGGGTTGTTACGCCCGGACAAACCACGACCGACGACCTGCGATATTTCTACTGGCAGAAGGTGGCGGACCTCGGCCTGAAGGTCTCCTTCAGTCCCTTCGTCTCGATCCGCGGCCGCCATCCCAAGGACGTCGAGAAGTATGGGAAGGGCGATAAGGTTATCCGGCCCGGCGATTTCCTTCATTGCGACGTGGGCTTGAAATACATGCGCTACAATTCCGACCACCAGGAGATGGCCTACGTACTCAGGATCGGCGAGACGGATGCCCCGGAGACGTTCAAGAAAATGATGGCCGTGGCAAATCGGCTCCAGGACGTCTACTGCGGCGAATTCAAAGCAGGCCTCTCGGGAAACGAGATGCTCGGCCGTATGCTCAAGAAAGCCAGGGAGCTGGGTATTCCCGGTCCCAGGATCTATTCCCATTCTCTCGGTTACCTCCTCCACGAGCCTGGACCGCTCATCGGACTCCCCTGGGAGCAGGTGAAGAACGAAGGCCGGGGCGACGTGAAGCTCGTCCTCAACAGCTGTTTCACGGCGGAGATGAGCGTGACGTCGCGCGTGCCCGAATGGGGCGGAGTTGACTTCCGGCTGCCGCTCGAACAGGACGTCGCTTTCATGAAGGACGGCGTCCACTTCCTGGACGGCCGCCAGACGGCGTTCCACCTGATCCGATAGGCCGCGAATAATTTTCATTTTCCGAAGCCGGCCCCGTTTATGCCGGACAGCTCGAGGGATGCTTGTGAGCCGCGAAAAAGCAATTTTTTTGAACCAGTTTGAGGGAATTCCCGCAAGACTCATATTTAAAAGGAGGGCCCCAAATGTCAGAAGAGACAAAGAAATGCCCGGATTGCGGTACTGAGATTCAGACGGCGGTCGATAAATGCCCGCATTGCGGATGCAGCCTAAACAAAAAACGAAGAAAATCTGGGGGGAGAACGGGATGGCTATTGCTGATCATCCCGCTGGTAGCCTTTATTTTGATGTGGGTTTGGATTGCGGATATGCCCAGGCCAAAGGACCCCGAGCTCTTTTTGAATCTCGTCTTAATAGGAACGATTATTTCGACGGCGATATTGGTCTACGTGGAATCATCCAAACTCGGCTTTGGGACACTAAAGAACGATAAGAAGCCGATTGTCTATTTCATCGGGATGGTCTTGTTATGGCCGATCGTCTACCCGATCTATCTTTATCGAAGGCGAAAAAAAGGAAAAAAGAAACGCCTCATTATCGCAATCATCTTGTCCTTTGTTTTTTCAGGTTCATATCTTTTTCTTAACAGAATTTTTTTCTCTCTATCGCATATCGCCCAGCCGACCGATCCCGCGGTCCTGAACGCTGTCCACGATTGGCTGGGCCGGCAGGCCATACCGCTGCGAGCGGTCGAAGCCGGCAACGGGTTTTCTGATCTCGCGCCGTTGAAGCCGCTCTTCAAGGATGTCCGGATCGTCGGCCTGGGCGAGGCGACGCACGGAACGCGGGAATTCTTCCAGTTCAAGCACCGGATGCTGGAATTCCTGGTGACCCAGATGGGATTCACGGTGTTCGCTATCGAGGCGAGCTACCCGGGCTGCCTGCCGATTGACGACTACGTCATGTTTGGCAAGGGCGACCCGGACAAGGCGCTGGCCGGACTGGGCTTCTCGGTATGGAATACCCAGGAGGTCCGCGACATGATCGAGTGGCTGCGTCGGTACAACTCGCGGCAACCGGAAGAAAAGCGCGTCCATTTCCTCGGGGTGGACATGCAGCGCTATACGCGGGCTTTTTCCGTCATTCGCGAGTTTCTCTCCAAAACGGCCCCGGACAAACTGGCCGACGCGGAAGCCGCAATGAACCCGTTATGGTTCGACCAAGGCCAGTTTAAAACCCTTTGGGATATGACGAAATTCATGCGTCCCAGGGCGGGGGCCGGACCGCTGCTCGAGGCGCTCGGCGCGTGGTTCGACCAGCATCGCGAACAACTGATCTCGAGATCGTCGCCGACGGATTATGCGATTGTCCGGCAGCACGTGCGGGTATTGCAGCAATACATGTTCATGACGGCGGCCGCACCAGGCGACGTCAACCCCAGGCGCGATAAGGCCATGGCGGACAACGTGCGCTGGGTCTTTGACTTCCTCGGACCGGAAACACGGATGGTGCTCTGGGCGCACAACCAGCATATTCAATTCGGCCAAACAGGATGGATGGGCGGACACTTGCGCGCCGGTTTTGGCCAGGCGTACTACGCCCTGGGATTTGACTTCAACGAAGGGGCGTTCCAAGTATGCGGGACGGCCGGCCCGGATTGGAGAGAACTCCGAGAATCTCGCGTGGGGCCGGCGCCGGAGGGAAGCGTCGGCTGGGTATTTTCCAGGGCCGCGCCGCGAGTTTCCTCCGAAAACTTTATCGTCAACCTCCGCGGCGCTCCTATCCAAGGGCCGGTCGCGACATGGCTGGCAGCGCCGCACCGAATGTATTTCGTCGGGGCAACGGTCTCCCCCTGGCCCGGGGGCTACCTCTTGCCGCAGATGCTCGGCAAAACATACGACGGGCTGATCTTCATCAACCGGACCACGCGCGCGCGACCGGCAGCGACACCGACGGACATGTCGGGCATCGGCAAGTCGGACTGAAATCCACGGCCGGTTGGGACGTCTCGACGCCGCGGCCCATGTCGGATGATGAACTCGCCCGGATGCGCCGCATCGGAGACCACGTCTGCGGCCGCAAGCGACGCTGACGGGGCGGGGTCTCTTCCTTGACTTCCATCCGATTCAGGGGTTATCTTTTCCCCATAAAGGCCGGTCCGGCATCCGGTCAATAGAAAAACTCTAAGGAGTAACCAATATGGGGAATGTCTCGATGCAATGCCCGGCTTGCGGCGAAGGGATCCAGGCGGGAGACATCAAATGCCCGCATTGCGGATGCAGCCTAAACAAAAAACGAAAAAAACCCAGGGATATAATGGGATGGCTCTTTCTCATCATTCCCGTCCTGGCCGCGATTGTCATATGGGGTTGGATGGGAGAAATGGCCACTTTAAAGTCCGCGCTTTTCCATTTAAATCTCATTGCTCTCGGAACGATTATTCTCACATCGCTACTCGTCTATAGAGAGGCGTCCCAATTAGGCTTCGGCGCACAGAAGAACGAAATCAAACCGGTTGTTTATTTTATCGGGATGGTTTTATTATGGCCGGTCGTTTTTCCCTTGTATCTCTTTCAGAGGCGAAAAAAAGGGAAAAAGAACCGCCTCGTTATCGCGATCATCACGGCCCTTATTTTTTCGGGGTCGTGTCTTGTCATATATCGTTTTCTTTATCTTTCCTATGGTCCGTACATCGCCCAGCCGACCGATCCCGCGGTCCTGGACGCCGTGGATGAATGGCTCAGCCGGCAGGCGATCCCGCTGCGGGCGGTCGAAGCCGGCAGCGGTTTCGATGACCTCGCGCCGTTGAAACCGCTGTTCAGGGATGTCCGGATCGTCGGCCTGGGCGAGGCGACGCACGGAACGCGGGAATTCTTCCAGTTCAAGCACCGGATGCTGGAATTCCTGGTG
>Ga0209253_10001882_pt1 | contig 18483 bp, 10 predicted proteins | sample FrelakmetBRP12BR_FD_187145 | JGI IMG/M metagenome (GOLD analysis project Ga0209253, IMG submission 187145) | Freshwater lake sediment microbial communities from the University of Notre Dame, USA, for methane emissions studies - BRP12 BR (SPAdes)... | ecosystem: Environmental > Aquatic >... | reverse complement strand
GCTGGATCCCGGCGTTGTTGACGAGGATGTCGAGGTGGCCGTGCTCGCCTTCGATCGCGGCAATGCCGGCGCGGACTGCGTCGCCGAGCGTCACATCGAAAACGCACGTCGACGCGCGCAGACCGATGTCGTTCAGCGCGCCGGCCGCGGCGGCGAGCGCTTCGGGCTTGCGCCCGTTCAACACGACCGTCGCGCCAGCCTCGCCCAGGCCTTGTGCGATCGCGAAGCCGAGTCCGCGATACGCGCCGGTGACGAGCGCGACCTTTCCGGTGAGATCGAACGGCCGGGCGGCCATGGACGACTCCTTCAGACGAGACCCTGCGTGTCGGCATCGACGGGCAAGGCCTGCCCGGAGATGTTGGCGCCGCAGGGTGAGGCAAGAAACACGATCGCGTTGGCGATGTCGTCGGCCGACACCAGTCGACGCAGCGACGTCTTGGCGAGCGCCTCGTCGCGAACGAGTTCGGGGTCCACGCCGCGCGCGGCCGCCTTGTGCGCAAAGACGCTGTCGATGCGCGGACCGGCAACCGATCCGGGGCAGATCGCATTGACCCGAATGCCGAAGGGGCCGAGCTCGATGGACAGCGACTTCGTCAGTCCGATGACGCCCCATTTGGCGGCCGCGTACGGCGTGCGCATCGGAAAGCCGAATCGTCCGGCGGCGGAGGAGAGGTTGGCCATGCTCGCGTTACGGCTCGCCTTGAGCAGTGGGATCGCCCGTTGCGCGCACAGAAACTGGCCGGTCAGGTCGACGGCGAGCGTGCGCTCCCAGTCGGCCAGCGCAATGTCCTCGCAGGCGGCGGTGGGCCCGGCGACGCCGGCATTGTTGACGAGCGCGTCGAGGCCGCCCAGCGTGGCCGTCGCTGCCCCGAACAGACGATCGACGGCTGCCGGGTCCGCGACATCGCAGACGCATTGCCCGAAACCGGGATCGCTGGCGGCGAGGGCGCCGAGTGCCCCCGTGTCGACGTCGCAAACAAACACGCGCGCACCTTCGCGCGCGAAGGCGCGGGCCGTCGCGAGGCCGATGCCCGAGGCGCCGGCGGTCACGAGCACGCGCAGCCCCTGAATCTTCATGTCCATGGCAATGTCGCCGGTTGCGGTCACGCGCTGCCGGGGCGCGATGCGAAAGCGCCCGCGATCCCGACGGTTGCGTTGGACACCGGGACGGGCTTTGGATTATAACTGCGATCGCGGTTGGGCGCGGTCAAGCAGCCGTTCCGAGTCTGCGCGCCCCTCGTCCCGTCATCCAAAGGAGGAGTCATGGATCGTTTGCCGGTCAGCGGTCGTCGTCGCGATTTGTTGAAGGGGGCGGGGGCTGCCGCCGCGCTTGGTACGTTGGGGTTCCCGGCCATTGTCCGCAGCCAGTCGGAAACCGTGCGCTTCGGACACCTGACGCCGCGCACGGGCTTCCTCGGACCACTGGGCGAGTACGCCGTCATGGGCGTCACGCTGGCGGTCGAGGAGCTCAACGCAGCGGGCGGCATCATGGGCCGCAAGATCGAGCTGATCGCCGAGGACAGCGTCAATCCCCAGACGGCCTCGACGAAGGCAGAGCGACTGATCGAGCGCGACAAGGTGTCGGTGATCATCGGCGAGATCAGCTCGGCGTCCGGCCTTGCCATCGCGCAGGTGGCGCAGCGCAACCGTACGCTGTTCTTCAATACGGGCTGCAACTCGGACGAGCTGCGTGGCAAGGCGTGCAATCGGTACATGTTCCACACCGAGGCCGCGAACAGCATGTACGTCGGCGCCGAAGGGCACGCGCTGCTGCGCGACGGCATGGTCAAGGGCAAGAAGTGGTACAGCCTGACCGCCGACTACGCGTTCGGCCACGACCTGCTGAGGGTGGCCAAGCGGTTCATGACCGCCAACGGCGGCACGTTCGCCGCCGACGAGCTGGTGCCGACCGACGTCGCCGATTTCTCGCCGTTCCTGCTCAAGATACGCAACGCCAAGCCCGATCTCGTGGTGTCGAACCTGGCGGGAGCGCAGATCACCAATTTCATGAAGCAGTACATGGAATTCGGCCTTCCGTTCCCGGTCGCCGGCTTCGGTTTCGACACCGCGGTCGCGTGGGGGGCGGGCAAGGGCAACGTGCTCGGCATATGGCCGCTGGTCTGGGATTCACAGGTCAAGACGCCTTCTTCGCAGCGATTCACCGATGCGTTCGTGAAGAAGTACGGCAAGCCGCCGGAGAATCAGGCGTGGGGCGACTACATGTCGACCAAGCACGTGGCCCAGGCGATGAACGAGCTCAAGACCACCGATTCCACCCGGATCGTCGAGCATCTCGAGAAGGGCGCGAAGTTCGACATCCTCAAGTCGCGCGAAGGGTACTACCGCAACTGGGACCATCAGCTGATGCAGGAGATGTACACGATCACGTTCAAGCCGGCGGCCGAGGTCAAGGACAAGTGGGACCTCTTCACGCTGTCAGCGCCTGTGCCGGCAGCCAGCCAGAGCCTGGAAGTGCTCGCGCCGACGCGCGAGGAGAACAACTGCACGATGCCGACCTGATCCGGAATCCGCCGCGCGTGCCGCAGCGGCGCGCGCGGCGCCGGTGATCATGCTCATCGAGATCCTCGAGCAGGTACTGAACGGCCTGCTCGCCGGCGCGTACTACCTGCTGATCGCGCTGGGTCTCACGCTCATCTTTTCGCTGGGCGGTCTCGTCAATCTGGCCCACGGCGCGTTCTATGCGTTCGGCGCCTATTTTGCCGTCAAGCTCGCCGACACGCTGGGGTTCGCCGGCGCGATCGTCCTGTCGCCGCTGGCGGTCGCCCTGATCGGGCTCGTCGTCGAGCGGTTCCTCTTCCGGCGCTTCTACCGCGAGGACCCCGCGCTGGGACTCCTGCTGACCTTCGGCCTGGCGATGGTGGCCGAACAGGCGCTGCGCTGGATCTTCGGTGCGTCGCCGATCCCGTTCTCGATCCCGCCCGCGTTGAAGGGCCAGATCCTCGTCGGTGACTTCATCTATTCCAGATATCGGCTGCTGATGCTCGCGGTGGCCGTCGCGGTGGTCGCCGGGTTGTGGTTTCTGCTGCGGCGTACGCCGTTCGGCCGCGTCGTCCGGGCAGGCGTGCAGAACCCCGACATGGTCGCCGCTCTCGGGATATCGCTGGCGCCGTACATGGCGAGCGTGGTGGCGCTCGCAGTCGCGCTCGCCGCGCTCGCCGGCGTGCTGCTGGCGCCCATCTCGGGCGTACATCCGGCGATGGGAGCCGACATCCTGACGGCATCCTTCGTCGTCGTGGTCATCGGCGGCCTCGGGTCGTTCTGGGGTGTCGTGCTGGCGGCGGTGATCGTCGGTGTCGTGCGCGGCCTGACCGTGTACTTCTTTCCGTCGGCAGCGGAGGCGTCGATGTACCTGCTGATGGTTCTGGTGCTGCTGTTCCGGCCGCGCGGACTGTTCGGCGAACGGATCCAGCGCTTCGAATGAGCAAGCGAGGCGAAGCCCGGGAGCGAAGCTCGCGTCCGCGAGCGATTGAGGCGGCCGACAGGGAATCGCCGGAACGATCGTGGATGCGCTGCGGAGGCGGCGAATGAATCGGCTGCGTTCGCCCGTCGTCGTTGCCGCGTTGGCCTGCGCGGTGCTGCCGTTTGCGCTGCGCGCCGGCGGTCTGACGATGACCAGCGCGACCGACGTCGTGATCTTCTCGATCGCCTGCATGGCGCTCAACCTGCTCGTCGGACACACGGGGCTGGTCTCGTTCGGGCACGGCGCGTGGTTCGGATTGGGCGCGTACGCGGCGGCGCTCGCCCAGCGCCATTGGTTCGGCGCGTCGGTGGTCTGGCCGTCGCTGTTCGCGCTCGCCTTCCTGCTCGTGGCATCGGTGCTCGTCGGCTTTCTGGTGCTGCGGCGCCGCGGCGTCTACTTTTCGCTGCTCACGCTGGCATTTTCGGCGCTCACCTATGCCGTCGCCTTCCGCTGGACGGCGTTCACCGGCGGCGAGAACGGGCTGGGTGGAGTCACCCGCGCGGTCTGGTTCGGAGTCGATCTCGCGAATCCGTGGGTGTATTACGCGATTGTCGCGATGTTCGGCCTGGGCGTCGTCCATGCCCTCTCCCGATTCCAGGCATCGCCGATCGGCACGGTGCTGCTCGCGATTCGCGAGAACGAGCAGCGCGCGCAGTTCGTCGGTTACGCGACGCAGCGCTACAAGCAGATCGCGTACGTGATTTCGGCGACGCTCACCGGCCTCGCCGGAGTGCTGTTCGCATTCCATCACCGTTTCGCGTCCGCCGACCCCACGGCGATATCGTTTTCGGGCGAGCTCCTCGCGATGGTGATCATCGGCGGCATGCGCAGCCTGCTCGGCCCGGCGCTGGGTGCGCTGTTCTACATCCTGTTCCGCGAATACCTTTCGATCTGGACGCCGAACTGGCTGCTCTACTTCGGGCTGCTCTTCGTCGGGTTCATCGTGTTCTCGCCGACCGGGCTGGTCGGCGTCTGGCGGCGCATGACGGCGCCGCTCCGCGCGCGCGCGACCGAGGCGGCCGCGATGGCCGGGCGCACGATCGAGCAGGGGATGCCGATGCCGGCATTCCTGTGCCGCGAGCGCGACGGCGAGCGCGCGTCGCTGGACGCGCAGGGGCTGGCAAAGGCGTTCGGGGGCATCCACGCGGTCGCGGAGGCGAACATCAAGGTTGCCGACCGTTCGCTGCACGCGCTCATCGGGCCGAACGGCGCGGGCAAGACCACGGTCTTCAACCTGATCTCCGGCCTGTACGCCCCCGACCGCGGACGCGTTCTGCTCGGCGGCCAGGATCTCACCGGGCAGGCGCCCCATCGAATTGTCGCGGCGGGGCTTGCGCGTTCGTTTCAGATCACCAATCTGTTCCCGTCGCTTGCCATCGAGGAGAACCTGCGGCTCGCGGTGCAGGCAGGCGACCGCAGTCACTTCGAAGGCTGGAGGCGCGCGACGGCGATCGCGCCCGTGGTCGCCCGGACCCGCGAGCTCATCCGGTTTCTCGGCCTGACGGGAATCGAAAGCGTCGAGGCCGGAGATCTGTCGTACGGAGGGCAGCGGCTGCTCGACATGGGTCTGGCACTTGCGTCCGCGCCGCGCCTGCTGCTGCTGGACGAGCCGCTGGCAGGTCTGGCGGCAGCCGAGCGGGAACGCGTGAGTCAGCTGATCAAGCGGATTTCGCGGGACATCCCGGTGCTCCTCGTCGAGCACGATATCGATCGGGTGTTCGCGCTCGCCGATCGCGTCACGGTGATGAACGAGGGGCGGGTGCTGGTCGACGGCACCGCGGACGACGCGCGCGACAGCCGCGCCGTGCAGGAAATCTACATCGGCACGGGAACGGCCGTGCTGGCGGCGACTCCCCGCGGTCACCGTGGCGGCGACACGGGACCCGCGCTCCTGACGGTCGACCGCGTGGACGCGTACTACGGCAAGAGCCACATCCTGCGCGAGGCCTCGCTCGCCGCGCACGAGAAGGAGATCGTCGCGCTGCTCGGCCGGAACGGCGCGGGCAAGTCGACGCTGCTCCGTGCCATCATCGGCATCGTTCGCGCCAGCGGCGGACGGATCGCGCTCGGAAGCGAGGACATTCGCGATCGACCGGCGGCCGAGATCGCGCGCCTCGGCATCGGCTACGTGCCGCAGGGCCGGGGGTTGTTCGCGGGGATGAGCGTCCGCGACAACCTCGAGCTCGGGCGGCTGAAGCGGCGCGAAGGGGCGGGCGTCGCATGGAGCGACGACAAGATCCTGGAGTTCTTTCCGCGGCTGAAGTCGCGGCTCGACACGCCCGCGGACTTCCTGTCGGGTGGCGAGCAGCAGATGGTGGCGGTGGCGCGCGCGCTATCGGGCCACGTGCGCGTGCTGCTGCTCGACGAGCCGTTCGAGGGCCTTGCGCCATCGGTGGTCGAGGAGCTGTTCGAGGCGTTCGATCGACTGCGCGGCGAGGTGGCGATGGTCATCGTCGAGCACAATCTCGATCTGGTGCTCGCCCTGGCCGATCGCGCCTACGTGCTGGAGCGCGGCAGCGTAGTGCATCAGGGCGCGGCCTCGGCACTGCGCGAGGACCTCGACCTGCGTCGCCGCGTACTTTGGATGTGAGGACATGGAAAAGACCATAGCAGTGATCGGCGCGGGCCTCATCGGGCGCGCGTGGGCGATGGTGTTCGCGCGCGCGGGCTGGCGCGTGCGGCTCAACGACCGCGACCCCGCGCAGCTCGATGCGGCGCGGCGGTTCATCGCCGCGAGCCTCGACGAGCAGGCGGGATACGGGCTCGTCGTCGATCCCGGAGCGGCGCTCGCGCGCATCGCCTGTGTGTCCGGGCTGGACAATGCGGTGAACGGCGTCGATTGGGTCCAGGAGAATCTGCCGGAGACGCTCGCCGCGAAGCGCGAGGTGTTTGCCGCACTCGACCTACACGCACCGCCGGATGCGGTCCTCGCGAGCTCGACGTCGGCGATTCCGGCCTCTGAGTTCACCGAGGCGTTGCGCGGGCGCGCGCGGTGCCTCGTCGCCCATCCGGTCAACCCGCCGCACCTGGTGCCCATCGTCGAATTGTGCGGGTCGCCGTGGACGGCGCCGGCTGTCGTCGAGCGTGCGAAGGCGGTCTACGCGGAAGTGGGGCAGGAGCCGGTCGTGGTGCGCCGGGAAATCGACGGCTTCATCCTGAACCGGCTGCAGGGGGCGTTGCTGTCGGAGGCGATGCGTCTGGTCGGTGAAGGCTACGTTTCCCCGGAAGATCTGGACAAGACAGTCCGCGACGGTCTGGGCCTGCGCTGGTCGTTCATGGGGCCGCTGGCGACGATCGAACTCAACGCGCCCGGCGGTGTCGCGGACTATTGCGCCCGCTATGGCGGTTTCTACCGGAAGCTTGCCGAAGCACCGCCCGAGCCGGCCGTGTGGGGTCCCGCAAACGCTGCCCGCGTCGCTGCGGCGCTCGGCGCGCCGGCGAGCGCGCCGGCGCTGGACGCCCGGACGCGCTGGCGCGACCGTCGGCTGATGGCGCTGGTCCGGCACAAGCGAGAACAACCCGATGTCGAATGAAGGAGCAAACATGAGCACGAACCGCAAAGTCATCATCACCTGTGCCGTCACCGGCTCGATTCACACGCCGACGATGTCGCCCCACCTGCCGATCACGCCGCGTGAGATTGCCGACGCCGCCGTCGGCGCTGCCGAGGCGGGCGCGGCGATCGTCCACCTGCACGCCCGCGATCCCGTCGACGGCCATCCGACGCAGGACCCGAAGTATTTCCGCGAGTTCGCGGCGGACATCGCCCGCCGCAGCGACGTCGTCATCAATTTCACGACCGGTGGCGCGGCGACGATGTCGATCGAGGAGCGGCTGCAGCCGGCGCTCCAGCTCAAACCGGAGGTCGCCTCGCTCAACATGGGTTCGATGAATTTCGGGCTCTATCCGATGCTCAAGCGCTTTCCGACGTTCAAGTTCGACTGGGAGCGTCCCTACCTGGCCGGATCGGAGGACAGGATCTTCAAGAACACGTTCAAGGACATCGAGTACATCCTGACGTCGTGCGCCGACAACGGCACCCGCTTCGAGATCGAGTGCTACGACATCGGGCACCTGTACACGGCGGCGCACTTCTTCGAGCGCGGCATCGTCAAGCCTCCGCTCTTCATCCAGAGCGTGTTCGGCATTCTGGGCGGAATCGGCGCGCATCCGGACGACGTCGCGCACATGAAGCGGACCGCCGACCGGCTGTTCGGCGATCAGTACCGGTGGAGCGTGCTTGGCGCCGGACGCAACCAGCTGGCGATCGCGTCGATGTCGGCGGCGATGGGCGGCAATGTGCGCGTCGGACTCGAGGACAGTCTCTGGCTCGGACCGGGCAAGCTCGCCGAATCCAATGCGGCGCAGGTCCGCGCTGCACGTCAGATCATCGAGGCGATGGGTCTCGAGGTTGCGTCGCCCGACGATGCGCGGCGGATCCTGGCACTGAAGGGGCGCGCGGCGGTCGCGTTCTAGCGTCAAGCCACGCCCGCGTCGCGTTCTAGCGCCTCGACCATGCGCGCGACGCGCGCGTCCAGTGCTTCGGTGGAAATCTCTTCGCGGAACATCTCGACCAGAAGCGGAAACGCGAACGGTGTCGGCCGCGACGGGCGCGTCAGCAGCGCGCGGCTGCCGCGCAGTCGCGCGAGTGCGGAGCCGATGCGCGGTGCTTCCAGCCGGCGCTCCAGCACTTCGTGCACGGCCTGCTTCAGCAGCAGATTGTCGGGGTCGTACTCGGCGAAGACCTCGTAGAGGAGGGCGGACGACGCCTGCAGCTGGCGAGCCGGGTTCGGCTCGCCCGGATAGCCCTGGAAGACGAGGCCGGCGACCCGCGCGATCTCGCGGAACTGCCGCCGCCCGAGCTCGGCGGCGTTCAACCCCGCGAGAATGTCGGCCTCGACATCGTGCGCCGCGAGCAACCTGCCGAGTTCGCCCAGCGTCAGCGAGACAGGGGTCGGCGAAAGCAGGCCGAAGCCGTAGTCGTTGGCGGTCAGGCTGAACGTGCGGGGCGTCGCGCGCGAGAGCCGGTAGGAGAACAGCGTCGCGAGGCCGAGATGTGCGAGCCGGCCCTCGAAGGGGTAGAAGAAGAGTGCGTGGCCCTCGCGTGTGGCGATCTGCTCGATCAGCCACTCGTTCCCGCCGGGGAGCCCCGACCAGCGTGCCTGCAGTTCGAGCAGCGGGCGCACGAGCGCAAGTTCGGGTGACGCGTAATCGCCGCGTTTGGCGGCCGCGATCAGCCGGCGCGTGGCTTCCGCGAGCTGCGTGGACAACGCCATCTGACCGCCGGACCAGCGCGGAACGAGCACCGCCTTCCTCGTTGCCGGCTTCACCCAGGCAGTGAGCTCGCGCACGCGCACGAATTCGAGCACGCGGCCGGCGAAGACGAAGCAGTCGCCCGGCGCGAGGCGCGCGACGAAACCCTCTTCGACGTGGCCCAATGCCTTTCCGTTCTTGAAGCGCACCGTGATCGATGCCTCGGACACGATGGTGCCGATGCCGATCCGGTGGCGGCGCGCGATGCGCGCGTCGGGCACGCGCGCGACACCGTCATCGCCGATCACCACGCGGCGGTACTCGGGATAGGCGTTGAGGCTGGCGCCGCCGTGCAGCACGAAATCGAGCGCGAACTGCCACTGCGCAGCGCCGAGCTTTGCGTACGCGTGCGTACCGCGAACCTCGGCCGCGAGCTCGTCCGGCCGGAAGCCGCCGCCCAGGGCGCAGGTGACGAGGTGCTGGACCAGCACGTCCTGCGGCGCATCGACCGGCACGCGCGCCTCGATCACGCGTGCGGCGGCGGCGTCGCGCGCGGCGGCGGCTTCGACGAGCTCCAGGGCTTGCGTGGGCACGACGACGGCGCGCGAGACGGCCCCGGGGCGGTGTCCGCTGCGGCCGGCGCGCTGGAGCAGGCGCGCCACGCCTTTGGGGCTGCCGATCTGCAGCACCTGCTCGACCGGTGCGAAGTCCACGCCGAGGTCGAGGCTCGACGTGCAGACGACGGCCCGCAGCCGCGCGTTGCGCAGGCCGTCCTCGACCCAGTCGCGCACCTCGCGTTCGAGCGATCCGTGGTGGAGCGCGATCGTTCCTGCCCAGTCGGGCCGGGCCTCGAGGATCGCCTGGTACCAGATCTCGGTTTGCGACCGGACGTTGGTGAAGACGAGTGTCGACTTCGCGCGCTCGATCGCGCGGACCACTTGCGGCAGGAGCTTCAATCCGATGTGGCCGGCCCACGGGAAGCGCTCGATCGTCGGCGGGCGCAGACTGTCGATGACCACCTCCTTCGCGTCGAGTCCCCTGACGACGGTTGCGCCGGCAGTTCGCGCGGGTCCGACGAGACAGGCGAGCGCAGCGTCCAGGTTGGCGAGCGTCGCGGAGAGCCCCCAGACACGCAACGTCGGATGCAGGCTGCGCAGCCGCGCAAGGGCGAGCTCGGTCTGCACGCCGCGCTTGGTCCCCATCAGCTCGTGCCACTCGTCGACGACGACGGCGGCGAGGTGCGCGAAGCGCTCGCGCCAATCGGCGCGGGCGAGGAACAGCGTGAGGCTCTCCGGCGTGGTCACCAGTGCGGTGGGCAATCGCCGGTCCTGCCGCGCCCGCGCGGCAGTTCCCGTGTCGCCGGTACGCACGTCGATCGTCCAGTGGGGCGCAAGATCGGCGCTGGCAAGCGCGAGCGCGAGACCGGTGTCGCCGGCGAGCGCGCGCAGCGGGGTGATCCAGAGGAGGGCGAGCGGCGGAGGGGCGCCTGGCGCACCCGCGGCGCCGAATGCCATCGGCGGCAGCGCGGCGGCGTAGGTCTTGCCCATGCCCGTCGCCGCGTGCACAAGTCCCGAACCGCCCCGGGCGTACGCCGCCCAGACTTCCTCCTGGAACGGGAAAGGTGTCCATCCCTTCGCCGCGAACCATGCGCGGGCGGGTGCCAGCGGATCGACGCGGTCGGCAACTGCTGCGGCAGGCATGGGCCATTTTACGTTGCGTCGCACCAGGAGAGCCCGGCTTCTCCCGAGGAAACGGCCGGCAGGGCAGGGGTTGGCACGACTTGTGCTCCACATCCGCCACCCATGTCGAGACAGGCGCCGGGATGCTCAGTTTTGTAACCCTCGTAGGTGCCACCGCGGCCGATCCGTTGACGGATGCATCAGCGGCGGACGCGTTTTGGCGCATGCTGCCGCGGAACGACCCGATCGCGGCGCAAAAGGCCATTTCCGGGGCGCTTGCGGACCTGGTCGCCCGGGGCCGGCCGGGCATCGGTCGCCTGCGAGCCCTGCTGGCGCTCGACCAGCGTGCGCGGAGCCTCGTCGACCGGCTGCTCGTCAACTACGTCGCCGAAAAGCCGCAGCCGCCGTTGCTGGAGAAGCAGTACTGGCAAGCGGCGTTCGAGCTCTGCGGGTCTTTCGGCGATGCCCACGACTTCTTCCTGCGGTCGATGCGCGACAGTCTGCTGTTCCAGGGCTGGCGCGAGTACCTGCCGTCCGTGGCCCTGCGTCTGTTCCAGCACCGCCAGATCGAATTGCTGCTGCGGCCGTTCGTCGACGAGCTTTCCACCCGGACATCCTGGAAAAGGCTGCACGAGGCCTACCAGTTCGTGCATTCGCGCGAGTTGTCGCACAAGCCGCTGCCGGTGAGCCGATGCCACTCCCAGCGCACCGTCGACACCACGCTGGAGCTCGAGTACATCCAGGTCCTGCTGCAGGATCTGATGAATGCCGGCCAGGTCCCGCCGCATGACGCGTTCTGGGCAAGTCAGGGTCTTCCCCGCTGGTGCAAATCGCTGACGCTGGAGTCGCGCCAGGTCCGCGGCGCAGAACACCGGTTCGTCGTCGACCTGGACGGCGACGCTGGGCTTACGCGGTCATCGCACGAAGCGAAGGGCACCAATCTCTACCTGGACACGGTTCCGGTCCTGGAGGGGATACGCGACGAGATCGCCGCGCTTCGCGACGCGCCCGATTCCGCCAGCGCAGGTTCGGCGCCGGGGCGCGGTCGCCAGCTCAGGCTGCTCCGCAAGCTCAACACCCTGTTCGCCCCCAAGCCGCCCGTCATTCCGCGCCGCGGGGAGCGCAAGCCGGTCGCGCTGACAGTCGAGGTGGTCGCGGGCAGGTCGCAAATCATCCGCGCGCTGCGCAGCAAGCCGAAGAGCGCCATCGTCGCCGCGCCGAACTCCGTGCCCGAGGTCGAGGAAATAACGATCACGGCGATCGGCGGATTCACCGAGGACCCGGCAGGCGGTTTCGCCGACGGCGCCTGCACCGTTTCGCCGAAACTGGCCAGTGCCGCCGAAGCGCCGCACCCGTCGATGAAGTTGGTCGACCGCAGCGATTCGGGTTGCCGGCTGCACGGGCAGATGTCCAGCGCGAATCGGGTGACCCCGGGCGCGCTCGTCGCCTTCCGTGAAGATGCCTCGTCGCCATGGACGCTGGCCATCGTGCGGCGTGTCGAGCGGCTGGCCGCCAAGCGCGTCGACCTCGGCGTGGAATACCTCGGCAAGGATCCACGTGGCGTCATCGTCACGGTCACCGCCGATCCGGACGCGACGCCGACCGGGCCCCTCGGCGCCGAGCATCCGCGATTCGCCGCGATCTATCTTCCGGAGAGCGCGAAACATCCGGTGATGCCGATCAAGACGCTGGTCCTGCCGGCGCGCAAGTTCGCGCCCGAGGATCGCCTTACGCTGCAGTCCGCCACCGCCCTGTACTCGATTCACTTGAAGGAACCGCTGGAGGAACAGGGCGACTTCATCTGGACGCCGTTCGAGATCGTCGATCACGCGCCGGCGGAGACCCGGGCCGCAGTTGAGGCGACTTCGGCAACGTCCTAAGGGAACGGGCTGAAGGCGCGACGATGCAGGCGCCCGGATGCTAGGTTTCATTGCCCCGGTAGTTGGCGATGCGGACGACCCGCTGACGGATGTGGCGGCGGCGGACGCGTTTTGGCGCGTGTTACCGCGAAGCGACCCGATTGCCGCTCAACTGGCGGTCTCGGGGGCGCTTGCAGACCTTGCGACGCGGCGCAGGCCAAGTATGGGCAGGCTGCGCGCGCTGCTCGCGCTCGACCAGCGCGCGCGCAATCTCGTCGACGCGCTCCTTGTCAATTACGTGGCCGGCGACATTTCGGCGGCATCGCGCGAGAACGAGTACTGGCAGTCCGCGTTCGAGCTTTGCCGGTCGTTCGGCCGGGCCCATGCCTATTTCCTGCGGTCGATGCGCGAGAGTCTGCTCGCCGGAGCGTGGCGCGAGTATCTGCCCCACGTGGCACTGCGCCTGTTCCAGCACCGCCAGATCGAATTGCTGCTGCGGCCCTTCGTCGACGAGCTGTCCACCCGCTTCTCCTGGAAGGAGCTGCACGAGGCCTACCAGTTCGCGCATTCGTGCGGGTTTGCGCGCCAGCCGCTGCCGGTCAGCCAATGTCACTCCGAGCGCAAGCGGGAAAGCACACTCGAGCGCGAATACATCCATCTGCTGCTGCAGGACTTGATGAATGGCGGGCAATTCCCGCCTCACGACGCGTTCTGGGCAAATCAGGGCATTCCCCGCTGGTGCAAGGGGATGGCGCTGGATACGCTTCAGGTCCAAGGCGCCGAGCACAGGTTCGTCGTCGATGTGGACGGCGACGCCGGGCTCGCGCGGTCTCGGCATGAATTGGCGGGTACTTGCCTCTTTCTGGGCATGACTCCCGTCCTGGCGTCGATCCGCGACGAAATCGCGAAGCTGCGCGACCGGCCTGACCGTGTTCGGTCGGGATCGTCACTGGGACGTGCGCGGCAACTCAAGCTGCTGCGCAAACTCGACGCAGTCTGCGCGCCAAAGCGGCCGGTGATCGCCCGCCGCGGCGAGCGCAAGCCGGTGGCGCTGACGGTCGAGGTCGTTGCCGGGATGGCGCGCATCGTCCGTGCGCTGGGCAACAAGCCGAACAACGTCCCCGTCGCCGCAAGGCGAGCGATGTCCGAAATCGAAGCGGCACCGATTGCGGCGTTCGGCGGTTTGACGGAGGCTCCGACGGGCGCGGACGTCGGGGGCGCGAGCACCGTTGCGCAGAGCCCGACGGGCGCCGCCGACGCATCGCACCCGCAGTTGACGATGGTGGACCGCAGCGATTCGGGATGCCGGTTGCACGGGCCGGCGTTCGGTGCGAATCCGGTCGCGCCGGGCACACTGATCGCCCTTCGTGAAGATGCTGCCGCGCCGTGGGTGCTGGCGGTCGTGCGCCGCGTCAAGAAGAGGCTTGCCGGCAAGCGGATCGAGATCGGCGCCGAATACGTCGGCAGCAATCCGCGCGGGGTTATCGCCAGCGTCGTCGGGGATCCCAAAGCCGGCTTGGGCGCGACTCCCGGCAGCGAAAACCCGCGTTTCGCCGCGCTCTATCTTCGGGAGAGCGCCGAGCATCCGGTGCTGCCGATCAAGACGCTGGTCCTTCCAGCCCGCAGGTTTGCGCCGGAAGAGCGCCTCACGCTGCGGTCGCCCACCGCTGTCCACACCGTCGCGCTGAAAGAACCGCTGGAGGAACAGGGCGATTTCATCTGGACGCCGTTCGAGATCGTCGATCAAGACCCGGCGGAGAACTCGGTTGCCGTCGAAGCGACGTCCGGGACGGCGTAGGGCGATGGCCTGGCAGCGGGTGCCAACGCCGAGCGCTCGACACGTTGCACCCCCTCCGGGTCGTCGCAGATCGTACTCGCAGCCGTGGGGTCAGGCCGCGACGAGGACGTCCACCGCCGCGCCGGAGGGTTTCGCTTGGCGGAACGCCGCGAGCAGCTCGGCCTCCCTGGCCTTCGCCGCCTTCAGGTGGCGTTCCTTCACGTGGCCGAAACCGCGGATGTGCTCGGGTATTTCGGCGAGTTCGACGGCGAGCGCGTGATTGTGCGGTGACAGCGCCGCGACGAGCTCGTCGACGAGCTTCTCGTATTCGCCGATCAGCGCACGCTCCATCCTGCGCTCGGCGGTCCTGCCGAAGATGTCGAGCGGCGTTCCGCGAAAACGCCGCAGCTTCGCCAGCACGCGAAACGCCCTCAGCATCCACGGTCCGTAGACGCTCTTCTTCGCTTCGCCGGTCGCCGGGTCGGGCTTGTTGAAGACCGGCGGCGCCAGATGGAACACGAGCTTGTAGTCGCCGTCGAATTGCGCTGCGACGCGCGCCACGAAGTCGGTTTCTGCATAGAGCCGCGCGACTTCGTACTCGTCCTTCACCGCAAGCAGCTTGAAATGATAGCGGGCGACCGCTTCCGTCAGCGCCGTCGCGCCGGGTATCTTCACCGTCTCGGCGGCCCGCACTCGGGCCACGAGATCCGTGTAGCGTTTCGCGTACGCCGCGTCCTGATACGCGGTCAGGAATTCCGCGCGGCGGGCGATCCGCTCGTCGACCGACACCGACAGTTGCTGCGATTCGGGCACCGCCGAAGGGATCGCGGCGGCGGCCACGCGGGCCGGATCGACGGCGGCAAGCCTGCCCCAACGGAAGCTCTGCGTGTTCGATTCGATCGCCGTCGCGTTGAGTTCGATCGAGCGCAGGATCGCCTGTTCGCTGACCGGCAACAGGCCGCGCTGGTAGGCGAAGCCGACCATGAACAGGTTGGTCGCGATCGAGTCGCCCATCAGACCGGTCGCGAGCCGGGTCGCGTCGAGGAATTCGGCGTCCCCGGGCCCGACCGCATCGTCGATTTCCCGCTCCATCGATCCTCTCGGAAACGCCAGGTCGGGATTGCGGGTAAAGCCCGCCGGCATCACCAGCGCCGTGTTGACGAGCGCTTTGGTGACGCCCTTCTGCATCTTCGCCAGCGCATCGTAGCCGACGCCCGTCAGAATGTCGCAGGCGAGCACGAGCTTCGCATCGCCCGCGGCGATCCGGGTGGCGTGGAGCTGTTCCGGGGTGTCGGCGATGCGTACGTGCGAGACGACCGCGCCGTTCTTCTGCGCGAGCCCCGTCATGTCGAGCACGCTGCAGCCTTTGCCCTCGAGATGCGCGGCCATGCCGATGAGCGCGCCGATCGTGACGACGCCCGTGCCGCCGATGCCGGTGACGAGGATTCCGTAGGGCTCCGTCGTCGCGGGCCGCACCGGGTCGGCCAACTCGGGAAACTCGCCGGCCGCCGCCTTTTTCGGCTTCCGGAGCGTGCCGCCCTCGACGGTGACAAAGCTCGGGCAGAAACCCTTCACGCACGAATAGTCCTTGTTGCACGAGCTCTGATCGATCGTCCGTTTGCGCCCGAACTCGGTCTCGACCGGGCCGACCGACACGCAGTTCGACTTGATGCCGCAGTCGCCGCAGCCCTCGCAGACGAGCTCGTTGATGACGACCCGCTTGGCCGGATCGGGAAACTTGCCGCGCTTGCGCCGGCGGCGCTTCTCGGCGGCGCAGGTCTGGTCGTAGAGCAGCACCGTGCAGCCCGGCGTGTCGCGCAACTGGCGCTGGACGGCGTCGAGCCCGTCGCGGTGGTGAATCGCGATGTCGCCCGAGAAGTAGCCTGCCGGATACTTGTCCGGCTCGTCGGAGACGACGACGATCTTGCCGACACCTTCGGCCGCGACCTGGCGCGCGATGTCGGCCGGCGTCAGCGGGCCGTCGATCGGCTGGCCGCCGGTCATCGCCACCGCATCGTTGTAGAGGATCTTGTACGTGATGTTGACCCTGGCTGCCACCGCGGCGCGGATCGCGAGGATCCCGCTGTGGTAGTAGGTCCCGTCGCCGAGATTGGCGAAGATGTGCTTTTCGTCGGTGAACGGTGCCTGGCCGATCCAGGGCACGCCTTCGCCGCCCATGTGCGTGAAGGTCGAGGTCCTGCGATCCATCCAGATCGCCATCACGTGGCAGCCGATGCCCGCGGTGGCGCGGCTGCCTTCCGGCACGTTGGTCGACGTGTTGTGCGGGCAGCCGGAGCAGAAATAGGGTATCCGTTCGAGCGTGATCTTCGGCCGCGAGAGCGCCGCTTCCTTGGCGTTGATCCAGTCCACGCGCGCATTGAGCTTCTCGGCGGCGCGCGGGTGGAGCTCGAGGCGCCGGATCCGCTGCGCGATCACGCGCGCGATCATCGCCGGCGTCAGTTCCGAAAGCGCGGGAAGCAGCCAGTCGCCGTGCGGGCGCACCCACTCGCCCTTTTCGTCGAACTTGCCGACGACGCGCGGTCGCACGTCGTCACGCCAGTTGTAGAGTTGTTCCTTCAGCTGGTACTCGACGACCTGCCGCTTTTCCTCGACGACCAGGATCTCTTCCAGGCCTTCGGCGAATTGCCGGACGCCCTCGGGCTCGAGGGGCCACGGCATCGCCACCTTGAAGACGCGAAGACCGATCTCGGCGGCGTCGGTCTCGGTGATGCCGAGATCGTCGAGCGCCTGGCGCACGTCGAGGTAGCTCTTGCCGCTGGTGATGATGCCGAGGCGCGGCCGGGGCGAATCGATGACGATCCGATTGAGCTTGTTGACGCGGCAGTAGTGCAACGCCGCGTAGATCTTGTAGTCCTGCATCCGCGCTTCGGTCTCGAGGAAGCCGTCGGGCCAGCGGATCGACAGTCCGTCGCGAGGCATCGGGAAGTCGTCGGGCACGATGATCTGCGTGCGCCCCGGATCGATCGTCACCGACGACGAGGTCTCGACCGTGTCGGCCACGCATTTGAAGCCGACCCAGCAGCCCGAGTACCGCGACATCGCCCAGCCGTGCAGCCCCAGATCGAGGATTTCCTGCACGCTCGACGGGTAGAGCACCGGCATCAGCGCCGCCGAGAACTGGTGGTCGGACTGATGCGGGAGCGTCGACGACTTCGCGCCGTGGTCGTCGCCGGCCAACACCAGCACGCCACCATGCTTCGAGGTGCCCGCGTGGTTGGCGTGCTTGAACACGTCGCCGCAGCGGTCCACGCCGGGTCCCTTGCCGTACCACATCGAGAACACGCCGTCGTATTTCGCGCGCGGGTACAGGTTCACCTGCTGCGAGCCCCAGATCGCGGTCGCGGCGAGGTCCTCGTTCAACCCGGGCTGAAACTTGACGTGCGCGCGCTCGAGGAACTTCTGCGCCTTCCACAGCGACTGGTCGAGCGCACCCAGCGGCGAGCCCCGGTAGCCGGAAACGAACCCGGCCGTATTGAGCCCGGCGAGCACATCGCGCTGGCGCTGCAGTATCAGGAGCCTGACGAACGCCTGAGCGCCGGTGAGATAGACGCGGCCCGAGTCGAGGGAGTACTTGTCGTCCAGCGTCACGTCGCGCAGCGCAATGGCGGCAGATGGCATCGAACGGTCTCCGCGAAATCGTGGACAGGTCAGTCGCCGGGCGTTTCGTCGAGCGTGACGTCGACCATCAATTCGTTGGCCAACGCCTCGAGTCCCCGGCGCAGGTCGTCGCTGGAAAGCGTGGCCGGGGCCACGAGAAGCGCGTTCGCCCGAAACAGCGACTCGCCTGACATTGCCCCGCTCACGATCTGCGTGTGAAGCTCGCCGATGCTGACGCCGCGTTCGGCCAAGGCGTGCGAGACGTCGCGGATGATCCCCGGGCGGTCGTGCCCGACGAGGTCGAGCTTCAGCCGATGCTGACCGGTGGATGTCGCGGGCTTCTCGCTTGTCGCGATCAGCACGCCGAGGCCTTGCACCTCCAGATCGCGCAAGGCGGCTTCCAATGCCTTCGCATTCTGCGACGGTACCTGGAAATGGACGATGCCGGCGAATTGCCCCGCGAGGTTCGCCATGCGGCTCTCGGCCCAGTTCGCGCCGAAGGCCATCGCCCGATCCGAGAGCAGACTGACGAGTCCGGGCCTGTCTTCGCCAATGACCGTTACGACGAGGGACGTAATCATGATCGATGATCCTCGGAAAGCCGACATCATCCCCTTGTTTTGCCTGCGGTCAAAGACCCGGGCTTCGCCGGACGACCCGCAACGTCTGCCGTCCAGCCGCGAGCCGGCGGTCGCGGCCGGCGGCCGCTGCGACTTCAGCGCGGCGGCCAGGTCGATGACCGCCATCGCGTAGAAGTACGAGCGGTTGTAGCGGGTGATGACCCAGAAGTTGTTCGCGCCCAGCACGTAGTGGGTC
>Ga0209253_10001881_pt1 | contig 18488 bp, 14 predicted proteins | sample FrelakmetBRP12BR_FD_187145 | JGI IMG/M metagenome (GOLD analysis project Ga0209253, IMG submission 187145) | Freshwater lake sediment microbial communities from the University of Notre Dame, USA, for methane emissions studies - BRP12 BR (SPAdes)... | ecosystem: Environmental > Aquatic >... | reverse complement strand
CCCTCGCCGAGCCAGGCCTCGATCATGCGGAGCACCGCCCCGCCCTTCTCGTAGGTGATGAGGTCGAAGGCCTCCCCCATGTCCTCGGGGTTCTTCACCTCGGCGTGGATGGGGTGGGTGGAGCGGAGCGCGTCGAGCTGCAGGGCGGCCGCCTTGCCCCTGTCGAAGTCGAGCCAGATCCGCCACTCCGGGCGCCAGCCGTCGACGACCTTGTAGGCCATCCAGGTGGCGAAGGACTCGTTCAGCCACAGGTCGTCCCACCACTTCATCGTCACCCAGTTGCCGAACCACTGGTGGGCGAGCTCGTGGGTGATGATCTCGGAGACCCGCTTCTGCACCGGCACCGACGCGGCTGCGAGCTCGAGGAGCAGCGCCGTCTCCCGGTAGGTGACGAGACCGGCGTTCTCCATCGCCCCGAACTCGAAGTCGGGCAGCGCGACCTGGTCGAGCTTCCCGAAGGCGTAGGGCAGCCCGAAGTAGGCCTCGAGCCGCGGGAGGACCGCCAGCGCCACCTCCTGCCCGAACCCGGAGAGGTGTCCCTTCTCCGGCACCGACCAGGTCCGGACCGGCACCGCCCCGGCGTGTCCCACCGGCGTCGAGGCCATCGGCCCGACGACCAGCGCGACCAGGTAGGTCGGCAGGGGCGGCGTGACCGCGAAGCCGGCGCGCACCCGGTCCCCCCGCTCCTCGCGGAGGGTCTCGGCGCCGTTCGCGAGCAGGACCGCACCCCGCGGCCCCTCCAGCTCCACCGCCCAGGGCGCCTTGAACCCCGGCTCGTCGAAGCACGGGAAGACGCGCCGCGCGTCGCTGGCCTCGAACTGGGTGGCAGCCAGCGGGCCGGCGCGGTACAGGCCGCGCAGGCCCGCGCTGAAGCGCCCGGTCCACTCCAGCTCGAGCTCGGCCTCGCCGGCGGGCAGCGTCGAGCCGAGCCCCAGCGTCAGCGTCTCGCTCGCCTCGGCCGGCGTCACCTGGGCCGGCTGCTCCGCCCCGCCGGCCCTCACCGCCGCGCGCACGATCTCGAGCCCCACTCCGTGGAGCACGACCTCGGTGGCCGGCCGGGACAGCGTGACCGCGATCCGGACCCTCCCCTGGAAGCTCCCGGCGGCGAGGTCCACGGCCAGAAAGGCGTCGTAGCGGGTCGGCCGGACATCCGCGGGCAGGCGGAAGTTCCGGTCGGCAGTGGGCAGGGACATGCGAGAGCTCCGGTCGAGGTGCGGGGCGTGAGAGATACAGGGGGCGCCCCGTTCGGGCCAGCGGAAAGGGGGCGCCCGGGATGCCCCGAAGAGGACTATCGTCGGGTCCAGTCCCGCCGGGTTGCGAGCCCGGCGACGAGAGGCTGCCATGCGGTCGATGCAGCTCGGAGCCAGCCGTACCCCCCTCGTCGCATGGCTGGGGCCGGACCCCGTCCCCGGCCCCGGCCAGATCCTGCTCGAGGTAGCGGCCTGCGGAGTGTGCCGCACCGACCTGCACGTGGTGGACGGCGACCTGCCCGACGCGAAGTGCCCGGTCGTGCCCGGCCACGAGATCGTCGGACGGGTGATGCGTGCCGGGCCGGGGGCGAGCCGCTTCCGCCCCGGCGACCGGGTGGGGATCCCCTGGCTGGGGTGGACCTGCGGCGCGTGCGGGTTCTGCCGCTCTGGACGGGAGAACCTGTGCGACCGGGCCCGCTTCACCGGCTACCAGCTCGACGGGGGGTATGCCGACCGCGCCCTGGCCGACGAGCGCTTCGCGCTGCCGCTTCCTGCGGCCTACGGCGACGCCGAGGCGGCGCCGCTCCTCTGCGCCGGTCTCATCGGCTACCGCGCCTGGAAGCCGGTGCGGGAGGCCCGACGCCTCGGGCTCTACGGCTTTGGCGCCGCCGCCCACATCGTGGCCCAGCTGGCACGCGCCTCGGGCCAGGAGGTGTTCGCCTTCACGCGACCGGGCGACCGCCAGGCGCAGGACTTCGCGCGCGCGCTCGATGCCGCGTGGGCCGGCGGCTCCGACGAGGCGCCGCCGCGGCTGCTCGACGCCGCGCTCCTCTTCGCACCCGTGGGAGGGCTGGTCCCCGTCTCGCTTCGACACCTGGAGAAGGGCGGGACGGTGATCTGCGCCGGCATCCACATGAGCGACATCCCGTCCTTCCCGTACGGGCTGCTGTGGGGGGAGCGGACCATCCGCTCGGTGGCGAACCTGACCCGCCAGGACGGCGCGGAGTTCCTTGCGCTGGCGCCCCGCATCCCGGTGCGCGCCGAGATCCAGGGCTACCCCCTCGATCGCGCCAACGACGCGCTCGACGACCTCCGGGCCGGCCGGGTGCGGGGCGCGGCGGTGCTCGTGCCCTGAGGCGGCGCGCTCAGGCGCCGGCGCGCTGCCGCTTGCCGTACTCCTTGTCCAGGTAGAGCGCCGCGCTCGACTTGTCGCCGACGATCCGGAGCTTGTCGACGATCTCCTGGACGTGGGCCTCCTCCTCCACCTGCTCGCCCACGAACCACTGCAGGAAGACCTGGGAGGCGGTGTCGCGCTCGGCGACGGCGGCCCGGTAGAGCTCGTCGATGGACTGGGTGACGTGGCGCTCGTGCTCCAGCACCTTCTCGAACACCTGGAGCATGCTCCCGAACTCGCGGCCGGGGGCGGCCACGGGCCCGATGCCCGGCGCGCCGCCGCGCGCCACCAGATGGTCGAGCATCTTGTGGGCGTGCTCCAGCTCCTCGAAGTACTGCACCCGCAGCCAGCGGGAGAAGCCCTTGAAGGTCTTCACGTCGCAGTAGGCCGCCATCCCGAGGTAGAGATTGGCGCTGAAGAGCTCGTTGGTGACGTGCGCGTTGAGCGCGTCCTGCATCTTCTGGCTGATCATTGGGGGGACGACCTCCGGCCCGGCGCGCGGGCCCGTGGGAAGGGTGGGTTGGAGGATAACCCGGGGACGTGCGGCCGCGCCGCGCCCGGGCGGGGCGGCGGCTGGCGCGGCGACCCGCGCCGTCCCGGCGGAGCCGGCTCGCCAGCCCCCCGTCCGGGCGGAGCCTGCTCCCGTCCATTACACACGAAGCGATGGTCGAGAGGGTTCCTCTGGAACGGGTGCGAGCGGCCAACCAGGTGCCCGCCCGCCGCGACGGGCGCCACGTGCTCGTGTGGATGGTGGCGGCGCGACGCACCAGCTGGAGCTTCGCGCTGGACCGCGCCGCCGAGTGGTCCCGCGAGCTCCGTCGCCCGCTGCTGGTCCTGGAGGCGCTTCGCTGCGGCTACCCGTGGGCGAGCGACCGGCTCCACGCCTTCGTCCTGCAGGGGATGGCCGAGAACCTGAGGAGGTTCGCCGAGGCCGGCGTCGCCTGCCACTCCTACGTGGAGCCGGAGCCGGGCGCCGGGCGCGGGCTGCTGGCGGCGCTGGCGGCCGACGCCTGCGTGGTCGTCACCGACGACCACCCCGGATTCTTCCTCCCGCGGATGGTGGCGGCCGCTGCGTCCCGGCTGCCGGTGCGGGTCGAGGCCGTGGACGGCAACGGCCTCCTGCCGATGCGCCTCCCCAGGGCGGTCTTCCCGACGGCATACGCCTTCCGCCGCTTCCTGCAGCGGGAGCTGCCCGACCGGCTGCGTCCCCTCCCTTCCGCGAACCCGCTGGGGCGGGAGGGCCTGGCCGGTGGCTCGGTCCCCGACGAGGCGGCTCGCCGCTGGCCCGCCGCGAGCCCGGGACTGCTCGCCGCGGAGAGACGAGCGCTGGCGGCGCTGCCCATCGACCACGAGGTCTCCGTCGTCGCCGGCGCCCGCGGTGGCGCGGTCGCCGCCGGCGAGGCCCTGACGGGCTTCCTCGCCGACCGGCTCGATCGCTACCCGGAGCGGAGACACCCCGACGAGGACGCGTCGAGCGGGCTGTCCCCGTGGCTCCACTTCGGCCACGTCTCGGCCCACCAGGCCTTCCGCGCCGTCGCGCGCCGCGAGGGCTGGAAGCCGGACCGGCTCGGTGCGGAGCGGACCGGCCAGAAGGTTGGATTCTGGGGCATGAGACCGGCGGCCGAGGCGTTCCTGGACGAGCTCGTCACCTGGCGCGAGCTGGGCTTCAACATGCTCTCGAGGCGGCCGCAGGCGGAGGACTCCCTCGACTCGCTGCCGCCCTGGGCGGTGGCCACCCTCGAGAAGCACGCCCGCGACCGGCGCGACCCCCTCTACGACCGGTCGACCCTGGAGCGGGCCGAGACCCATGACGAGGTCTGGAACGCCGCCCAGCGGCAGCTCCGCCTCGAGGGGCGCATGCACAACTACCTGCGAATGCTCTGGGGGAAGAAGATCCTGGAGTGGACCGCCTCGCCGCGCATCGCGCTCTCCACGATGATCGATCTCAACAACCGCTGGGCCCTGGACGGCCGCGACCCCAACTCGGCGAGCGGCATCTTCTGGTGCCTGGGGCGCTACGACCGCCCCTGGGCGCCGGAGCGTCCCATCTTCGGCGTCGTCCGCTACATGTCGTCGGAGAACACCAAGCGGAAGCTGCACCTCAAGGAGTACCTGCGGCGTTACGGGCCGCCCCGCGCGCAGCCTGCGCTGATCTGAGCGGGCTCGTTCCGGCGCGCCCGGGCACCGGTCACAGCACCGCCGCGGACGAGGCCCGGTTGTCGAAGCCCAGCTGCCGCAGGTCCTCGAAGCGGGCAAAGGGCTCGCCGAGCAGGTAGATGCGCTGCCCGCCGAACCAGGGGTGCTGGGCGAGCACGCCGGCGCCGGCGAGCCACACCGAGCTCGTCCGGTCGTCGAAGCCGATCCAGTCCAGCACCGGGGCGGTGCCGGCGACCGGCCGCCACCCGCCGCCGAGCCCGTAGGCGTCGAAGAGCACCATCAGCGCGGGGAAGCGCGCCGGGCCGGCGCCGTCCTGGGACGTGGCCCGACGCAGCAGCTCCTCCTCCGCGGGCTGGAGCCGGTGACGCTCGGCGAGCTCGCAGAGCCCGGCCACGGCCCGGTCGGCGAGCTCCTTGACGCGCGCGTCCACCGGCTGCTCGGCGCGGGCGCGCGCCACCACCGCGTCCAGCTCCAGCAGCGCCCTCTTGGCGGGCGAGGCCGCGGCCCAGGCGCGAAAGGCCTCCTCGGTGTCGAAGGCATGCACCGTCGAGGGCTCCGAGATGCCCGTGCCGGCCACCAGGACGGCGCCCCGCGCCGCCTCGTCCCGGCCCACCAGCCTCGCGCCCTTCACGAAACGTGCATCCGCCATGGCAGGACCCCCTGTCCCGAATCCAGGGGACATGAGAGCACGCCGACGCGCGCTCGTCGCGGTGGGAGGCCGGCCCCGCTGTGCGGCCAGCGCCCACAGCGGCCCGGCGCCGGCGTTCTCGCGGGCGCGCGTGGCCGCTCAGACGTGATTGCGCAGCATCAGCTCCTTGGGGTGGGGCTCCAGCTGCGTCTGGCCGGCCAGGTAGGCAACCTGGTGCTTCCGCACGTGGTGACGGATGAGGGTGAGCGGCACCACCAGCGGTACCAGCCCCTTCCTGAAGTCGGCGATCGACTCGTGGAGCTCCTGCTTCTCCATGGGCGGCAGCAGGTCCTTGAAGTAGCCGGCCATGTGCATGAGCACGTTCGTCTGCGTGCCGGCGCTGGCCTTCCTGGCCATCCCCGCCATGAAGAGCTCGCCGTAGCGGGCCGCGAGCTCCTGGCGCGGCATCGCCTTGGCCCGGGCGACGAGGCGGCCGAGATGCCGGTAGGCCTCCGGGTCGTGGGCCAGGAGCAGCATCTTCTCGGCGGTGTGGAAGCGGACCAGATCGCCCACCGTCCAGCGCCCCGAGAAGAGGTCCTTCAGCCGGCGGTAGGCGAAGACCCGCTCCACGAAGTTCTCCCGAAGGTGCGGGTCGTTGAGCCGTCCCTCCTCCTCCACCGGGAGCAGCGGCAGGCGCGCCAGGAGAGCCTCGGCGAAGATCCCCACCCCGACCTTGGTGGGCGTGCCCTTGCCGTAGAGCCGCACCCGCTCCATCCCGCAGCTGGGCGAGTCCTTCTTGAGGACGTAGCCGCAGAGATCCTGCTTCTCGAGCTCGTCGAGCCGCTGGCGCGCCCAGCGCTTCATGCCGTGGGTGTGGTCGAGGCCCCTCTTCGGATCCACCAGGTGGACGCCGTCGCCGTGCCTCTCCAGGCGAATGGCCGGCCGCGGGGTGCTCATCCCCATCTCCACCTCGGGGCATACCGGCACGAAGGTCACGAACGTCGCCAGCGGCCCGCTGACGAAGGCGTCCTTCTTGTGGCCGCCGTCGAAGCGGACCTTCATGCCCACGAGGCACGAGGAGACGCCGATGCGGATCTGGTCCTTCGGCTGGCGTGCCGTCATCGTCCCCTGCCCTCAGCGCCGCCGGCCGCCGCCAAAGAGCCCGCCGAGGACGCCGCGGATGAGCTCTCGCCCCAGCGTGGAACCGACGGTGCGAGCGGCGCTGGTCACCGCGGCGGTGAGCACCTTCTCGGTCGGGCTCGGCGCCGGGGCCCGGCTGCGGCCCGGCGGCGCTGCGGCGGCCTCGGAGGCCTTCTCCCTGGCGCGGGCCGCCAGCTTCTCGTAGGCCGACGCCCGGTCCACCAGCTTCTCGTAGGCACCGAACACCGGCGAGGCCTCGACGACCTGCTTTCGCTCGGCAGGGCTGAGCGGGTCGAGTCGCGAGCGCGGCGGGTAGACGAGGGCCCGCTCCACACGCGTCGGCGTCCCCTTCGGGTCGAGGAAGGAGACCAGCGCCTCGCCGACCCCGAGCTCGGTGATGGCCTTCTCGGTGTCCAGGCCGGGATTCTGGCGGAAGGTCTCGGCGGCGGTCTTCACCGCCTTCTGGTCGCGCGGCGTGAAGGCGCGGAGCGCGTGCTGAACCCGGTTGCCGAGCTGTCCGAGCACGGTGTCCGGGACGTCGAGCGGGTTCTGGGTCACGAAGAAGACGCCGACGCCCTTGGAGCGGATGAGCCGGACGACCTGCTCGACCTTCTCCAGCAGCGCCCGGGGCGCGTCGGTGAAGAGCAGGTGGGCCTCGTCGAAGAAGAAGACCAGCTTGGGCTTCTCGAGGTCGCCCGCCTCCGGCAGGCTCTCGTAGGTCTCGGAGAGGAGCCACAGCAGGAAGGTGGCGTAGAGCCGCGGCGACTGGAAGAGCCTGTCGGCGGCGAGCACGTTCACCACGCCCTCGCCCCTGGCATCGGTCTGGAGGAAGTCGAGGAGGTTCACCGCCGGCTCGCCGAAGAACTGGTCGCCGCCCTGCTGCTCCAGGACCAGCAGCGCCCGCTGGATGGCACCGACGCTCGCCGGGGAGACGTTGCCGTAGGCCGTCTGCAGCTGCGCAGCGCTCTCGGCGACGAACTGGAGCGTCGAGCGGAGGTCCTTCAGGTCGAGGAGCAACAGACCCTGCTCGTCGGCGACCTTGAATACGACGTTCAGGACCCCTTCCTGCACGTCGTTCAGGTTCAGCATCCGACCGAGCAGCAGCGGCCCCATCTCGGAGACGGTGGCGCGGAGCGGGTGGCCCTGCTCGCCGAACACGTCCCAGAAGACGACCGGCGCGCCGGCGGACTCGAGCTCGATCCCGAGCTGCTTGGCGCGGTCCGCCAGCTTGGGGTTCGGCGTCCCGGGGAGCGCCAGGCCGGAGAGGTCGCCCTTGACGTCGGCCATGAAGACCGGCACGCCGATGCGGGACAGCTTCTCGGCGAGCACCCGCAGGGTCACGGTCTTGCCGGTGCCGGTGGCGCCGGCCACCAGCCCGTGGCGGTTCGCCATCGCCGGGAGGATGGAGAGCTCGGGCTGGTCCTTCGCGGCTCGGGCGATGGGGAGCGGTTCGACGGGCATGGCGCCTCCTCGGCGCCATGCCATAGCACGACGGCGCACCCGGCGCGCGGCGACCACCGGCCCCGGCTAGCCGCTCCAGCTCGCCCGCACCCCCAGCGCCGAGGCCACGCGCAGGACGTCGGTGAGCACGCCTCCGGCGGTCACGGCACCGCCCACGCCGGCGCCCTGGACGAGCAGCGGGCTCGTCGGGTAGCGGTCGGTCGTGAAGGCGACGTAGGCCTCCACGTCGCGCAGCCTGGCCGCGCGGTGGTCCGGGCCGACCTCCACCGGGCCGACCGCGATCCGGCCGTTCGCCACGTCGAGACGGGCCAGGTACCGGAGCACCTTGCCGCGGGCGCGGACCCCGGCCACCCGCTCCGCGAAGGCCCGGTCGTGGCGGCGCAGTGCCTCGAGGAGCTCGTCGGCCGACCCCCCGGCGAGCGCCTCCGGCGGGAGGAGCGGGTCGATCTGGACGGCGTCGACCTCGGCCCGGAGCCCCAGCTCGCGCGCCAGGATGACCGACTTGCGAGCGGTGTCGACGCCCGAGAGGTCGTCGCGCGGGTCGGCCTCGGTGTAGCCGAGCTCGCGGGCCCAGCGGAGAGACAGCGACAGCGCCGTCCCCTTCTCCACCTCGCCGAGCACGAAGCCGATGGTCCCCGAGAGCGCACCCTCCAGCGACCGCACCCGGTCGCCGGTGCGCACCAGGTTCTTCAGCGTGTCGATGAGCGGAAGGCTCGCGCCCACGGTGGTCTCGTAGTGGAAGTGGACGTGCCCCTGGCGGCGGGCGGCGTGGAGCCGCTCCCGCTCCGGCCAGGGTGCCGCCAGCGGCCGCTTGTTCGCGCCCACGACGTGGATGCCGCGGCGGAAGGCCTCCTCGTACACCGGGAGCAGGTCCGCGGAGGCGGTCAGGTCCACCAGCACCGGCCCGGGCAGCCGGGCGAGCCGGTCGAGGATCGGAAGGCCCCCGCGCACCCCGAAGGGGCCGGTGGCCTTCGCCGCCGCCAGGAGCTCCCTCCAGTGCGACAGGTCGATCCCCTGCTCCTCGAAGAGGGTCCCGCGGGTGTCGGCGACGCCCGCGACCTTGAGCGAGATGTCGTAGTCGGAGGCCAGGCTGCCGGCCTGCTGCCGCACCTGCTCGAGCAGCTCCGAGCCGACCTTGCCCTTGCCGAGGACCAGCAGGCTCACGCCCTGGCCGCCGCGGGGCGCCGGTGCGCGCGGCCGGGTCGAGGTCTCGCGCCCCTCCACCCGATCCCGAAACTCGGCCACCATCGCCGAGAGCTCCTCGACGTGGATCAGGAAGGCGTCGTGGCCGTGCGGCGACTCGATGGGCGCCAGCCGCGCGTGCGGCATGAGGCGGGCCATCTCCCGCTGCTCCTCCGGCAGGTAGAGGGCGTCGCTGTCGATGGAGACCACCAGCGCGGGCTGCCGGACGCTGCGCAGCACGTCCTCGTACTCGCCGCGCCCTCGGGCCACGTCGTGGGTGTCCATCGCGCGCGTCAGCGCGTGGTAGGTGGCGGCGTCGAAGCGATCGACGAGCTGCTGCCCCTGGTAGCGAAGGTAGCTCTCCATCGCGAAGACGCCTGGCGACTGGAGCCGGCGCGAGTAGCGCTGCTCGAAGCTCTCCCAGCTCCGGTAGCTGACCATCGCCATCATGCGGGCCGCGGCGAGCCCCGCCGACGGCGGGTCGGCCGGGTCGTAGCGCCCGTCCTTCCAGCGCGGGTCGGCGGCCAGGGCGGCGCGCTGCGCCTCGGAGATGCCGATGGCCCAGGCGGAGTGGCGCGCCGAGTTGGCGATGGGGACGATGCTCCGGACCCGCTCGGGGTGGAGCAGCGCCCACTCCAGCGTCTGCATCCCCCCGAGCGAGCCGCCGATCACCGCCCGGATGCTCCGGATGCCGAGCTCTCGGGCGAGCTCGCCCTGCACCCGCACCATGTCGCGCAGCGTGATGTCGGGGAACGCGCCCAGGTAGGGGCGTCCGGTGGCGGGGTCGCTGGAGGCCGGCCCGGTGGTGCCGTAGCAGCTGCCGAGGATGTTGGAGCAGACGATGAAGTCGCGGTCGGGATCGAGCGCCTGTCCGGGGCCGAGCATCTTCCCCCACCAGCGGTCCACGTCGGCCGACCCGGTGAAGGCGTGGCAGACGACCACCGCGTTGTCGCCACCCGGGGCGAGCGTGCCCCAGGTCCGGAAGGCCACCTGGACGCGCTCGAGGCGCCCGCCCAGCTCGAGGTCGAGCGGCCCGGGACGCTCGAACCAGCGGGTCTCCGGCGCGATGAACGCGGCGCGGGCCGGGGCGAGCGGGTCCGGTGGGTGATCGACGAAGGGCATGGCGCGCCGGAGCGGCCGGACTCTAGAGGCTGGGCGCGAGCCCTGTCAAGATAGCGGAGAAGCGTCCGCTCGCATGGAGGGCCCGTCTCTCGGGGGCCAGGGGCGGCGGCCGCACCCGGGGGCCCGCGCTGGGCCAGCTACCGGGTGCCGGGCAGCTCGACGCGGAACACGGTCCCGCTGGCGCCGCTCTCGAACCCGATGCGACCGCCCATCTGCGTCACCAGCTCGCGGCAGATGTAGAGGCCGAGCCCGGTCCCCTTCCCGACCGGCTTGGTCGTGAAGTAGGGCTCGAAAAGGCGTCCGCGGATGTCCCCTGCGATCCCCGGGCCGCGGTCCTCGACCTCGAGCCGCAGCGACCGGCCGGCGCGGGCGGCGCGCACCTGCAGGGCGCCGGACCCGCCCATGGCGTCGAGGCCGTTCTCCAGCAGGTTCAGCACCACGTGCGAGAGGGCGGTCGGGGACCCCTCCAGCTCGGGCAGCTCGCCGGAGAGCGAGAGCCCCACCTGGCACTGGTCGCGCCGGGACCGGCGGAAGATCTCGACCGCGTCGGCGAGCGGCCCGGCGGGGTCGAAGCGCTCCCGCGTTCCCGGGTCCCGCACCAGCCCCCGCAGCGACTGCACCGTGGCGGCGATCCGGTCGAGCCCCTCCAGGCACTCGGCCACGATGTCGTGGGCGTCGCGGGCGATCTCCGACAGGTCGACGGGGCCCGCGCCCCCGGCCATCTGCTCCAGGCGTGCGGCGTGCTCGCCGAGCACCTTCAGGTTCGTCCGCATGAAGGCCAGCGGCCCGTTCATCTCGTGGGTGACGCAGGCGGTCAGCTTGCCGACGGTGGCGAACCCCTCCCGCTGTACGGCCACGCTGCGGGCGCGCTGGCTCTGCTCCTCGGCCGCCTGGCGGGTGGAGCGCTCCTCGCGGAGCGTCGCTTCCTGACGCTCGCGGGCGAGCAGCGAAGCCGCGGCGTCGGCCATGCCCTGGAGGAGGCGCAGCTCGGCCTCGTTGAGGAGCGCCGGGGATCCCTCGGCGAGCAGCGCACCGAGCACCTGGGTGCCGACGCGGACCGGGAGCGCCAGGATCGCCGCGGGCGCACCCACCAGCGGCTGGGTCAGCGTGCGGAAAGGTGCCCCGGAGCGCACCGCCCGCGCGCCGGGGAAGTCGCCGTCGAGCGGCTGCAAGGAGAGCACCGCGGCACGGGAGGGCGGGACGCGGGCCTGCGCCAGCGCCACCAGCGTTCGCGAGGCCGGGTCCAGCTCGTAGAGGACCAGCAGCGTCCCGGGCATCACCCAGGCGAGCGACGCCATCGCCCGCCCGGCCGCGGCGGCGATGGAGCCGCCCTCGCAGACGGTGGCCAGCATCGTGCGCAGGATCTGGGTCTGGGTGCGATGCGCCCGCTCGGTGTCCCGCTCCAGGAAGGCGATGGCGCCATCGCCCGCCCCTCGGGCCACCAGCAGCCGGACGTCGCCGCCCGGGCCACCCACCGTCGCCTCGGCGTACCCCTCCGAGGTCGCCACCCGCGCCGCCATCTCCCGCAGCATCTCGCGGATGCGGGGAGCCGCCGGGCCGTCGAGGAGCGTGCGCGCCACGGGATTGGCGTCGCGCACGGCCCCGCCCGGTCCGAGCTCCGCCACGCCGGTGACGATCTCGTCGATGACGGCGCCGGCGGAGGGGAGGCTCTCCAGCAGCCGGCGCTCCGGGACGGAGGGAGAGAGGGGCACGCGCGCTGACCCTGCACGCACCACGCCGAAGCGCCGGTGCGGCGGAGTGCGATGCGGGCTCACCGCGGCGCCTCTCGCCTCCACGGTGGGTGTCATTCACCATCAGCAAATCACGGAAGGTGACCGTGGCGAGGCCCGTCGATCCGCTATCGCGTCCCTCGACCCCGGGAATGGGTCGGCGACTCTCCGAGGGTGCGGCTCGACCCCGGGATCGTCAGCCGTCCGTCACCCCCAAGACGCCGTCCCGGCGCGGCGCCAGCGCGGTGGCGCCAATGGCCCGTCCCTTGCTGGGGCTCGCCTGACCACTTCGACGTCGTGGACGTCGGCCGGAGGAGACGGGATGGATTGGACGATCGGTGCACGCAGCGAAGCGGCGGCGAGGACGGGCCTGGTGCACGCCCCCGACTCCCCCATCCTCGGCGTGGTCCGCTCCTGCGAGCGGATCGCGCAGAGCGACGCCACGGTGCTCATCACCGGCGAGACCGGAACCGGCAAGGAGATCTTCGCCCGCCTCATCCACGAACGCAGCCGCCGCGCCGCGCGCTCGCTCGTCCCGGTGAACTGCGCCGCCATCCCCGAGGCCCTGCTGGAGAGCGAGCTCTTCGGCCACGTGCGCGGCGCCTTCACCGGCGCCACCACCGGCCGGCGCGGCCGCATCGCCTCCGCCGAGGGCGGGACCCTCTTCCTCGACGAGATCGGCGAGCTCTCGCTCGCGCTTCAGGTGAAGCTGCTGCGGGTCCTCCAGGAGCGGGTGTACGAGCCGGTGGGATCGGCCGAGTCGGTGCCGGCGAACTTCCGGCTCGTCGCCGCGACGAACCGCGACCTGGCCGCAGAGGTGGAGGCGGGGCGGTTCCGCCGCGACCTCTACTACCGGCTGCTGGTCTGCCCGGTGGAGCTCCCGCCGCTCCGCGAGCGCACGCAGGACGTGGCCGCGCTCTTCGGCCATTTCTGGGACCAGCGCGGCGACGGGCGCGTGGTGGACCCGGCGGTGCTGCGGGTCCTCGAGGCCCACCCCTGGCCCGGCAACGTCCGCGAGCTCGAGAACCTGGTGGAGCGGCTCGCCGTCTGCGTGGACGCCCCGGTGATCCGCGTCGCCGACCTGCCGGCACACCTGCGCCCGGGACGCGCCTTCCCGCCACCGGCCCCGACCGCCACGGCCCCGCTGCCGTTCAACGCGGTTCCGCTGGCTGCCGTCCCCATGCCGCACAGCGAGGCCCCGATCCCCTTCGGTGCCCCGTTCCCGGCCTCCTTCGCCGCTCCGGCTGGCGACGCCGAGCCCCCGCCGACCCCGCTCTTCCGGCTCGTCTCCAGCGCCCCCGACGTGCCCTCGCCCCAGCTCCCCACCTTCGACGGACAGAGCATCGACCTCCCCTCCCTGCTCCGCCACCTGGAGCAGGCCTACATCGACGCCGCGCTGGTCCACACCCGCGGCAACAAGAAGGCCGCCGCGGACCTTCTCGGCCTGCAGCGCACCACGCTGGTGGAGAAGCTGCGGCGCCGCACCCGCGACGCGTCCGTCTGCTGACGCGCCCTCCACTGCGAGAGAACCTCCGTGCCTCCCGACCCTTCCAGCGCACCCATGCCCCGCGCACGCCGGTTGCAGAATGGCAGCTTCATGGCGCTCTCCGTCGTGCTGCTGACGCTCGCCCTGCCGGGGGTGGCCTCCACCGGGCTCGACCTGACGCAGACCGTGGAGCGGATCCCGCTCCCGCCCGTCGCCGGGCCGGTGACGCTGCACGTCGAGCCGCTCGCCTCCCGCGTGCGCCTGGAGACGCGCGACGCCGCCGAGGTGGCGCGCCGGGTCCGCCTGGCCTCTCGCACCCTGTGCCCCGAGGTGGGCGTCGAGGGTGACGCGGTCGTGCTGCGCTGCACCTCGCGATTCATCGCCGCCGCCCTCGTACCCCACGCCGGCGGTCAGAGCCTCGAGGTTCGCCTCCTGCAGGTGGCCCCCTGGGCGGGGCGCGACGGCCTGCCCTCCGTTCCCTTCGATCCCTCCAGGCTCTCGCTGGGCGCCCCCTGCCCCGGCGACGCCCCGGCCGGCGCCGGCGAGTGCGCGCTCGCCGCCGGCCAGCTGCAGCGGGCCGAGGAGCTCTTTCGCCAGGCTGGCGAGGGCCCGGGCGCGCCGCTCGCGGCGCTGCGGCTCGGCGACCTGGCGGCCCGCGCCGACGACCTGCCCGAGGCGGTGCGGCACTGGAAGCAGGTGGCGCCGGGCTCGCCCTTCGGGCGCCTGGCAGCGGCCCGGCTCTGCGAGACCGACCCGCGCTGCCTGGTGTCAAACCGTGCCGCCTTTCTCTTCGCCACCGCCGACGCCCACCCGGCGCTGCGCGCCGACCTTGTGCTCCGCCAGGCGCGGCTCGACGCCTTCCACGGAAAGGCCCTCGAGGCCGCCATGGCCCTGGCCCGCGATCGGGGCCCGGCCGGCGCCTGCGCCGCAGAGCCCATCCTCTGCGGCGACATCCTGCTGGCGGCGCTGCGCGAGCCCGGCGCCCGCGGCACCCAGGCCCTGGCCCTCTACCTCGACACCCCGTCGCGCGACCGCGGGCCGCTGGCGGTCGAGCTGGCGCGCGCCGGCTCCGAGCGCGCCACGGCGTCCGGCGCGCCGGTCTTCGCCGCGAACCTTCTCTCCGCCGTCTCCGGCCAGGTGCCGCCGGCGCGCCTCGCCGACCACCTCGCCCGGGCCGCGGAGCTCTACCTGGCCGGGGGCGACCGGATCCGCGCCGGCGTGGTGCTGGAGTTCGCCCGCTCGCGCCTGGGACGTTCCGACCTCGCCTCCCCTCGCTGGACGCGGGTGGCGCTCGGCGTGTCCGGGCGCCCCTCCCGCACTGCGCCGCCACGGCCGGAGCTGGTCGGCGCCGAGGACGATCTCGGCGCCGCCGAGAAGGCGCTGGCCTCGGCCCGCGCCCGGGCCTCCGGGGGGACCCCGTGATCGCACCCACTGCCGCGCACCGCATGCCCGCCGCCGCGCCGGTCCCGGCCGAGCCCGTGGCCCGCTCCGAGGCGATGCGCGAGGTCCTGGCCGCCGCCGACGACGTCGCCGAGACTCCCACCACCGTGCTCCTGCTGGGCGAGAGCGGCACCGGCAAGGAGGTCCTGGCCCGCTACATCCACCGCCGCTCCGCGCGCACCGCCGGCCCCTGGGTGGCGGTGAACTGCGCCGCGCTCCCCGCCGACCTCCTCGAGAGCGAGCTCTTCGGGCACGAGCGCGGCGCCTTCACCGGCGCGGCCGAGCGCCGCACCGGCCGCTTCGAGCAGGCCAGCGGCGGCACGCTGCTGCTCGACGAGGTCTCCGAGCTCCCCCTCCCCCTGCAGGCCAAGCTGCTGCGCGCGCTGCAGGAGCGGGAGATCGACCGGGTCGGCGGCCAGCGCCCCATCCCGGTGGACGTGCGGGTCATCGCCGCGTCCAACCGAGACGTCGCCGGGATGGTGGCCCGCGGCCAGTTCCGCTCCGACCTCTACTACCGGCTGAACGTGTTCCCCATCGTCGTGCCGCCGCTCCGCGAGCGCCGCGATGACCTGCCCACCCTCGTCGTCGGCCTGCTCGAGGAGGCGGCACTGGAGATGGGACGCGCACCTCCGAGGCTCGCCGACGACGCCCTGGATCTCCTGGCCGGCCACGACTTCCCCGGAAACGTGCGCGAGCTCCGCAACCTCCTGCAGCGCGCGCTGGTTCGCTGTCGCGGCCCCGTCGTGGGCAGCGAGCACCTCCGCCCGGGCGTCTCCCGCCCCGCGCCGAGGTCCACCGCCGACACCGCCCTCCCGGAAGGCCTGCCGCTCGACCTGGGCTCGCTGGAGCGGCTCGCCATCCGCGAGGCGCTGCGCCGGGTGAACGGCAACCGGACGCACGCGGCGCGCCTGCTCGGCATCGGGCTCCGCACCCTCCGCAACAAGCTGCGCGCCTGGCGCGAGGAGGAGAGCCTGCCACCGGCAGATGCGGCCGGCCGGCACTTCCTGCCCGGCGAGATGTGCCGCCCGGCGGGAAACGCCGCGTCTGCAATGCCTTCGCGGCCGGCACGGGCCTCGCAGGAGGGATGCGCGTGAAGATCTTCGACCAGACCTTCGGGACGCTCGAGCGCGCCCTCGACGTGCGGCTCGCCCGCCAGAACGTGCTCGGCGGCAACCTGGCCAACATGGACACGCCGGGCTTCGTCCCGCGCGACGTCGACTTCGCCGCCGCCATGGGGGCCGGTGGCACCGGCGCTCCGGGCGGCACCGCGCCGGGTGCGCCCCCGGTGCCGGGCCTCGAGCCCGCCCCCGCTCCCGGCGAGCTGCCGCTGAACCTCGCGTCCTACACGCCTCCCTCGCTTTCCGCCGCGCCGGGCCTGCCGGGCGGCCTCTCGTCGACCGTCAGCGCCGGGCCCGCCAGCGCCGCGGGCATCGACGGCAACGCCGTGGATGCCGACCGCACGCTCGTCGCGCTGGCGGAGAACGCCCTGCAGTACGGCGCCGCCGCCAAGGCCATCTCGAAGAAGCTCGCCATCCTCCGCTACGTCGCCTCCGACGGCACCGCCTAGGCCCGGGAGACCTCATGGACTTCCTCTCCGCCCTCCGAATCAGCGCCTCCGGCCTGTCCGCCGAGCGGGTGCGCGTGAACCTGGCCGCCTCCAACCTGGCGAACGCCGAGTCCACCCGCGGCCCGGACGGAAGGCCCTACCGGCGACTCGACCCGGTCCTGGAGGCCTCGCCCTTCGAGGCCGAGCTCGGCGCGGCCGGCTCACCGGGGGCCTCCGGCGCCGGCCCCTCCGGGGTGCGAGTGGCCCGGATCGCCGAGGACGACCAGCCTGGCAAGCGGGTCTACAACCCCGCCCACCCCGACGCCGCGGCCGACGGCTTCGTGACCTTGCCCAACGTGAACCCCATCCACGAGGTGGTGAACCTCATGTCGGCGCAGAAGGCCTACGACGCCAACGCCACCGCGGTGGACACGCTGAAGGGCATGGCGCAGCGGGCGCTCGACATCTCGAGGTGATCGTGAACGGCATTCGCGGAATCCAGGGAAGCATCCCCCTGCCCGGCGAGGGGGCCGGCGCGGCCCGGCCGGCCGGCACCGTCAGCTTTGCCGACGAGCTCGGCAGGGCCCTCGGCGCGGTCGAGGAGGCACAGCTCGAGGCCGACGGGGAGGCCCGCAAGGTGGCCCTCGGCGGCGGCAACCTCCACGAGACCGCCATCGCCCTGGAGAAGGCCGACATCTCGATGCGAGTGCTCACCAAGGTCCGCAACAAGCTGGTCGAGGCCTACCAGGAAGTGATGCGGATGACCGTCTAGCGACGCCGGCCCCCGCCCAGAGACCTCCCCATGGAACCCCTCCTCAAGCAGCTCCGCGAGCTCCCCCAGCGCTTTGCCGCGCTGCCCGCCTCCATCCGCCTGGTCCTCCTCGTCGGGGCGCTGGCCGGCATCGGCGTCGTCGCCTGGAACGGGGTGCAGAGCGCCGAGGCCTGGCAGTACGCCTTCACCAACCTCACCCCGGAGGACTCCTCGGAGGCCGCCGGAGCGCTGAAGGCCGCCGGGGTGCCGTTCCGCCTGGAGGCGGGCGGCTCCGCCCTGGCGGTGCCGGGGGCCAAGGTCTATGACGCCCGCCTGCTGCTCGCCGCCGCCGGCCTGCCTCGCGGCGGCGGCGTGGGCTTCGAGATCTTCGACCGCGGCGATCTCGGCGTCTCCGAGTTCACCCAGCGCGTGAACCTGCGCCGCGCCACCGAGGGCGAGCTGGCTCGCACCATCGGTCGCCTCGCCCAGGTCCGTTCCGCCCGCGTCCACCTGACCCTCCCCGAGAAGGGGCTCTTCCGCGACGAGGACCGCAAGGCCTCCGCGGCCGTGGTGCTGGGGATGCAGCCGGGTCGGAACCTGGAGGAGCGGGAGATCGCTGGCATCCGCCACCTGGTGGCCTCCGCCGTCCCCGGCCTCTCCCCGACCGCGGTGACGGTCGTGGACGGACGCGGCACCGTGCTCGCCGCCGACTCGGCATGGGGCGAGGCCCAGGGCTGGCAGAAGCGGCTCGAGACCGACCTGGAGCACCGGGTGGTGGACATCCTCGAGCAGGCGGTCGGGACGGGCGCGGTCGTCGCCCGGGTCACCGCCAGCGTCGACGCCACCGAGGTCTCCACGAAGAGCGAGCAGGTGGATCCGGACGCCACCGCGCTCAAGAGCGAGCGGCGCGTCTCCACGAACCAGAGCCAGGACGTGGGGGGGACCCAGGGCGTGGCCGGCGCGGCCGCCAACCAGCCCCTGCAGCCGCAGCCGCTCGCCCAGGGCCCCACCAACCGCGGCAGCTCGGCGTTGCAGGACGAGATCAGGAACTACGAGGTCTCCCACACCACCACGCACACCGTGAACAAGGTCCCGCGGCTGCGGAAGATCTCGGTGGCGGTGCTCCTCGACGGGGTCGGAGGCAAGCCGCGCCCGGACGCCGAGGTGCAGCGGCTCGGCGAGCTCGCCAAGCGCGCCGTGGGCTTCGACGCCACCCGCGGCGACGTCCTCGACATCTCCAGCTCCCCCTTCGCCCGCACCGAGGAAGGCGCGGCGGCCCCGGTCGCCGCGGCGTCCTCGGGGATCCCCATCCGGTGGGTGTGGTTTGGCGGCGCCGCCGCGGTGGTGCTCGCGCTCCTGGTCCTCTTCACCCTGGCCCGGCGCCCGGGCGGGGGCGCGCGCGGCTTCGGGCCGGCGCTGCAGGCTGGGGCCCGCATCGCCGAGATCGAGGCCGGCCTGGCGGCGGCCGCGCCGGCGTTCGC
>Ga0209253_10001880_pt1 | contig 18494 bp, 14 predicted proteins | sample FrelakmetBRP12BR_FD_187145 | JGI IMG/M metagenome (GOLD analysis project Ga0209253, IMG submission 187145) | Freshwater lake sediment microbial communities from the University of Notre Dame, USA, for methane emissions studies - BRP12 BR (SPAdes)... | ecosystem: Environmental > Aquatic >... | reverse complement strand
GTGCTCTCGGTCAGGGCAACAAAAGTGGGAAAAGAGACGGTGCTTGCCCAGATCATCCGGCTCGTGGAAGAAGCGCAGGGGAGCAAACCGCCCGTCCAGAGGATCGCGGATATTGCGGTGGCATACTTCATCCCCGTTGTCCTTGGGATTGCGTTTGCATCGTTTACGGCCTGGTATTTCGTATTCCACAGCACGCTGCTCTTTGCGCTGACTGCCCTCATATCCGTCCTTGTCGTTGCCTGCCCGTGTGCGCTCGGGCTTGCCACACCAACGGCAGTCACGGTAGGCGTGGGGCGCGGGGCGGAGCTGGGTATCCTGATCCGGAATGGCGAGGCGCTCGAGATCGCAGAGAAGGTTACTACGGTTGCTTTCGACAAGACCGGGACACTGACCAGGGGTAAGCCTGAGGTGACCGACATTGTGCCGGCCGGAATACCGGAAGATACCCTTCTTACCTTTGCCGCGGCAGTCGAGAAGAACTCGGCGCACCCGCTGGCGCAGGCCGTTGTCAGACGAGCAGAGATCAGAAACCTGAAGATCGAACCATCGGATCACTTCACCACGTTCGGGGGAAAAGGGGTTGAAGCAACCGTTCTTGGTGAACGGGTGCTGGCAGGTAACAGGACTCTCCTGCAGGAGAACAGCATCGTATTACCGGCAGATGCCGAGGAGCGGATCTCTGCTTTTGAAAAAGACGGGAAGACTGCGGTTCTGGTTGCTGCCGGCGGCCAGTTTGCCGGTACAATCGCGATAGCTGATACTCTCAAGGAGACCTCAAAGACTGCAATCGACCAGTTAAAAGCGATGGGTGTCTCGACCGTTATGGTTACGGGTGATAACCAAAAGACAGCGGATGCGGTTGCACGGCAGGTCGGGATTACGCAGGTGATTGCGGAAGTGCTCCCCGCTGCAAAGGCAGAAGTGGTAAAAACACTGCAGAAGCAGGGAAAGGCGGTCGCCTTTGTCGGGGACGGCATCAACGATGCACCGGCACTCGCTCAGGCGGATGTCGGGATCGCCATAGGCAGCGGTACCGATGTTGCGATCGAGAGCGGGGACATCGTGCTGATCAATAACGACTTAACCGATGCGGTTGCCGCAATCCAGCTCTCAAAGAAGGTGATGGGCAGGATCCGGGGCAATATCTTCTGGGCGTTTGCGTACAACACCGCCCTGATCCCGGTCGGGGCAGGGATCCTGTACCCGTTCTTCGGGATCACGTTCCGGCCGGAACTTGCGGCAGCGGCAATGGCGGCAAGTTCGGTAACCGTCGTCTCGCTCTCGCTCCTGCTCAAAAGATATATACCACCGGCAAAGCAAGTGAAGGTGTGAGGTGGCATCACATGGCGATCGATCCAATCTGCAAGATGACCGTAGACGAGAAGATGGCCAAGTTTACAAGTGAGTACAAGGGGAAGAAATACTACTTCTGCGCCCCGGGCTGCAAGAAAAAGTTTGACACAGACCCTGCAAAGTACGCATGAAGAGCCATAAGTATGACCGGTTATCAAATTTTTTGGTGTACCAACAAGTTGAGTAGAAAACCTGTGAAATTTACAAAATATCAAAAAAAGTGAGAAATATCGCATTTCCTGCCCTGTACGAAAGCATTAAGAGAGAACAAAATACAATTTCGTTAGTTACTGAGGAAAACGCATGTTAAGCAAGACTATGGAAGAAGCACTCAACAAGCAGATCAACCGCGAGTTTTACTCGGCGTATTTGTATCTTGCGATGTCGGCATATTTCGAATCAGCGAACATGAAAGGCTTTGCGAAATGGATGCGGATACAGGGAAAGGAAGAGCAGGCGCATGCGCTCAAGTTATATGACTACGTGATCGCCCGTGGAGGCAGGGTAAGCCTGCCGGCAATTGAGGCACCGAAGGCAAAGTGGACATCAGCCGGCAAGGTGTTTGAAGACGTCTATGCACACGAGCAGAAAGTTACAGGAATGATAAATTCCCTTGTTGAGCTTGCGATCAAGGAAAAGGACCACGCGACATTCGAGATGCTGCAGTGGTTTGTGAAGGAGCAGGTTGAGGAGGAGGAGCACGCAAACGAGATCCTCCAGAAGATCAGGACCATTGGGGAAATACCCGGGCATCTCTTCTGCCTTGACCACGAACTGGGCAAGAGGGAATAACTAACCATTTTTTCCCTGCTGCCACCGCGTACCGCGTATTGCATCGCAGGAGGTCACGATGCTCTCTGTCCTTGCCATTGATGACGAACCAGATCTTCTCGATATCGTCAAGCACTTTTTAGAGCGTTATGGGGATATGAAAGTGGAAACTACCCGCACTACGACGGAGGCCCTGAATCTCGTATCAAAAAAAGAGTATGATGCAATAATCCTTGATTATTTCATGCCCGAGATCAATGGTATCGATTTTTTAAGGATCCTGCGGGCAAAAGGGGACACCACCCCGATAATCATCTTCACCGGTGTCGGACGGGAGCACGCAGCGATTGAGGCGCTTAACAATGGTGCTGACTTCTTCCTGCAGAAGGGAGATGATCCCACGACGCAGTTCCGCGAACTTGCACACATGATCAAGCAGGCCCAGGATCGCAGGTTAGTCGGCAGGTCGCCGGGCACTTCAAGGAAGATCCTTGCGGATGTAATGAGTTTTTCCATGGAAGCGATGTTCGGGATTGATCGCGAAGGCATCGTGATTGCATGGAATACTGCAATGGCGGATCTCTCAGGGGTCAATGCCAAAGTAATAATCGGCAGGGGTGATCATGAGTATGCAGTGCCGTTTTTTGGAAGAAAAGTGCCTATGCTCGTTGATCTGGTTTTTGCAACAGATGCAGAGCTTAGTGCCCATAATTACAACATCGTCAGCAGGGATAAAGAAGAAGTCACCGCGTGGACGAGGGTGGTACGCCCTGATAACAGCGAGTTGACACTCTGGATGCGTGCCATGCCGGTGCATGACGGTAAAGGGGCATTTATCGGGGCAATAGGGTCAGTCCGCGACATCACTGATCTTGCGGGCACCGCATTGAAATCCACGATCTCTGCGCCACAATCCGGTTCAGTTCCACCAGACAGTCCCTCAACACTGGCGCAGGGCGGATTGTTTGATCGTATTACCGGCAAGGCAAAGGTTGCGTACCGGCAGGGCGTCAGGCTCTGTTACAAGGAAGGAAAGCCTGAGGAAGCACTCCAGTACTTTGACAAGGCAACCGAGATAGATCCTGGTCTTGCATATGCATGGAAGGATCGGGGGGACTGCCTGAAGCAGCTGGGCAAATTTGAGGAATCGCAGAAGAGCTTTGAACGTGCCCTTGAATTATCCCCCAAGGACGAGGAGTTCCTGTATGACTACGGTGAGGTACTCGAAACGATCGGGATTCTGCGCCGCGAGAACAAGATCCTTGATTCTGCGATCCATTCATTTTCCATGGTCACGGAACTCAGCCCGAATAATGCGAATGCCTGGAACCATATCGGGATCTGTGCAAGAGAGATCGGGCGGGAGGACGAGTCACGCAATGCATTTGAACGGGCGCGGTCGATCATCAGGGTAAAAAAGGATCGAATGTTCCAGCGCAGGCGGGATGCCATCCTCTGATCAATCCCGTATTCCTGAATCATGATGCATCAGTATATGCAGATGGATCACCATCCCCTGAAACCAAATCTCAAATAATAAAGAGAAGAAATAGCATGAATATGAGACACTTGATGAACCGGAGGCACACGTCCCCGTGACATCCTGTGCTTCCTGCAGGAACCAGCTCTATGCTCTCTCTTCTTGTTGTTGATGACGATCCGGCGCTTCTCGAAGCGATGCGGGCATTTCTCTCCCGTGCGGGTAACGCGCAGGTGCGTACCGCACGTACCGCGCGCGAGGGATTGAGTATTCTTTCCTCCAACACGTTTCATGCAATAGTGCTGGACTATGATATGCCGGAGATTGATGGTCTCAGTTTTCTCAAGATCCTGCGCTCGCGCGGCGATACCACACCGGTGGTCATATTTACCGGTGTCGGGCGGGAACATGCGGCAATCGAGGCGCTCAATAATGGTGCGGACTTCTTTGTGCAGAAGGGTGAGAATCCGGAAACGGCCCTGCGTATTGTTCTGGAGCGGGTTTCACAGGCAGTGAACGGGCGGATTTCTGGTCGCCCGATCGGCAGTGTACAGAAGACTATCACTGATATGATTAATTTTTCTTCAGAACCGACCTTTGGAATCGACCGGGAAGGGAAAGTGATTGCGTGGAATGAAGCGATGGAACAACTTACCGGCATGCCGGAATCAGCTATGATTAAGAAAGGCGACTATGCCTATGCGGAACCATTTTTCGGCGTAAAAAAGCAGATGTTGATCGATCTGGTTTTTGAAAAGGATGAGGATATCCAGAAACAGAACTACCTGCTGGTGAGCAGGGTCAAGAAAGGACCTGTGATTGCGGTCACGAAAGGGGTAAAACCTGATGGCAAGGCAGTAACGCTCTGGATGAAGGCGATGCCACTCTATGACAGCCACGGGAATTTCATCGCGGCCATGGGGGCGGTGCGTGACATCACTGCAACAGTCAAGGACGTGCCGTTGCCAGAACCTGCAGCAAAGGATCCAGCAGCATCCGGCCAACCGGTGCCGGCAGGAGTTCCAGAGCTTTCTGCGACGCTGGTTGACCGGATGCTCGGCACAGCGAATTCCTGCTATAAAGAAGGGGTCCGGCTCTACGGGCACGAGCGAAATTACCGAGAAGCTGTCGCGGTATTTGACAAAGCGCTGGCAATCGATGCAACACTCGCCTATGTCTGGAATGACCGGGGATTCTGTTACCGCGAACTGGGCGAGTACGATAAAGCACTCAAATCGTTTCTCCATGCGGTCGAACTTGCACCGGAATCTGTTGAGGTGCTCTATGAACTTGGTGTAACACTCGAAACGATCGGGGTGATACAGAAGGATAACAAGTATCTCGATGCGGCACTCCAGACATTTCATATGGTCACGGATAAACTTCCGAATAATGAGAGCGCTTGGAACCACATCGGGGTGTGTTTAAAGGAGATGGGACGACCCGAATATTCCCGGATTTATTTCGACCGTGCACGTGATATCAAGATCAGGAAAAAAGATACACCGATCCCCCGCAAACGGGACGAATATATCTGATCCGGTTTCCTGTTACAACCCCCTTCAGTTTTTAATTTTTTATCTGATTCACTTTGGCACACCATCGCGGGGTATATAGAGCACGGAGGATAATGATCGCATGAGGGTGATCCTGTGCGGAGTAAGGTGTATTTCGCAAGCCTGCGTGCGAGGGACGAGAACACGAACACGGTCGCCAAGATCCGCGAACTTTTCGACCGAGCGGGATTTGCCTCCCTGATCCAAAAGAGGGACCGCACGGCAATCAAGATCCATTTTGGGGAGCTTGGCAATGATTCATACATAAGTCCTGTCTTTGTGCGTCAGGTTGTCGATAAGGTCAAGGCGTGCGGGGGGCTGCCGTTTTTAACTGATACCAATACGCTTTACCTCGGTAGCCGATCGAATGCGGTGGACCACATCACCACCGCAGTGCTGCATGGATTTGACTATGCAGTGGCAGGGGCGCCGGTGATCATAGCCGACGGGCTCTCCGGTACCAATATCACCTGGGTCGCCATCAGAGGGAAACACTTTAAACGCGTGGCAATTGCGGGTGATATTGCAGCATCTCAGAGTATGGTCGTCATGACGCACTTCAAAGGGCATATGGTTGCCGGCTTTGGCGGAGCGATCAAGAACCTTGCCATGGGGTGTGCGCCACCTGCGGGGAAGCGGGAACAACACCAGGTACACCCCTTTATTATCAAAGACCGCTGTATCGGGTGCGGAAAATGTGTCGCAACCTGTCCGGAATCTGCGATCAGGCTCCTGCGAAAAAAGTCTGTTATCACAAAAAGCCGCTGCATCGGCTGTTTTGAGTGCATGACCGTCTGTCCAGAGCATGCAATCGAGATCGACTGGACCACCGAGATTCCACAGTTTGTCGAGCGGCTTGTGGAATATGCGTATGGTGCAGTCAAGGGCAAGGCAGGCAGGGTGGGGTATATCAGTTTCCTTACCCGCATTACGCCAGATTGCGATTGTGTACCATGGAGCGATGCGGCGATCGTCCCTGATATCGGCATTCTCGCTTCCACCGATCCGGTCGCGATCGATGCAGCGGGTTTTGCACTCGTGAACGATCAGCCGGGTTTTTCTGACTCTCTCTTACACACTCACCACAGAGAGGGGCAGGACAAATTCCGAGGGACCTGGGAGGGAACTGACGGTTTTATGCAAATCCGGTATGCTGAACAGATTGGGCTTGGCACGAGCGCCTATGAGCTGATCCATATCTGAATTCCTGATCATATTTGTTATTTTCTCCATTTTCTCATTAAAAAATCAGGGTTTTTTACCATTTTTACGCGAGTTCGATCCAAAAAAAGCGAAACATTTAAGATATGGTGGAAAGCAAGCGCTTATTAACGAACGTAAATTAAAACTATTCTGTTTGAGCATGTTCTCGCTCAGACGTGCATTAAAATAACCGAACGATAGTAAAAAAATATTTTATCGGAGTGGATTATGAATCTTCGACAGCCAAATGCAAACGAAGCAACGGGTACGGTGAACCGTTCACGGGATGTTGTCCCGATGTCCGGCATCTGCACCCGCTGCCTGGATGGATGTAAAGGCAGCTGCGAGATCTGGCTCTCATCGTTCAGGGGCAGGGAGGTTTTGTATCCCGGCCCCTTCGGTGAGATCACCGCAGGTGCTGACAAGAATTACCCGATCGATTACTCCCACCTCAATATTCAGGGGTATGCAGTCGGGGCGAAAGGACTTCCCCCAGGTACCGATATCGGTCCGGATACAGCGGTCTTCTCAACCGTGAACACCGAGACCGAGTACGGCTGGGACAAGAAGGTAAAGATGCGCCTTCCAATCTTTACGGGTGCGCTGGGTTCAACGGATATTGCACGTATCAACTGGGAGCACTTCGCTATCGGGGCGGCAATCTCCGGCATCACCTGTGTTTGCGGTGAGAACGTCTGCGGTGTTGATCCGCAGCTCGAACGCGATGGCAAGGGGAAGGTAAAAAAGTCTCCGGAGATGGACCGCCGCATCGAAGTATTCAAAAAATTCCACGAGGGCTATGGTGAAATTCTCGTCCAGATGAATGTGGAAGACACGCGCCTTGGAACTGCGGAGTATGTCTCATCCAAGCATAATTTAGACACCATCGAACTGAAGTGGGGGCAAGGGGCAAAGTGCATCGGCGGCGAAATCAAGGTACGATCGCTCGAACGTGCGATCGAACTCAAGAAACGCGGCTATATTGTGCTTCCGGATCCCACGGTCAAGGAAAACCAGGCAGCGTTCAAAGCAGGAGCGATCAAGGAATTCGAGCGGCACTCCCGGCTTGGATTTGTCACAAAGGAAGGGTTCATGGAGGAGATTGACCGGCTCCGCAACATCGGATTCAAGCGGATCACGCTCAAGACAGGCGCGTACTCCATGGTCGAGCTTGCAATGGCTCTGCGCTATTGCTCTGAAGCCAAGATCGACCTGCTCACTATCGACGGGGCACCGGGCGGCACCGGCATGAGCCCATGGCCGATGATGAACGAGTGGGGAATCCCGACATTCTACCTGCAGGCGCTCGCGTACGATTTCGCCGAGAAGTTATCAAAGAAGGGTATGAGAGTACCTGACCTCGCGATGGCAGGTGGTTTCTCTGATGAACCCGGTGTCTTTAAGGCGCTTGCGATGGGCAGCCCGTATTTCAAAGCAGTGTGCATGGGCAGAGGACTGATGATTCCCGGTATGGTCGGAAAGAACATTGAGAAGTGGGTTAAGGAAGGCGACCTGCCCAAGACCGTCTCCAAGTACGGCAACAACATTGAGGAGATCTTTGTCTGCTACGAAGAGCTGAAAGAGAAGTTCGGCTCGCGCATGAAGGAGATCCCCATGGGAGCGGTGGGCATCTATACCTACACCCAGAAGTTCAGGACGGGACTCCAGCAGATTATGGCAGGCTCCCGCAACTTCCGGCTTTCGACAATATCCCGTGACGATCTTATGGCACTCACCGAAGATGCCTCGATGGTGTCCGGTATTGAGTATGTCATGGCAGCACGGTATGACGAAGCCATGGGTGCACTGCTTGACTGAAGGAAAAAGACATTTATCTTATAAACCGGAACTCTTCCGGCACTTTTTTTAGTAGTGGATCACATGTACCGGATCCCGCCCCGCCGCCGAGGGTATTTCATGTCCGCGGATTGACGCGGAAAATAGATACGGCTGGTCTCCACGCATCTGGATAATGAAAACTGTTTTACCGATTCCATCATTTCAATTTCGTTTCTTTTTTTGTGAAGGCTTCAAGAATAGATAGCGTGATCCGGACACCGAGTGTCGGCTGGATCGTTTCGAGCCAGAGGAAGAATCCTACCTTGGGTGGTGTCGGGCGCTCGAATTTGAAGTGCCCGTCCTTAATCTGGATCATCTTCAGGTACTCTTTCTTAGTTCTTGAGCGCAGGTACACAATCAGCTCGTAGCCGGGAAGATCGGTGGCAATGACAGCCTTTGAAAAGTGCCGTGCGAATTCTGAATATTCGATCCGTCTGCCTTTGACCGACATGCCATACGATTCGCACACAGCCCTGATTGCCTGTGGGAAGAGTGCCCCGTACAGGACTTTTTTAACAAGAGGATCTGTTTCCCTGTTCTGAGGCACTGTTTTGCTGCCATTGCCGGTTATCCGTGCGAAGATAGTTGTGCGTACTTCATCATGGAACTGCCGGTAGTTGAAAGTTTTTTTGAAATGGAGGTCTGTGGCACGGATGAGCTTCGGGTGGTTAACCGGGTTGTTGTAAATTATCCGTGACCGGTAGTGCTTTACAAGCCCCTTGATCTGTTCGCAGGAGCTTGTCACAATGATTGCATTTTCAGCAGGTTTTGCTAGCCGTTTAACAACCGAATAGTTTGAGAGGTCAAATGATGAAATAAGAAGAAATGGCACCTTTTTCTGGTTGAAAAGGTAACCCAGGAGGATTTTTTTGTATTCGATTTCCAACTCGAACTCTTTTAAATCCGAGGGTGATGTGACCACTTCGGCAAAGGCAATCTGATCCTCTGCATTGATAAGCAGCAGGTCGAATTCAGCGAGATCCTGCCCGTTGCCACGGATAACGATGTCGCCGTACTTGGAATAGAATAAGCCATTCTGCCCAATCTTTGCCATCTCCCGGTTTCGTGGTGCATCGGCTCCTTTCATAGCTATGAATTTGATGCGGTCTGATTGTTTTGCGATATCCAAAAACATCTCGTAGATAATCGCCTCGAACCACCTGCCTTCAGCTGTTCGCATTGGTTCTATATCGGGGGAAAAAAGTTTTTTCCGCTCAATTTTATTCATGTGTCGCGTGGCGTTGATTGCTATCGCTGCAGTTGGTTTGAAGTGTTTAAAATTGCTGTTCAGCCACGAAATCATGAATGATGCAATATCTCTGTCTGCATAGTAGATAACAATCTGCATTCAGGAATTGGTTATCCATTTATTATTTTCACTATTGATAAAATTTAAATAGTCAAGAAGTACATTTCCTTCGTACCTAAGCCATGTGATCAAAGATTACACGGCGAGGGGAAGAAATGAAAAGGAGGTATGGTAAATGCCAAAAGCAAAAATAATTACCGGCATGGCTCCTTTGCCACAATATATTATGCCGGATGAATCGGAACCTGACTACGAGCTTATCCTTGAACAATTGCACAACTACCGGAAATCTCTGATTGGTTCCTCGTATTATTATGTTCGAGCCAATGATGAAAGGTGCTGCCTGTGCAGGATTGTTCACGGGGGCGGGAAGATGTTCTTCCATGAGATTGTGGATCACCAGAAACATGGGATATCTGATGAGGATATTGCAGAATCTGTGAAACTGGACACTGGATCTTTTATATTGCCAGGACACTACCACATTTCACCTCACATTGAAACAAAATTACGGGTTTTGTACGATATTTAATACAATTTTTCAAAGGAATGCAGCGTCTATACAAAAAATTCACAATGAATGCGAGAACAAATGCACAAAATGCACCTAGTCGTCTTCCATCCATGGCGGCAGAACCGATCGGATATTTCGAAACAATCTGTGAGAAAAAATGTTAAAAAACCTTCTGTTGTGTACAATTTGCATCGGGGATTAGGCATACAAGGAATAAATGAATATGATACCGCATGATGATACAACAAACGGGCCTGTATTCAAAGCAGCAAAGTTGGCACTGGAGACAGGCAATGTCAATTACGTCCTGATCTGGTTTCCAGAAGAATCCGAGAATAAACTGAAAAACCTTTTTGAGAAGACGTTCTGTGAACGCAGAGCTGGAAAGGATGTGCAAGGCGTCGCCATTGACTGGTATTTCGCGACTTTGAGCCGGCTCCACCGCGACAGAGAGAGAGCGTTATATACCTGCATGAAACCCAATGGGCTTGATGTGAGCCCGGTCGTTCCGAAGGCGGAGAGAGCGATCGAGACCGGCGACGCGGAGGAAATAATCGGGGTTGTCCCTAAGACAATGGAAGGTGAATTGAGGCAACACTTTCACTATGTCATGGAGAAGAGGAACTATGATGTTAATAATATTATAGCTGGTCGTGCATACGTCGCAGCGTTTATCAACTTCATTGAATACCTGCACAACCTCAACACAAACACTTCAGGAGAAGCAGGTCGCGCGGAACATTGAAAAAAGATAACGATGGAAATAGTACTAATTATTTTTTATAATGATACTTTTGATTGAACATGGCTGCTGTTGAACCGCACCATATAATCTAACCAATTCCATCTTCTGCCAACCATCACCTGATTAATCTTTTTTTTCCTGTAAACAAGGCCAATCCTGTTTTTCATCATAAAATCATTATTAAACCTAATAAAAAATTACCATCCGCCAGAAGAGTGGAAATGATGATATGCGTTATTATCCAAAAGGTAGTTCCTCCCCCAAATCGGTTCTATCATAATATTTGTGATCATAACGACAGAAATAATATAATGAACCGAGGTTTTGATCTGATGTTTTGATAAAAATTTTTTACCCCTCCATCTCTCCAGTCCGGATCCTGATTGTCTTTTCAACCGGCATCACAAAGATCTTTCCATCGCCGATTTTCCCCGTCCGAGCTGCTCCAGTAATGGTGGCAATCAGATCATCGAGATTTTCATCCCTGATCACGATCTCGATCTGGACCTTGGGCAGCATGTCCACCGACATCAGCTTGCCACGGTACTGCAGGACAATTCCCTTCTGCTCCCCGCGTCCTTTGACCTCGGAGATTGTCATACCGATATAGCCTTTGTCTTCGAGTGCTTTTTTTACAAACTCGAGCCGTTCCGGTTTAATGATTGCTTTTACCATTTTCATGGATATCACCATCAGGCACGCTCACCGTGCTGTGAGATGTCGAGCCCGACATATTCTTCTTCTTCAGTTACGCGTAGTCCGATCGTTTTGTCAACGATTACGGCAAGGATGTACGTCACTACAAACGCATAGATCACCGCGGAGAATGCACCAACAGCGTTTGCCACAAACTGGTGCACATTACCCTCAATCAGCCCTGAAGCTCCGTTCACTGCTGATATAGCAAAAATACCTGTTGCGAGAGCACCCCAGAGACCTCCCATGCCATGAATTGACCATGCGTCAAGGCTCTCGTCGAGCCCCTTCTTAATCCGGAAGAGCATCATACCATAGCAGAGAACCCCGGCAACAGCGCCGATTACGATAGCAGCCATCGGTGTCACGTATCCAGCTCCTGGCGTAATCGCAACAAGTCCCGCGACAGCTCCACTAACGAACCCGAGCGAGCTCGGTTTTCCATGTATCCAGCTTACGAGAAGCCATGTCATTGCTGCCGCTGCAGCTGCAGTGTTTGTTGTGACGAATGCATTTGCGGCAAGCCCGTTGGCAGCAAGTGCACTGCCGGCATTGAACCCGAACCACCCGAACCAGAGAAGGGCTGCACCCAAGATTGCCATCGGGATGTTCGCCGGTTCGAGAGCGTATTGCCCGAATCCAACACGCTTCCCAATCACAAGTGCAAGCGCAAGAGCAGCGAACCCTGAACTGATATGCACAACTGTACCACCTGCAAAGTCAAGAGAGCCGAACTGCGCTGCCCAGCCCCCGCCCCACACCCAGTGAGCGAGCGGGTCATATACGATGGTTGTCCAGAGAAGTGCAAAGACAAGGTATGCGGAGAACTTAATACGCTCGGCAAAAGCCGATGTCACAATTGCCATTGTTACGGTTGCAAACACCAGCTGGAAAACCATGTATAACAGTCCGGGAATTGCCGGGCTGTACGACCCGGGTTCCATCCCGATGCCATTTAACCCGAGGAAGTTTAGGTTACCGATGAAACCCCCGACATCCGGCCCAAACGCAAGCGAGTATCCCAGCACAACCCACTGGATGCTCACCAGCGCAAACGCGACGAATGAGAGCGTAATCATCGAGATGAAATTTTTCTTACGCACCAGTCCGCCATAGAAAAACCCGACTCCCGGTGTCATCAGCATTACAAGGGCTGTTGACGCGAGGATCCAGGCTGTTGCCCCAGAATCTAAAGCCATTCTTTTTCACCTGAATTTCATTCATTTTTGATATATTCTTGTTCAGCATTCCATCCCTCAGTTCACACCACTGCCTGTGGGGAATGTGTGGATCAATACCGGATGAAAAGTCCGGTAATCCACTCCTTCAATTCATTTTGTTCACTTCAATCGTTCATACTATAGTTCCTTGTTCAATTCTTTGCCGAATTTTTTATAGGAAGGAAGTTGTATTCCTACATTAATAATACTATCGTTTAAGATTAAAAAAAATTAATATGTCGGGAGATACCTCTCCAGTTCCCAAGGGTGTACCGCAAGCCGGAATGCATCGGTCTCCTGCTCTGTGATACGGGTCAGGGTGTCCATGATGTGGTCGCCGAGTGTAGCACCGAGTACCTGGTCCTTCATCAAATAGTCATGGGATTCCGTGAGACTCCCGGGGAGCATATCGATCTTGAGTTTTTTTCGTTCCCGTGGGCCGAGATGGTAAATATTCGTATCAGTACTATCCGGTGGCATAATCTTGTTTTTGATGCCATCAAGACCAGCCGCGAGCATGCAGGCGAATGTGAGGTACGGATTGCACATCGGGTCCGGGCTCCGGAATTCTGCACGGGTGCTGTTACCACGTGCGGCAGGTACACGAATCAATGCGGATCTGTTTGTCGTGCTCCACGAGATGTAGCACGGGGCTTCATACCCCGGGACAAGCCGCTTGTATGAGTTGATCGTCGGATTTGCAACCCGGGTAATTGCCTTTGCATGCTTGAGCAACCCTCCGATGTAGTATAGTGCCACTTCACTGAGTCCCTTGGGTGCATCCGGTTCATAGAATGCATTCTTTCCTCCTTTGGCAAGCGAGCCGTGGGTGTGCATGCCGCTCCCGTTAATCCCTGCGATCGGTTTAGCCATGAACGATGCGTGCAGCCCGTGTTTTAATGCGATTGCTTTCGTTGTGAATTTCTGAGTCATCACCCGGTCAGCAGTAATGACTGCATCACCGTACTTGAAATCAATCTCATGCTGGCTTGGCGCAACCTCATGGTGGGACATCTCGATCTCGAACCCCATCTCGATAAGGGCGAGAACAATCTCGCGACGTACGTCCTCCGCAGAGTCGTTCGGGGCGAGATCAAAATAGCCGCCCTGGTCCGGGAACTGGGTTGTTGGTTTCCCGTCAATCAGATTAAAAAGGAAAAATTCAAGCTCTGGACCGGTATTAAACACATACCCCATCTTTGCGGCTTCCGCCATGATCTTTTTGAGGATATACCTTGGGTCACCTTCAAATGGTTTATTTCCGTACGTGTACACATCGCAAATAAACCGTGCAACCTTCCCTTCGGCAGTTCTCCATGGCAGCACGGTATATGAGTCAGGGTCAGCCTTAAGCAGCATATCAGATTCTTCAATTCGGGTAAAACCCTCAATAGAAGAACCATCAAACCAGGTCCCATCAGTCAATGCTTTTTCCGCTTGCGCAACCGGGATCGCAGCATTTTTTGGCTGCCCCATCACATCATTGAATTGAAGCCGGATAAATTTTACATCATCCGCCGCTATTCTGTCAAGCGTTGTTCCAATAACATCTTTTGCCATACTGGAAGACATGTTCCACCCAATCATATTTATACTTATTGAGCATATCTAATTCTGCGATTGCTCAATACTTACTGATCATTTCACTTTGTGATTTAATATGTGTGGTATTATTGGTGTAATAGACCGGCGCCGCGAGTGCATGAACGGGAGCAAGATCAAAGAAGCGCTTTCCCAGATGAATGAGCGCGGAAGTGGCGAGGGTGCCGGCTATGTTGCGTACGGCATCTATCCGGAATACAAGGAATACTTTGCGCTGCATATCTTTTTTGACAATATACGGGAGAACAAGGCGGCACTCGATACCCTCCTTGAAAAATGGGGGACGATCGTCCATGATGAACAGATCAAAACCTACGAGCAGCATAATATAAGGAAAGTCCACACGCCATGGCGTTACTTCTTCCGCCCCGACCGCAGCCTGATGCCCAAGAGTATTACCCCTGATGAGGACATCGTCACTCACCTTGTTATGAAGGTGAATGCAGCAAAAAACGGTGCGCTGATCTTTTCTTCCGGAAAGAACCTCGGTGTCTTCAAAGCTGCCGGCTGGCCGGAAGACGTTGCGGAATTTTACCGGATCCAGGATTACAAGGGTTACCTCTGGATGGGACATAACCGTTATCCTACCAACACCCCGGGATGGTGGGGCGGGGCCCATCCCTTCAACCTGCTCAACTGGAGCGTTGTGCATAACGGTGAGATTACATCGTATGGCACAAACCGCCGGTATATCGAGAGCTATGGGTACGAATGCACGATGTATACCGATACAGAAGTTGTTGCTTATCTCTTTGATCTCCTTGTCAGAAAACACGGGCTTTCGGAGAAGATGGCAGTACGGGCCTTAGCTCCCCCGTTTTGGGACGAGATCGATACGATGCCGGAAAAGGAGCGCGAGCTGAACCGGGCAATCCGGCTTACGTATGGTTCAGCGATGATGAACGGCCCCTATGCAATCTGCGTGGCAAATGAGCACTCGCTTGTTGGGTTCACCGACCGGATCAAGTTACGTCCGCTGGTTACCGGAGAACTGGGTGATCGAGTCTATATTTCGAGTGAGGAATCCGCAATCCGCAAGCTTGAGCCGGAAGTAGGAAAGATCGCGATGCCCCGTGCCGGCGAACCTGTCATCGGTAAGGTGTACGTATGACCATTGGCAGTGTCCCTCTCCGGTTCCGTGTGTCAATCGATCCCGACCGGTGCATGCTCTGCGGCAGGTGTGTCGAGAACTGTTCCTATGATGTGTTCCGGAAGGACGGAGATGAAATCCGGATCAACTCGCGAAACTGTGTTGCCTGTCACCGCTGCCTGGCATTCTGTCCCAGGGATGCGATTGATATCGCGGAAAAACCCACCGATTACCGGAGCCATCCTCTCTGGACCCGTGAGATACGGGAGGCAATATTCAACCAGGCAAAAACCGGCAAGATCATCCTTTCCGGTATGGGGAATGCACTGCCCTATCCGGTGATTTTTGACCGGCTTGTTCTTGATGCCTGCCAGGTGACTAATCCTTCCATTGACCCATTGCGGGAACCGATGGAGCTGCGCACCTACCTCGGTAAAAAACCCGGGCAGATCTCGCTTCGTGAGACTCCGAATGGGGATGTGGAACTGAAAACGAACCTTACCCCCAACCTCCAGATCGAAACGCCGATTATGGTCGCGCACATGAGCTACGGCGCGATCAGCCTGAATGCGCAGCTCTCGCTTGCTAAGGCAGTAAGCCGTATCGGCACGTTCATGGGGACGGGAGAAGGCGGGCTTCACGAAGCTCTCTACCCGTACCAGCAGCACATGATAGTTCAGGTTGCATCAGGCAGGTTTGGTGTGGATATCAACTATCTCGAGCGCGGGGCCGCGATTGAAATCAAGATTGGTCAGGGTGCCAAACCGGGAATTGGTGGTCACCTGCCGGGCGAAAAGGTCTGCGCCGATATTTCATGTACACGGATGATACCAGAAGGCAGCGATGCAATCAGTCCGGCACCTCACCACGACATCTACAGTATCGAGGATCTCAAACAGCTCGTGCGGAGCCTGAAGGAAGCAACGGAATGGAAGAAACCGGTCTTTGTCAAGATCGCGGCCGTCCACAACTCCGCGGCAATCGCGGCTGGCATTGCACGTTCCTCGGCAGATGCGGTGGTGATTGACGGGTTCCGGGGCGGTACCGGCGCTGCGCCCCGGGTATTCCGCGACCATGTTGGCATACCGATTGAAGCGGCGGTAGCAAGCGTGGATGCCAAGCTCCGTCAGCAGAGGATCCGGAATGAGGTGTCAATCATCGCGAGCGGAGGCATCCGAGAGAGCGCGGATGTCGCAAAAGTGATCGCGCTTGGGGCTGATGCTGTCTATATCGGTACCTCTGCGCTTGTTGCGATGGGTTGCCGTGTCTGCGGGACCTGTTACCGCGGCCTGTGCGCATGGGGAATTGCCACCCAGCGACCCGATCTTGTTGCGCGGCTCAACCCAGATGAGGCGTCCGTGCAGGTGGAGAACCTGATCCACGGCTGGACACTTGAACTTGCGGAGCTGATGGGTGCCGCGGGTATCAACAGCATCGAAAGCCTGCGGGGCAACCGCGACCGGCTGCGAGGCTACATGCTCGATGAGGGGATGATGAAGGTGCTCGATGTCATGCCGGTAGGGGCGTGAAGCCGGTGAAGAAGGCGGTGCATATCGATGCAAGAGGGGTCCACTACACACCCCTGAATCAGATGATCCGCCGGGCAGTCGCGGACGGTGCGATCGAGATCGTGATCGATAACGTGCTTGGCCAGAGGTTTATTGCCGACGGACTCAAAGGTGATGGCGTAACCATCACGCTCAACGGGGTCCCGGGCGGTGATCTCGGCATGTTCATGAGTGGTCCGACGCTCATCGTGCACGGCAATGCTGACCACGCGCCGGGGAACACCATGGATAAGGGCTTAATCGTGATCCATGGCAGCGCCGGTGATGCGGTCGCCCACAGTATGCGGGGTGGCCGGGTATATGTGCGGGATACCATCGGGTACCGCGGGGGCATCCATATGAAGCAGTACCTGGATAAGCGCCCTGTTCTGGTCGTTGGTGGATCAGCGCGGGCGTTTCTGGGAGAGTACATGGCAGGCGGTCTTTTAATCGTGCTTGGTATGAATGGGATACCCCCTCTTTCAGAACGCGGGATCGGAAGCGGAATCCATGGTGGAGAGATCTTCGTGCGAGGGAAAGTGGAGGGGAAGTTTCTCGGTGTCGGAGCGAAACAGAAACCGGCAACCGATGATGAGAAGCAGAGCATCGCACCGGTTATCAAGGACTTTGCCACCAAGTTCACGATTGATCCTTCACCTTTGCTTGCGTCGGACTTCACCCGGATTGTTGCGGCAAGCGCCCGACCATTTGCGAACAAGTACACGTGGGAGTGAACACCATGGCAGAGAAGAGCTACCTTGATTTGAAAGCCGATGTCTGGGACCTGGGCAGGTGCTCCGGTTGCGGCGCATGTATCGCGGTCTGTCCGGCTGATGCCCTCTTTTTCGAGGCGGGAGAGATGGTGGCCAGCCCGAAGAGCAACGGCTACTGCAAGCAGGTGAGCGATGGCGTGCTTTGCGGTGCATGTTACGAGGTCTGCCCGCGGATCGGTGACCAACCTAAAGAGGCACTGGGAGATTATCTCGACCTAATCTCCGCTAAGGCAGCATTCGATGTTCCGCACCGACAGAGCGGTGGTGCGGTTACCGCGATTCTCGTAAATGCGCTCGATAAGAGATTAATTGATGCGGTTGTAACTGTCACCGAGGATCGCTGGACGTTAAAGCCCTCATCTGTCGTTATCACGAAGTCAGATGCGCTTGTCCAGGAAGCCGGGAGCCGGTACAGCTGGTGGGTTCCGCTGCTTGCCGCGCTCAAGTACGCAGCAGTTGATAAAAAATACCGCCGCATCGCGGTTGTTGGCGTCCCGTGCGTGATTCAGGCACTCGCGCGAATACGGGATTCAAAACACGACCTCGTGCGACCCTATGCAGGATCGATCCGGCTTGTTATCGGGCTGTTCTGCACCGAGACTTTTGACTACACCTCACTTGTCTTAGGTAAAATCAGGATGGAAAAGAAGATTGAGCCCAACCAGATCAAAAAGATGGATGTCAAGGGCAAGCTCGAAATCCTGATGCATGATGGTACCAAAGCTGTTCTGTCGATGAAAGAGCTGGAGTCAAGTGTACGGAAAGGGTGTCATATCTGCACAGATCTGACATCGGT
>Ga0209253_10001879_pt1 | contig 18500 bp, 15 predicted proteins | sample FrelakmetBRP12BR_FD_187145 | JGI IMG/M metagenome (GOLD analysis project Ga0209253, IMG submission 187145) | Freshwater lake sediment microbial communities from the University of Notre Dame, USA, for methane emissions studies - BRP12 BR (SPAdes)... | ecosystem: Environmental > Aquatic >... | reverse complement strand
CTGCTGGTGGGGCTGCTCTCGAACGGTCACATCCTGCTTGAAGGTGTGCCCGGTCTTGCCAAGACCCTCAGCGTGAAGACGCTTGCGGCCGCCATACACGCCAAGTTTCAGAGGATCCAGTTCACGCCGGATCTCCTTCCGGCCGACCTCGTCGGGACCATGATCTACAACCAGAAGGACGGGTCGTTCCAAACGAAGAAGGGTCCGGTGTTCGCCAACTTCATTCTCGCCGATGAGATTAACCGTTCACCCGCCAAGGTCCAGAGCGCGCTGCTGGAAGCGATGCAGGAACGGCAGGTGACGATCGGCGAGCAGACATTCAAGCTGCCGGAACCGTTCCTCGTTCTGGCCACGCAGAACCCGATTGAGCAGGAAGGAACCTACCCGCTTCCCGAGGCACAGGTCGACCGATTCATGCTGAAGGTGAAAATCGGGTACCCCTCGAAAGAGGAAGAGATGCAGATCATGCGTGCAAACGTGAACGGGCAGGAGAAAATCGTGAGCGAAGTCGTGACGACGGCAGACGTTCTGAAGGCGCGGAGCGCCATTGGCGAAATCTACATGGACGAGAAGATCGAGCGGTACATTCTCGACATTGTGTTTGCGACGCGGTCCCCCAAACAATATAACCTGCCTAACCTCGCCCAATTGATCAGCTACGGCGCATCACCGCGGGCGTCGATCAACCTGGCTCTCGGTGCCAAGGCATACGCGTTTATCAAGCGGCGTGGCTACGTCATCCCCGAAGACGTCCGGGCGGTCAGTCTCGATGTCCTACGCCACCGTGTTGCAGTGACATACGAGGCCGAGGCCGAAGAGGTCACTTCGGAGCAGGTGGTACAGGAAGTGCTGAACAAGATCGAAGTACCGTAACACCTCAGGTGAAGCATCAGTGGAAACGCGCGACCTCCTAAAGAAAGTCCGGCAGATCGAGATCAAGACCCGGGGAGTGGTCAACCAGATCTTCTCGGGGGAGTACCACAGCGTCTTCAAGGGGCGCGGGATGGAATTCTCCGAGGTCCGTGAGTACCAGTATGGCGATGACATCCGGAGCATCGACTGGAACGTTTCGGCCCGGTTCAACCACCCCTTCGTCAAGATCTTCGAAGAGGAGCGCGAGTTGACCGTGATGCTGGTGGTGGATTTCAGCCGGTCCGGCCAGTTCGGCTCGGCCGCCTCGCTGAAAAACGAGATTGCGGCGGAGATCTGCGCCGTGCTGGCGTTCTCGGCGATCAAGAACCACGACAAGGTCGGACTCGTCCTCTTCACGGACCGGATCGAGAAATTCGTACCTCCAAAGAAGGGACGTGCGCATATCCTTCGGATCATCCGTGAGTTGATTTCGTTCGATCCGGCCGGCACGCGCACCAACGTCCGGCAGGCGCTCGAGTACTTCAATCATGTGACCAAGAAAAGGTCGATCGCGTTTGTTATATCGGACTTCATCGACACCGGATACGACCGGATTCTCCGGATCATCAGCAAGAAGCACGACGTGATCGCAGTGGAAATCAGCGATCCGCGTGAGGAGACGCTGCCCGACGCAGGGATGATCAAGCTACGCGATGCGGAGACGGACGAGGAACGCTGGATTGACACGGGGAGCGTGCTCGTCCGGAAGGAATTCACCCGGTACTGGCATGCACGGCGGGCGGAGCGGAAACAGCTGTTTATGCGGAGCAAAGTGGACAAGATTCCGATCCGCATCGACCAACCGTACATCAAGCCCATTGTAGACTTTTTCAGGATGAGAGAGAGACGGTTGTGATGCGAGCTATGATCCGCCTGCTTTTCACGGTCGTTGCCGTCGCCTTTGTCGCGCTCTTGCCGGCGCAGGCCCAGGAGGTGACAGCCCGCGCGCAGATTGACTCGACACAATACCTGGTCGGTGATGCAATCACGGTGCATGTGACCCTCTCTCATCCGGCGGGGATCACGTTTCAGCCCACGGGGGGCGATTCGCTCGGCTCATTCACGGTGATCGGCCGTGAGCCGTTTCGTCAACGCGGCGAGACGGAGACCTTGACGGAAGTGGTTGTGGCGAAGTACGACTCCGGGGGCGCCGCCATCCCGGCAATTTCGTTCCTCTACTCTCTCCCTGGTGACTCGGGATCGAGGACGGTCAGCACAAACGATTTGTTCGCGTCGGTGAGGACGGTGCCGGTGGACACGGCGCAGGAAATCAGGGATCTCAAGCCCCCTCTCTCCATCCCGATCCCGCTCTGGGAAATCGCGCTCTATGCTGGCGCCGTGCTGCTCGCCTGCGCCCTCGGCTATTTCCTCTACCGCTACTGGAAAAAGAAACGGCAGGCCCAGGGCGGAGAGACGTCCATTCCCTCTCTCCGTCCCGCCCACATTATCGCCCTCGAAGAGCTCGGGAGGCTGAAGGACAGACATCTGTGGCAGCAGGGGCTCATCAAACAGTACTACAGCGAGGTGACCGAAATCTTCCGGCGGTATGTCGAGAACCGGTACCGGCTCATGGCACTGGAGGAAACCACCGACGAGATCCTCGACGGCCTGCGCAAACTCCGGATGTCGGATGACCTCCTCGGGAGGGGAAGGGACATCCTGCGGCAGGCGGACCTGGTGAAATTCGCCAAACACCAGCCGGGGGTAGCCGAACATGAAGAGACGATGAAGTATGTCTATGATTTCGTCGACCGGACGAAAATCGTGGAGATGACACCGGTGCCGGCCAGCGAGGCGAAAGGGAAAGCCCATGTGGCGCACTGATATCTCTTTCGCCAATCCGGCCATGCTCTATCTGCTCCTCCTCATTCCTGTCCTGGTGTTCTGGTATATCCGCCGGCACCGGCCGGCGACGAGCGACATCCGGTACTCAACCCTCCTTCCGTTCGCGGCGGTCAAACCGACCGTGAAGGAACGGACACGGCACGTGCCGTTCCTCTTGAGGATGGCGGCGATCGCGCTCGTCATCGTCGGCCTGGCGCGCCCGCAGACCGCGTCGCAGGGCGAGAACATCTACACCGAAGGGATCGATATCGCGCTGCTCCTCGACATCTCCGGTAGCATGCTTGCCGAAGACTTCCAGCCCAACCGGATTCAGGCGGCGAAGGAAGTTGCGCAGAGTTTCATTGACGGCCGGAAAAACGACCGGATCGGTCTTGTGATCTTCTCGGGACAAAGCTTCACCCAGTGCCCCATGACGCTGGACTATCGCGTGCTGAAGAATCTCCTCCGGCAGGTGAAGCCCGGCATGGTCGAAGACGGGACGGCCATCGGGATGGCGATTGCCCAGGGTGTGAACCGGCTGAAGGAGAGCAAGGCAAAGAGCAAGGTGGTGATCCTGCTGACGGACGGCGTCAACAACCGCGGGGAAATTGACCCACTCACGGCTGCACAGATTGCACAGACGTTCGGGATCCGGATATACACCGTCGGCGTGGGGACGGTGGGGGAGGCTCCGTATCCGGTCCAGACGCCGTTCGGCACACGCTACCAGAATATGCCCGTCGACGTCGACGAAAAGACCCTGCAGAGGATTGCGGAAATGACCAATGCGCAGTTCTTCCGCGCAACAAACAACAGAACCCTGAAGCAGATCTACGCCGAGATCGACCAGCTCGAGAAAACCAGGATCGAAGTGAAAGCCTATCGGTCTTACACCCAGCTCTTTTACCCCTGGGCAGGCCTTGGCCTTCTTCTCCTGGTGCTTGAAATAGGGCTTGCAGGGACGGTCTGGAGGAAGATCCCATAATGATCCGCTTTGTTCATCCTGAGTACCTGTACCTCCTGGCCCTGGTTCCGGTCCTTGGACTGTTTTTCTTCTTCGTGGTCCGAATGCGGAAGAAGGCGATTGGACGTTTCGGGAATCCCGCTATTCTGGAAAGGCTGTCGGAATCCGCGAGTCGACGGAAGCGGCTCTGGCGGTCCGTGCTCTTTCTCCTGGCACTCGCATCCCTGGTGGTCGGGCTCGCCAATCCCCAGATCGGAACCCGTCTCGAGGAGGTCAAACAGGAAGGCGTGGATCTGTTCCTGGCGCTGGACGTCTCTCTCAGCATGAAGGCGGAAGACATCAAACCAAGCCGCCTGGAAAAGGCTAAGTTCGAGATCCGCAACCTTATTGCGAAGCTGGGCGGAGATCGTGTGGGCCTGATCGTATTCGCCGGAGATGCGTACACGCAGTTCCCGCTGACAACAGACTATAGCGCTGCGAATCTCTTCCTGGATGTCGTGGATGTTGATGTCGTTCCCGTGCCCGGCACCAATATCGGGGCAGCCATTGGCCGGGCGGTGGATTCGTTTGACTTCAAGGAGCAAACGACCAAAGTGATCGTCATCATCACAGACGGCGAGAGCACCGAGGGGGACGCCTTTGATGCGGCCGAGGAGGCTGCAAAGAAAGGGACACTGCTCTATACCATTGGTCTCGGTTCGCCCACCGGCTCCCCCATACCGGTTTACGGATCGTCCGGCCAGCAGGTCGATTTCAAACGCGACCGGATGGGCAACGTTGTGGTCTCCAAACTGGACGAGGTGTCTCTGGAAAAGATTGCAGCCGTCGGCGGCGGAAAGTACTTCCGTGGCACGAACGCCCAGGATGAGCTTGATGAGATCTATAAGGCGATCAACACGCTTCAGAAGAAGGAGTTCGGCGTGAAGCAGTTCACGGACTATGAGGACCGTTTTCAGTTCTTCCTCGCCGCGGCCCTGGTTCTGCTGGTCCTGGAAGTGATCCTCTCGGAGAAGAAGATCCGTTGGCTTGCGCAGTGGAATCCGTTGCGACGCGGACAGGAGGTGCGAGTATGACCATACGGACTATCGTGCGGTGTGGTTTCATGGTCACGTGCATCGCGGTTTCACTCGGCCGGGCCCAGTCGGTGCGGTCGCTTGTCAATGGAGGTAATGACCTCTACAAGGACCAGAAGTACAGTGATGCGGAGGTCAGCTACCGCAAGGCCCTCGAAAAGGAAAAGAGCCTGCTTCCGGGGAAATTCAATCTCGGAAACGCCCTGCATAAGCAGGGAAAGTTCGACGAGGCGGTCAAGGAATACGGAAATGTGCTTGAACAAGCCGGGACAAAGGATATCAAGGCGGAATCCTACTTCAACACAGGCAACTCCCTGATGAAGCAAGAGAAGTACCAGGAGGCGGTGCAGTCGTATATCGAGTCGCTCAAAATAAATCCGAGTGACGGGGATGCAAAATACAACCTCTCGTATGCCCTGCGGATGTTGCGTCAACAACAACAGCAACAGCAAAACAAGGACAAGAAGAATCGGGACAACAAACAGGATCAGCAGAATCAGAACAAGAACGACCAACAGCAGCAACAGGAGCAGAAACAACAGGATGAGCAGAAGAAGCAGGATGAGCAGAAGAAACAGCAACAGAATCAGGATCAGCAGCAACAGCAGCAGCGCGCGGCCCAGCAGGAGAAGAAGATGTCCAGGGCCGATGCCGAACGGATTCTTGAAGTATTGAAGAACAATGAAAAGGATGTCCAGAAGAAGCTTCGCGTGCGGCAGGCCGTTCGTCCGCGCACGGAGAAGGACTGGTAGCATGAAGGGACGTGGGGGACATCGCGCGTTTTTCGCATTCTGTATCGCTCTTTTCTTGGCCTCGCGTCTGGCGGCGCAGGATGCCACGTTTGTGGCGAGTGTCGACCGGAACCCCGTGGGGATTGGAGAGCAGTTCACGCTCGTTTTCACCTTGAACAACGGGGGGATGGGTGGAGGGAAGAATCTGCAGCTTCCCGATCTCAGCAAATTCCATGTCATGGCGGGGCCAAACCAGTCGTCCAGCATGCAGTTCATCAACGGTGCGGTGTCGTCGTCTGTCACCTACAGCTTTATTCTCCAGCCGAAGGAGATGGGGAAGTTCACGATCGGAACGGCTTCCATCGAAGCGGCAGGGAAGGTCGTCAAGACGTCGCCGCTGGTTCTGGACGTGGTAAAGGCTGCCGCCAAGCCGAAGACACAGGCCAGGGCTCCCGACGACGTGAGCGCCCAGATCGGAGACAACCTCTTCCTCCGGGCCACGGTGGACAGGACCCATGTGGTGCAGGGGGAACAGATCAACCTGGTCTTCAAGGTCTATACGCGCGTCTCCGTGACAAACTACGCGGTGGAGAAGACCCCGACATTCACCGGGTTCTGGGGTGAGGATGTGGAGACACCGAAAAACATCGCTCTGACGACGGAGACGGTGAACGGCAAGCAGTACCGGGTGGGGATCATCAGGCGCGTGGCACTCTTCCCCACACAGTCGGGGTTGCTGGAGATCAGTCCAATGGAACTCCAGACGACCGTGCAGGTGCAATCCCCGCGGTCCAACGATCCCTTTGATTCCTTCTTCCGGGATCCGTTTGGCAGAAACGTCAATTATCCCGTCAAGAGCGATCCCATCAAGATCAAGGTGGATCCGCTCCCGCCGGGTGCACCGGACGACTTCAAAGGAGCCGTGGGGCAGTTGGCTATGAGCACATCGGTGGACAAGAAGACGACACGGACCAACGAACCGATCAGCCTCAAAGTGACGATTTCGGGGACGGGGAACATCAAGCTGTTGGAATCGCCGGCGGTGGATTTGCCGGCGGACTTCGAGCAGTACACACCGAAAGTGTCTGACGCCATCAACAGACAGGCAGACAGGATCAGCGGGAGCAAGACGTTCGAGTATCTGCTCATTCCGCGCTACCCCGGCCTGAAGGTGATCAAGCCTGTGACGTTCTCGTATTATGACCTCGCCAAGAAGGACTATGTCCGCCTGCGGTCGCCGCAGATCGAGATGAACGTCGAACAGGGAGCGGCGCCGGCCCTGCCGCTGATCGCCGGCAGCTTGAGGGAGGACGTAAAGCTGCTGAGCCAGGACATTCGCTTTATCAAGGTGGTCGTGCCGTCGTTTTCGAAGAAGGGCGAAAGCCTCCACGGAAGCGGCGTGTTTGTCGGCTTGATGTTGCTGCCGCTTGCGGGGCTGGTGGGCGCGTTCGTGTATGCACGTCGGCGGCAGACAGCGATGCTCGATCAGGTGGCCTACCGCAACCGGCGGGCAATCCGCGTGGCACAGAAAGGCTTGAAGCAGGCGGAGTATCTTCTGAAGGAGAAGGCCGGTGCTAAAGGATCGCCATCGTCGAACCAGCGTCTCAGATTCTATTCGGAGGTATCCCGTGCGCTATGGAAGTACCTCGGGGACAAGCTGAATATCCCCCAGGCGGAATTCTCGATCGATGGCGCCACCACCGAGCTGTCCTGCCGCTCGGTCGAGCCCGGCCTGCTGCAGGCGCTCCGGTCGCTCCTGGAGTCGTGCGATATGGCCCGCTTCGCACCATCGAGCCTTGATGTCTCCTCCATGCAGAAGGCGTATGACGAGGCGAAGCGTATTATTGTGGAACTTGAACGGACGTTGAAGTGACCACAAAGCGGATCATCGTCAGCTGGGTCCTCCTGCTGTCCTTCGCCTGTGTCGCGTTCGGGCAGAGTCCCGAACAGATGTTCGAACGGGCGAACAGCCTCTACCAGCAGGGCAAGGCGGCTGAGGCACGCGATCTGTACGAGTCGATCGTGCAGAATGGCTTCGTCAGCAGTGATGTCTACTACAATCTTGGGAATGCGCACTACAAGACCGGGAACATAGCCCGGGCGATTCTCAACTACGAGCGCGCAAGGCGGCTAATGCCTTCGGACGAGGACCTCCGGCACAACCTGCAGCTTGCGAATCTCCTGATCACCGATCGCATCGAAACGGCCCCGCGTCTCTTTGTGTGGGATTACTGGGAGGGGCTGAAAGACATGTTCTCCACGCGGACCGTCACCTGGCTTGCGTATTTGGTCTTTGTTGCCCTGGTGGTGCTGGTGGCGCTGGTCATCCTCGCACGCACGTACAGATTGCGGAAGGCAGGGTTCCTCGCAAGCGCGGCCACGGGCCTAGCGCTGATTGCTCTCCTTGTCGTCCTTTCTGCGAAGATCGCCGACGATCGGCGGACCGACGAGGCGATCGTTCTCGCCACGATCACGACAGTCAAGAATTCGCCCGACAGCAAGAGCAGTGATGCTTTTGTCCTGCATGCGGGGGTCAAAGTACAGATCATCGACAGCGTGAGCGACTGGGTGAAGATCCGTCTGGCGGACGGGAAGGTTGGGTGGATGGAAAAGACGGCGGCCGAGACAATCTGATCGGGTCCTCTCTACCGTCTGAAATTCCATTCCGCCCGCGCGTACCTTCTGGACACAAGATCGCTCACTCTCGCTGCGGGCGCCGCCTGCGGCGTGCCCTCGACTTCCCACAGTTCTGCCAGCGTCCTCCTCATCTCGTCCGGTGCCACACCGATGTTCGCGACAAACCGTTCGTGAGGACGCTTCTCCCGGTAGGCGGGCTGCCGTGCGGGCATCGTCAGCAATCGGCCGATCCGTTGAAGGTCAAAGTGCAGCAGGAACGTTCCGTGAAAGAGAAGGAAGTGTTGTCTCCGCCGTTGTGCATTTCCCGAGAATTTCATCCCGCCCACGGTCAGATCGCTCTCTCCCATCACGCTGACTGGTCTCTGCAGAAGTCTTGTGAGAGCGCGGGCGTGGCGCTCCATGACGGAAGCGGTGGTACCCGTAATGGTGGAGAGAGGGCCGTTCTGTGGGATCCGGAGAATGAGGGAGTAATTCAAGCACCCGGGTCCCTGCAGCACGGTGCCTCCGCCACTGTACCTCCGGAGAACAGGGACTCCCTCCGCCTTGCAGCGGTCGAGATAGACTTCGGCAGCGACGGCTCTTGAGTATCCAAGAACCACGAAGAAGGTTTCCGGCTCCCAGAATCGCAGCGTCTCATCACCGGCATCTTCTTCCGCCTCATCAAGCAGCGCTTCGTCGCAGGCAAGGTTCTCTTCCGGTTCAGCGAAGGTCCGATCAAGCAGTTTCATCGGGAAAAGGGATTTGATAGAAAGGGAAGAATCCCGTACATTTGAAGATTGCGTAAGCCGCCGGTACCGTGCATTCTGCCCCAGCCGGAGGCCCAGTTCATTGAAAGACCAGATTCTATCGAGGAATTGTGACAACCGATAATAGTCAAGAACAGCATGTTTCGCAAGGTGCGGCGAACGCAAAGGACCAATGGCTCGATGCCCTCGACTATGTGCTCCAATCGGTCCTGAAAGACAAGGAATCAGACCCCCTTCTCGTCGAGAAGCTGACCGCCAGGTTGCGGGAATCGGGCATCAAGGTCCCCCGGTTCGTCAACACTCCCTATGTGAATACTCTTTCCCCCGGACAGGAACCCGCGTATCCCGGCGATCGCGAGATCGAACGCCGGATCAAAAGCTACATCCGATGGAACGCCATGGCCATGGTCGTGAAAGCCAATCGCGAACACGGCGGTCTCGGCGGCCACATTTCGACGTTTGCTTCGGCGGCGACGATCTACGAAGTTGCCTTCAACCATTTCTTCCGCGGAAACGATCTGATCTACTTTCAGGGACACGCCGCTCCGGGCATCTATGCCCGAGCGTTCCTTGAGGGCCGGCTTGATGCCGCCGATCTGAACAACTTTCGGCGGGAGCTGGCCGAAGGGGGCGGGCTGTCGTCCTACCCGCATCCTTATCTCATGCCTGACTTCTGGCAATTCCCCACGGTTTCCATGGGTCTTGCACCCATCATGTCGATCTATCAGGCGCGGTTCAACCGTTACCTTAAGGCCCGCGGGTTCCTGCACGGCGACGAGCCGCGGGTCTGGTGCTTCGTGGGTGACGGCGAGAGCGATGAACCGGAAACGCTGGGATCGCTTACGCTTGGCTCACGCGAACAGCTGGACAACCTCGTCTGGGTCGTGAACTGCAACCTTCAACGCCTCGACGGTCCGGTCCGGGGGAACGGCAAGATCATTCAGGAACTGGAGGCCGCCTTCCGCGGTGCCGGCTGGAACGTTATCAAGGTCGTGTGGGGGTCGGATTGGGATCCTCTGTTGGCAAAGGACCGGACCGGTCTTCTGATGAAGCGGATGGAGGAGGCGGTCGATGGCGAATTTCAGAAGTACTCCGTTGAGCCGGGCAGTTACACACGCAGGCACTTCTTCGGCAAGTATCCGGAGCTGCTCGAGCTGGTGAATCATCTGACTGACGATCAGATCCGGAAACTGCGCCGCGGCGGGCACGACCCGCAAAAGATGTACGCCGCGTTTGATGCTGCGGTGCGACACAAGGGATCGCCGACGGTCATTCTGGCGAAGACGATCAAGGGATACGGTCTTGGCGAGGCCGGTGAGGGACGCAATGTCACGCACCAGCAGAAGAAGCTGAATGAAAAGGAGTTAAGGGAGTTCCGGGAACGGTTCGGGATCCCCATCAACGACGAGGAAGTAGTCGACACACCGTTCTACCGTCCGCCGGCGGATAGCCCGGAGATGCGGTATCTGCAGGAACGCCGGAGGACCCTTGGCGGGTTCGTTCCCGAACGGAACGTAACCCAGGAAAAGCTGGAGGTCCCGTCCGTGGAGAATTTCGCGGAATTCCTCCGGGGCTCGGAACGCTTCGAGGTTTCCACCACCATGGCTTTCGTCCGCCTCCTCGGAAACCTCCTGCGCAACAAGAACATCGGGCGGCGAATCGTTCCGATCATTCCGGACGAAGCCAGGACGTTCGGGATGGATCCGTTGTTCCGCGAAGTGGGAATCTATTCTTCGAAGGGACAGCTGTACGAGCCGGTCGACAGCGAGTCGCTGCTGTACTACCACGAAACACGAGACGGTCAGATTCTCGAAGAGGGGATCACCGAAGCCGGCGCGATGTCGTCCTTCATCGCCGCGGGCACGTCGTATGCGAGCAACCGGACGACCATGATCCCGTTTTACATCTACTACTCGATGTTTGGATTCCAGCGGATCGGGGACCTCGTGTGGGCGGCTGGCGACATCAAAGCAAGGGGGTTTCTCCTGGGGGCGACGGCCGGCCGGACAACGCTGAACGGCGAAGGTCTGCAGCACGAGGACGGGCACAGTCAGCTCCTGGCAAGCACGATCCCGTCGCTGCTGACCTATGATCCCGCTTTTGCATTCGAGGTTGCCCTCATCATTCAGGATGGCCTCCGCAGGATGTATGCCGACCGTGAGGATGTCTTCTACTACCTCACGCTCTACAATGAGAACTACTCCATGCCCGCCATGCCCGAGGGTGTACAGGAGGGCGTGCTCAAGGGGTTGTACAAATTCCGGAAGAGCCCGGGAGCGCATACACTGAAGGCCCAGATTCTCGGCAGCGGCGCAATCCTCCGTCAGGCACTCCGTGCCCAGGAGATCCTGTCCGAACAATTCAACGTTGCGGCGGACGTCTGGAGTGCGACAAGCTACAAATCCCTGCGTGCCGAGGCGCTGAACGTGAAGCGGTGGAATATGCTCCATCCGGCTGCCCCGCAGCGCACATCGTATCTCGAGAAGATCCTGGAGAGAGAGCAGGGCGTATTCGTTGCCGTGTCAGACTATATGAAGATTATCCCGGATCAGATCGCACCGTGGATTCCCGGCGGGTTGACGACGCTGGGGACGGACGGTTTCGGCCGGAGCGACACGCGGCAGGCCCTGCGCCGGTTCTTCGAGATCGACGCGGAGTCCGTCGTTGTTGCCACGCTGTACGCGCTCGCACAAAAGGGGCAGGTGAAACGGCAGATCGTCGAGCGCGCCATCAAGGAACTGCATGTCGATCCCGACAAGCTCTTTCCCGTCTGTGTCTAACAGTCTTCTGAAGGAGAACCGGTATGGATGTCCGACTTCCACGGCTCGGTGAAGGCGCTGATTCCGGTACCGTGGCCAGCATTTTCGTGAAGGAAGGGGAGCAGGTCAAAAAAGACCAGCCCGTCATCGAACTGGAGAGCGAAAAGGCTGTTGCCTCGATTCCGTCGCCTGCATCGGGGACCGTCACGAAATTGCACGTCAAGGAGGGCGATTCGATAAAGGTCGGTCAACTCATTTTCTCGCTGTCGGAAGGTGGCGACGCGGTTGCCGTTTCCACGGCGAGGAAGCCGGTGATCGACGCATCTGTAGGCGATGAGGAGGCCGGCGTGGCTGCTCCCTCACCATCGGAACCTGCATACGCGCCGGAGCCCGAACCGACCGTGGAAGCTTCGGCGGGGGAGACAGGACCGCCGCCGGCCTCGCCATCAATCCGGAAGATGGCTCGTGACCTCGGGATAGACCTGACGAAAGTGAAAGGGACAGAGCGGGGCGGAAGGATCGTTCTGGAAGACCTGCGCCGCTACATCCAACGGCTGCAGCAGGTTGCGGCACAACCGAAGGCTTCAGCACAGGCAATGCCGGCGACTGCAGCACCAACGCCGGAACAGCTCGATTTTTCACGCTGGGGGAGCGTCGAGCGGAAAAAGATGTCGACGATCCGGCGGACGATCAGCACACGCATGGTTGTCTCCTGGACCACCATTCCGCACATCACACAGTTCGATGAGGCGGATGTCACCGGCCTCCTTACGCTGAAGAAGAAGTATGCCGCAGCGTATGAGAAGAAGGGTGCCCACCTCACGCTCACGGCGTTCGCGCTGAGGGCGGTGGCCCCGCTTCTGAAAAAGCACGCGATCTTCAACGCAAGCATCGACGAACTGGCGGCTGAGATTGTGTACAAGGCATACGTGCACGTGGGAATTGCCGTCGATACGGAGCAGGGCTTGATTGTTCCGGTGATCAGGGATGTGGACCGGAAGAGTCTCTTCGAGCTTGCGAAGGAACTGAACGAGCTAGCCGAGCGGACCCGTCAAAGGAAAGTGTCGCTGGACGAAATGCAGGGAGGGTCGTTCACCATGTCGAATCAGGGAGGGATTGGGAGCGGCCACTTCACTCCGATCATCAACAAGCCCGAGTCGGCGATCCTCGGTATTGGACGTGGCAAGTTAAAGCCCATCTTTCCGGGCTCGAAGGTGCAGGAGAAGCGGACAATGCTGCCGCTCTCGCTCTCGTACGACCACCGGATTATCGATGGCGCCGATGCGGCGCGCTTCATGGTGGACCTGGTAGAGACGTTCCAGGGTTTCAAGGACGCCGATGTGAAGATGTAACAGCTGAGTCAGGAAAGGAACGACGTGAAATCCATCAAAGCGGAACTTGTTGTTATCGGGGCTGGTCCCGGAGGTTACGCCGCGGCGTTTTATGCGGCGGACAAAGGCAAGAAAGTGATCCTGGTCGAGCAGGAGAAGCGCCTTGGCGGCGTCTGCCTGAACCGGGGGTGCATCCCGTCCAAAACTCTGCTCCATGCGGCGAAACTGATCACGGAAGCCGAGGAATCGGGCTTCCGGGGTATCCAGTTCGGGAAACCCAAGATTGATCTGAACAAGATGCGGGCGTGGAAAGAATCGATCCTCGAAAAGCTCGCGGGTGGTGTCAGCGGCCTGGCGGAGCGGCGGGGCGTCCAGGTGATGCATGGCCGGGGATACTTCGAGGACTCCAGGACCCTTCGCGTTGAGACGGAGAAGGGACAACAGTTCATCACGTTCGACAAGGCGGTTATTGCTGTGGGTTCGAAGCCGGCAATGCCACCGGCCTTCGACCTCGGGAACAAGAGAATCATGACCTCCACAGAGGCCCTCGAGATTGAGGAAGTCCCGAAGAGTCTCCTGATTGTCGGCGGCGGCTACATCGGCATGGAACTCGGGACGGTGTACGCTTCCCTCGGAAGCGCCGTGGTGATTACCGAAGCGCTGGGTACCATTCTGGGCGGTGCGGACTCCGACCTGATTCGACCGGTGATGAAGCGGGCGGAGAAAGCATTCAAAGAGATCCGCACAGGCGTGAAGGTCCACAAAATGGCGACGGCCGGAAAACAGATCAAGGTGACGCTAGAAATGGAGGGAAAAACGCGGGACGAGCTGTATGATCGTGTGCTGGTTTCTGTCGGGCGCACACCGAATTGCAGCGATCTCGGCCTGCAAAACACCGGGGTGACGCGGGATGAGAAAGGGTTCATCAAGGTGAACGAACGGCAGGAAACGGCCGATCCGAACGTCTACGCTATCGGCGATGTGGCGGGCGGGGTTCTTCTGGCGCACAAGGCGACAAAGGAGGCCAGAGTTGCAGTCGAAGTGATGACCGGCGAATCCAGCACCTTCGAGCATATCGTCATCCCCGCTGTGGTCTTCACCGACCCGGAGATTGCGTGGTGCGGCCTGACGGAGACAGAAGCAAGAGATCGGAATATCGTCGTGGAGGTTGCACGGTTCCCCTGGTCGGCTTCGGGACGGGCCCTCAGCTTCGACCGGACGGATGGTCTCACAAAACTTCTTATTGAACCGAAGACCGAGAGGGTTCTCGGCGTCGGCATCGTGGGATCGGGGGCGGGGGAGCTGATCGGTGAAGGTGTGCTGGCTATCGAAATGGGCGCCACGGCAAAGGACATTGCAGAGTCGGTGCATCCCCACCCGACGCTCTCGGAAACGCTCTCTGAGTGTGCCGAAGCATTCTACGGTTATGCCACGCACACGGTCTCACGCAAGAAGGCAAGGGACTGATTCGGAACGTTCCTATTTCTGGCTGAGAGCCGTCTCGACGGCAGAGATGATCTTCTCTGAAAGGGGATCGTCTCCGGAAGCGAATTTCCCGATAATCGCGCCGCTCCGATTGACCAGATACTTCTGGAAATTCCAGCGCACCTCTCCCGAAAACTGCGGATTCGTTTCGGGCGAGGTGATGAACCGGTAGAGCGGATCCTGGTCGGACCCCTTCACGGAGATCTTGGAGAACATGTCGAACGAGACATCATAAGTCGTCCGGCAGAAGGCGTTGATTTCCTCGTTCGAGCCGGGTTCCTGCTGCCCGAAGTTGTTGGCCGGGAAACCCAGCACGACAAATCCCCTGTCCTTATACTTCCGATAGAGCGCCTCGAGGCCCTTGTACTGCGGGGTATTCCCGCACCGGGATGCGACATTCACGACCAGAAGCACCTTTCCCTTGTATCTCGCCAACGGGATGGCCGTTCCGTCAATAGCCTTCAGCGTGAAGTCGTGGATGGTTTTGGGCTTGTTGTCCGCTGCCCGAGCGGTCCCCATAGAAATCCCAATCAAGAGTGGGCTGATGATGAGTGTCAGGAGGGCTCTGGAAGACATCCCCCCGATAATGGTGCGCTGCATGCCGGTTCCTCCCGTAGCTGCGGTGGTATTCCGTGGACGCGTTTGGTTGTATGGTAAGAACCTCGGGATGGCCGGAAAGGTTCCGCAGACGGGCCGGCGGAAGCTCACTTGACTTTTGTTGCTCGTTTTGTAGTTTGCGCATAGCCGTTCTTTCTAGTGCCGTTCCAACCAGATCTTTGTACAGCCAATATCCTTTCTCGTAGTTGGAACGAGCACTGTGCCACTCATTGTGTATGATCATTCAGTTGGTGTGGCACCAGACCTGGACTTCCTGCAGTCGCGTGAGAGAGCAGCGAACCGTTAAGGCGGTACCGTCACGGAATCCCTTCGTTGAAGAGGTGCCCATCAGGTCAGGCAGACGGGCAATGCGGCATGCAATCCTTGTCATGATTGTCGATCGCCTGGAGGAATGCTGCGACATCGAAGTGACGCGAGACGCGTTCGTGGACGATGACGTGTCCCTCCGGCTCGTCGATGCGTTCCTTTCGTTCAAGAGCGATTCCAGACTCGACGAGCTTCGTGCAGCTCTCGGCCGTATGGAAGACGGAACGTACGGTATCTGCCTCTGCTGCAGGAGGCCCATCGATGACGAGAGGCTTGAGCGTCAACCGGTGCAGAGAGTGTGCGCGAGATGTAAGGAGGAGGTTTGGCGCAGCGTACGGAACACCGACCCTTTGTGCGAGACTGTTCCGCCCTAGAAAACCGGGGCGGGAAATCGCCGAGTTCTTCCTGTCCCCACCGTGAGAAGTTCGCTTCTTCCATTACGATCACAACCAGTCAACTCATGAAGCGCGATCTGATTTCGTTCTCGCTCTGGACCAGGGAGCAACTTGCGGAGATCTTCACGCTGGGGAAGAAACTGAAGAGCGGGGAGATGAAGGAATTCCGCCCGCTAGCGGCCGGAAACGCCGCCCTTGTATTTGAACGGGAATCGCTCCGGACGCGGGTGTCGTTCGAGGTCGGCATCATTGAATTAGGCGGCCACCCAATCTTCCTGCAGCAGGAGACCATCGGGATGGCCACTCGCGAGTCGGTCCATGACATTGGACAGGCCCTTTCGCAATACGTTTCCCTGATCATCGCGCGGACAACACGCCACCAGACCTGCATTCAACTCGCAGAGAGTGCGAGCGTGCCGGTGATCAACGCGCTCACGGATCTCGTTCATCCCTGCCAGATTCTTGCTGATGCAATGACGCTCCAGGAGTTGGCGAAACTCTCCCCTGATACCCGCATCGTCTTTGTCGGCAACGGTAACAACATCGCCAACTCATGGCTGGAGCTGGCGGAAAAGATTCCCCTATGTCTCACCCTCGCCTGCCCACCCGGCTATGAGCCTCATCCGCAGATCCTGCAGCAGGCAAAACAGGCCGGGGTCAGTGATGTCCGCATTGTCGAAGATCCTGTCGAAGCCGTGCGGGACGCAGATGTCGTCTATACCGATGTCTGGCCCTCTGGAAAACACGCGGAACCTGAAGAACGGCGCCCCAACGTTTTTGTGCCGTACCAGGTGAACCGCCGCCTTCTGAAGGTCGCGAAGCGCGACTGTGTGGTGATGCACCGCCTTCCTGCGAACCGCGGGGAGGAGATCACCACCGAGGTGCTTGATGGCAGACAGTCGATTGTCCTCAAACAGGCCGTAAACCGTCTTCACGTACAGAAAGCGGTTATGGCCCGTCTGCTCTCGAACTCCCTGTAGGAGAGAAGGCGCCAGTGGCAAGGATACGGCGACCTGAACTTCGGCTTTGACACTCCCCTGGTGTTTCCCGCAGTAGTCACTGATCAGGTTTCTGGACGGTCCCGGTCCGTCGATATGCGAATCTGCGTCCGGAAGCGGAGTTCCCTCTGGCACGCGGATTGGTGTTACCTCAAATGCAGGTGATGTTTCCCATGCTTTGAGGTGGAATCATGAAGAAGATCGTCCTGGTTGCGGTGCTTGCATTCGTCGGAGTGACCGGCGCGCTGAGCCAGTATGCGGTCGGGCAGCACGAGACCGGCATTTCCTTCGGAGTGTTCTATTCATCCCTTGATGCCTACGGTGAATGGATCCCGGTCAGCCATGGGTTGTACGGATGGAGGCCCTTGGGAGTCATGACAGGCTGGCGTCCATATACTGTTGGCCGCTGGGTCTGGTCGGAGTATGGCTGGTACTGGTATTCGGACGAGCCCTGGGCGTGGGCGGCATACCACTACGGCCGCTGGCACTACGACGACTACTATGGCTGGATCTGGATTCCAGGATACGACTGGGCGCCGGCGTGGGTGGAATGGCGCGCTGGCGGCGATCATATCGGCTGGGCGCCGCTTGGTCCGTATGCGCTCTTCAATATCCATGTCGGCATAACATACGACTACGGCTGGGCGACACCGGGTAACTACTGGTGTTTCACCCATGCCCGCTACTTCAATAATCCACGCATCGACCGCTATGTGTACCACGCCAGCAACAACTGGCGGTTCATAGGGCGGACCCGCGGAAGTGGAACTGTGCGGTATGACGGAAAGAGGATTGTCACCCACGGCCCCGAGCGCGAGTTCATAGAGCGCCGAACGGGCCTCCGCCTTGAAAGAGCCGAGATCGTGAACGTCTCTGACCGTTCTCAACAACAGGTCCGCCGTGAGGGGGGCCGGGAGAGAGTTCAGGTCTACCGCCCCGATACCGGCGGACGGGTGGCGGGACGTGACCTGACACGTCCGGAGCGTGTGCGCGAGCCCGAAAGGCGAATCGCCATTGACGTCGGAAAAACCGACGCCGGCGCTCGAATGGTTGAGCGGCGGGACGCAATTGCTCCCAGACCATCTGATCCGTACCGGGAACGCGCGACGGAACGGGGGAGCGGCCCCGATCGTTCCGCGGTTCCGGAGACGAGGAGGAACAGGGGGGAAGACCCCCGCCCGGGAACGCGCTTAGAGTTGCCGCTCGACGTCCACGACCCGATCGGGTCGTCGACCCGTCAGGAGTCGAGTCGGCGGCTCGCCCCGGATTCCCGGGTTGAACGAACCAGTCCGCCGGTTCGTCCCGCGCCCGAATTCCAGTCACCCGTGCCGGAATCGAGGATCAGCCGGGATGCCGAGCGGCGCCCCGGTGAACGGGAGGGATCTCGTCGCAATCCCGAACCGCGTGCGGATCGAAACGCTCCTCCTGAGCGTCCGGCACCCTCGTATCGACCCCCGCCACCGTCTCCCCCGCGCCCACAGGCCCGCGAGGAGCGCCGTGCACCGGAGACACGTAGCAATGAGCGTGCACCCAGGGCCGACGAACGGCGAAGCGAGAGGGTAGAGTAGCTTCAAAGGGCAACGCCAAAATTGAAACGGTCGCCAGAGTCTTGGCGACCGTTCTCTTTGTACGCCCAGCATGACGTACACCTTGGAGGTGAAAGTCCTCCCGAAAGCCGACCATAGCGATCGAAGCGAAGCGCAACTGCGGAAGGGTGACCG
>Ga0209253_10001878_pt1 | contig 18504 bp, 24 predicted proteins | sample FrelakmetBRP12BR_FD_187145 | JGI IMG/M metagenome (GOLD analysis project Ga0209253, IMG submission 187145) | Freshwater lake sediment microbial communities from the University of Notre Dame, USA, for methane emissions studies - BRP12 BR (SPAdes)... | ecosystem: Environmental > Aquatic >... | reverse complement strand
TTGCTGTAGTAGTCTGGCTCATATTTGATAACGTAGGACCACAGAGCTTTGTGGCGCCCCGGGTTTCGATAGGGTTTTCCACCTGTTCGTCTATGTTGACCTACTCTGCCCCAGCCTACGGTTCTTGAACCCCGTCTTTTCCTTGTCTTCCTAAGGTCATGCGGCATTTTCCTAACCTGCTATTTTATCCACAGCTTCTTGTTCAAGCGCTTTTTTCAACCGTATTTCAAGGACGCCATTCTTATAGGTTGTGCATACGGTGTCGGGAATCACTCTCTTAGGAAGATTTAAGCTTTTGCGGAACCTACGATCCGACGCTTTGGCAGACAAAATCAGTTTTTGATTTCTGACGTTGATTCTCAAGTTATCCTTGCTGAAACCTGCAAATTCTGTGAAAACAGCGATCTCGTCATCGTCTTCAAGAACATCAATCAGAGGCGGAGGCTCCCTCAAATTCTCTTCAGGTATCTTCTCAATCTTATACTTCAAGCTGGTAGCGCGTTTTTTCGCCTTCGGATTCTTGATGCGGAACGTTCTGGGACCGTTCTTCTCCTTTGTTCTGTTGAAAACTTTGAAGATATTGAATTTCTTTAAGGTTTTTCTGTTTCTCCGCCATTTCGCGCTCAAGCCTACTTCCTCCCCCTACATGGCATTTCAAAAGCAACTATAAAACGTATCGCACACCGAAACTGCAAAACAAGAAAAAGGCTGCAGGACAATGCCTAGAGCATTCGCTTCAGAAGTTCGTCTATCTTTTCTGCGCGGTATCCGAGCGCTCCACCGGAACCGTAACCTTTCTTTATCTTCCCCTTGAAACCCTTAGACGGTGGGTGAAGTCTGAAAACCGGCTGAATGCCTTTAAGCTTCCAATATTCTGCTCGGCAAGTATAGACTGCTTCTGCGAGATCCTCAAGTGACTTGTACCCCACTTTCTGTGCGTACTCGTCCGTCAGCTTTTTGTCACCGGCAAGCCTTCCTTTCTTTTTTATCAGCATGACCACCGTTTCTTTCGAAGGCTCACCGTATGTGATGTAGTCTTTAGCGGTCCTCAACATGCCCAGAAACGCGGGGCGATCATCAACTAGCCCGGCGTAGTTGTTTCTGGGAAGGTGAAGCATCTGCAATGTCTCTCTTGCCTCCATCGAGGCGCTAACAGTTCCCCTAATTCGCACAACGGCCAAGCATTTGCGTGCCTTAGTTTCTTCGCTCAATTATTTCACCCAGTCTGTTGGAGTTATGAGGCTGTAGCTCCGCTTCAGTGCGTCAAAAACTGCATAAGCGAATGAAGGAATTGTTCTCGTTGAACCGAAACTTCTGGTCCAGCAGTCTTTCACTCCAGCCAATCCGAGGATCACCTTTGACACCTCGCTTGCCACGAGTCCCAAGCCTCTGGGGCCGGGAACAAAAATCACTGTTACGCCTCCTGTTTTCCCCTCCACTTGGAAAGGTATTGAGTGAGGTCTTCCGCATCCGCATTCCCAGCTTCCGCATCCCCGTCTGACTGGAACGAGTTTCAGGCGCGCGTCTGTAGCCGCTTTCTCTATTGCATTCCTTACTTGGCTGGCTTTGCCAGATCCCAAGCCTATGTAGCCGTCTCTGTTTCCAACCGCAACGACTGCTCTGAACCGGGACTTCTCGCCTGCGTCGGTCTGCTTCTGAACTAAGTTTATGTTTATTACTTCTTCCTGAAGGTCGGGCAGTAGGGCGTCTACGATCTGGGATTCTCGTATCTGAAGTCCTGCCGTGAAAACTTCCTCAATGGATGTAATCCTGCCTTCTTGAATCATCTTTCCCAACCGTGTTTTTGGGACCCACTGCTCCAAGTTTGCCGATGATTCCTTCTCTCTGCGGTCTCTCCTTCGTCCTCGTGATGTCAATTCTCATTACCTCTACCTTTAAACGCAGCAATCATTTCCTTCTTGACTTCTTCAACTTGTTTAGACAATGTCTCGGGTTTGATGTTCTGCTGGAGATATCTTGAAAACTTTGACTGGTACGCTTCGATGTCAGATGCAAGTTCTTGTGCGTACTTGGCGATATGTTCGCCTTTCATCCTCTTTTCATCTGGCAGTTTTCCCTCACCGTGGGGCACGTTTACCTTTGCATCGACCACTCCTTTGAGCACTGCGAAAATTCTTGCTCCCTTCGTGGGCGGATACAAACCTATATCAAGAATCGCCTTCTCCGTCCCGTGAGCCTTAGCTTTTAGCCCACACAAGAAGCCAGTCAGATAACCCGCAGGAAGGTTTCCTCTGGGAGCTTTCCACCCGTACTTGACTAATTCCCTACTGTGAGCAGAAACCAAAACCTCATCCCCCTTCGGTTTAGCCACGACTATTTGCGCAATAATATTGTTGATACTGCTACGAGTCACGAGTCGAGGTTGACCTGAAAGCAGGAATGCTTTTCTGGCATGGTAGTCGGTTTTTCCCTCTCTTCTCCGCCTGAATTTCGTGCAGTAGCGTGAGTTTCGCGCCATCAGCGTTTCCTCCAGAGTTCATGAGCCTTCAGATAGCGTTCCAAATCTGCAACCGACTCGAATCTGCCGCTGGACGCCATGCGGTACAGTTTTCGATAAGCATTTTCAGGGATGGTCTTCTTTGTTTTCAATTCTCGAAGTTTTTTCCTCAGAGCTCTGATCTTGCCCATCCAAGCCCTTTTCTTGGAGACCCTTGCGTGACCTGTGCCCGTTCTGCTTCCCGGACCGCTTCTTCGGCCCTTTTTCCTCTTTTCGTGCATTATTCGTGCTCTCACCCGACTTATGCCGACTACTGGCAACGCTTTGATCACGCCTTCATGGACAAGTCTTCTGACTTCCTCTCTAGTCATAGCTGTCTCAACATCTTCCGTTCTTTCAGGATCGATCCAGACGCGGTTCCGCCCAACCTTAAGCACCTGTGCTGCAAGGCGACGTTGGCTGTTCAAAGTGGTCATTATTCTTTGCTTCTCCCTTTGCGTTTCTTGGTCTTTTCTTCGACTTTCGATTCCTCTTCTTCAGGTGCTTCCTGTTGTTCATTCGTTTCTTTCTCTGTTTCTGCGGCTTCTTCCTTCTCTTTTTCTTCTTCTGGCCTCTTCGCTAATGTTTCGCCCGCTTGTCCGAGGTTAAGGACGACAATCTTTCTTCTTCTCGCCTCTGCAAGAAGGTCTCCCCTGTTCTTCTTGCCCACCGTGTGGGCTATACGTATGGCCTGGGTTTTTGGGTCTACTCTGCCCATTTGTTCAACGTTGTGAACAAGAACTTCTCGGTAACCCGACGGGTGCAGTCCCCTAGAGGCTCTCGGTCCTCCATATCCAGCACCCGCAGCAGGAGGCCAGCCTTTGTACATAAGGCGTACTTTATGATCTAATCCTCGAGGGTTGCGCCAGTTTTTCTTCAGTCTGACGTATCGCCAGCTTTCAGGTCGGACGAACTTCGGCTTCTTTCCCTTCACGCGTTCTCTGGTTCTCAACGCTTTCCTGCAGGGTCGTGTCTTTGGCTCTGTCATGCTTCCATTCCCTCGACCTGTTCAAAGACGTAGAGTCCGTCCAAAAAGATGCGCGGATCTTTTCTCCTGACCTTCGTCGCCTGTTCGACGTTCGCTGCGGTTTGGCTCACATCCTCCAAGTTTATGCCTTGAACTATGACGTCTTCACCTTCGATCTTCACTTTGACGTCGCCTACTATCTTGGCTTTTCGAGGATTACGCTCGCCAGTGAAGTTTTCGATAAGCACGTTCTTTTCTTTAAGCTTGACCGAAATGGGAAAGTGGGAAAAAACAACTTTGAGCTTGTACGTGAAACCTTTTGTTACTCCTGTAATCATGTTCCGAATATGGGAGGCAACTGTGCCCACCAATGCGGCTTCCTTTTTGCGTGGCCATTCGGCCCTCACTCGCACTGTGTTGTCACCAAGTTCGATTGAGACGGGTTCATGAGAGAAGTTGCGTGTTAGGGTCCCCTTAGGACCTGTGACCTTGACTTCTCTTTCCTCTAAGGCGATCTTCACTTCTTCCGGAACTTGAACGGTCTCTGACTTCTCTGGCACCCGCATCGTCAACACCTCTCAGTAAACGAAAGCGATCAGTCTGCCTCCGGTGTGTTTTTCTTTCGCATCTCGGTGTGAGATGACGCCTGTCGGTGCCGAGAGGACTAGCAGTCCCACTTCTCTTGACGGAAGAAACTTTTTCTCCCATTCCTCAAACTCGTCTGTTCTAATCGAAAAGCGCGGTCTTATGGCACCGCACTTGTTTATTCTTCCGAGCAATTGGACCTTGAATTTTCCAGAACGACCGTCATCTATGTACTCGAATTCGCCGATGTAGCCATTCAACTGCATAATTCTTAATACTCGGCCCAAAAGTTTAGAGGCTGGACTGATTATGCATTCATGCTTGTTTCGCATTTCATTGTTGATTACTGTTGTCAAGCCGTTTGCCAATGTGTCCATCGTGTTTTCCTCGTTTACTCGTACTTATTGAAGCCGAGTTTTTTGGCTACCTCCCTAAAACAGTGCCGACATAGATATAAATTGTAACGTCTGATTACCGGACCGTAAGATCCGCATCTGCTACAAGGTCTTGCGCCTTTGCCGTATTTTCTTTCTTTCTGCGATTTCTGCTTCCCCATTCACTATCCACCTGTCTAGACGATTTCCACTCCCAAGGTTTCCTTGGCGAACACCATCGATTCCTCAGGCGTCAGGACGTGTTTCGCACCAAGTTTGCTTCTTCCTTTTCTTCGGGTTTTAACACGGTATCCCGGTCGAATTACTGAAACGCATACGTCCATGCCGAAGATGCCCACATCGGGGTCGTATTTCACTCCTGGCAATTCAATGTGTTCCTTTATGCCAAAGGAAAAGTTTCCCTGCTTGTCGAAACATCTTCCTGACAGCTTCTTGTCAATCACCGGCAACACCCTGTTCAGGAAATCAAGGGCCTTTTCTTTTCTAAGTGTCACGATGCAGGCGATCGATTCGCCTTTTCTTATGTTAAAATCCCTGACTGATTCCTTGGCTTTTCTTCTGCACGGAGTCTGACCCGTTATTTCCTTCAATACTTTTACTGCCTTCTCAAGCGGTTCTCCAGACTTTCCGACGCTGATGTTTACAACAACTTTTTCTATTTTGGGTTTTAGCATCGGTTGGTTTTCCCGCTTTTTGCCAAGCTGATCGTCGGACAAGTCAGTTGCCCTCCGGCAGCGAAATAAGTGGGTGGGCGTCTCCAATTGCGAAGATGAATTCCAGCGTTGTCTGGTAGCGGGTTCCCTTTTCGTCTTCAACTGTGACTAAAGCGTTCCTGCGTTTCTTTCCTTCCGCCTTCTCAATCTCAATTATCCTGCCGAATTTTCCAACGTTTTTCCCACCAGTTATTACTGCAAAATCCTTTTCCTTCATTTTTGTATGTTCCAGAATTTGTTTCTCGGGAATGCCTATCTTGAGTGTGTCAAGCGTTTCGTAGACATCTTCCTGTGGGTTCTTGGGGTCAGTCACCTTGATGAGTAAATTTGATCCGTCATGAAGATTGAGTTGTATTTGTCCTTCGTTCGTAACGGTTTTGTCCTCTATCCGGAACAGCTTGAATTTGGATTCTTCATCTTTGATTGGGCTCAAGATCAAGCCTTTGTATGAGGGTAAAACGCAGAAGTTCTTGCCGACTTCACGTAGCGAGATTACGTCCATCAGCCCCACTGGAAAATCGTCACTGCGTTGTACTTTTCCGTCTACGCAGATTTTTCCTTGTGCGACTATCGTTTTTGCCTCTTTTCTTGTCTCTGCAAATTTGAGAACGTCGCGAAGGACTATTGCCAGCGGTATGCATTTTGCAACCGAGTGCGGACCAGGAGTCGGGTTCACGGTCCATGTGAATTCTTTTCTGTGGATTGGCCAGAACTTTGGTGCAGGTTTGCGTTTGAGTCCTGATGATTTTCCTTTTCCGCCCATCGTTACTCTTCTCCTTTGTCAGTTTTCTTGGTTGATTTGCGAGCAGTACGTTTGACCTGTTTCTTGGGTTCAGGTGTCTCCTTTGGAGCTTCTTCGGCTTCCGGTTCTGCCTTCTCTTTCGCCTTCTTTCGGGCGGGTTTCTTGGTCCTTGTGACCTTCTTTCGGGGGGCCTTCTTCTTTGCGATCGGTCTTTCTCCGACGGGTTTGATTTCTTCCTTCGCTTTTTCGATTTCAACAGCCTCTTCTGGAGGTTTGGCTTTCGGTATCTTTTCTGCTTTCTCGACCTTTTTGACCCGTCGCTGCATCTCCTTCTTTGATTCTAGGATTTCCTTTCGCCACTTATCGTCCAGGTTTAAACGTGTAACGATGACTTTAGAGGGGTGTACTGGCACGTTAATTGTTGTCCCATCTACCTTTTCTCGAGTGAGACCTTCAACGTATATTCGGTACTTTGTCAAATCCACACGGGTGATCTTTCCTTCAACGCCCTTGTGGTCTCCTCTGACAACTCGCACAGTGTCGCCCGTTCTGACTGGAAAGCTCTTGGTTCCGTGTGAAGTTCGCAGTTCTGCCGAAAGATGTGCTGCTAAGAGCTTGTGGCGTATGTGGGCTGGTGCCTGGAAGAGCATTTTTCTTTGTTTAGTTGGTTTCGTCAGCGGTTTCGCGGTTTGCATTTCACTCACCTCAGACTATTATGCTGGAAGCACTTGCTATCCTCGGCCATCTCTCTGCAGCCTCTTTTGCCACGGGACCGCGAATTTCGGATCCTTTCATTTCTCCTTCAGGAGTTATTATCACGGCAGCATTATCTTCGAACTGAATCCAGATACCATCGATTCGCCGGAAAGGTTTTCTCTGCCTTACGACCACTGCCTGGAAGATTTTCTTCCGCATATCTGGAGTTCCCTGCCTCACGGACACTGTTATCTTGTCTCCGACTGTGGCCGATGGGTAACGTCTGAGCCTGCCTTTGTAACCCATCACTTGGACCAGTCGCAGAGTTCTTGCCCCAGTGTTATCGGTGCACCTCAGCACTGATGGAGGCTGAAGTCCTCTGGACAATTTCGGTCCGTGTCCAATCATTCCCTTGGCGATGAGTCCTCTTCCTTTCGCCTTCGCCGCCATTCCTACTTCTCCTCGACCTTTTCAACGACGACAAACATGACGGTTTTGCTTACAGGGCGGCTTTCAGCGATGGTCACGCGATCTCCTTCTTTCACATCAATGCACGGAGGATTGTGCGATGGAATGCGACTGCGTCTTCTCTGATACCTCTTGAATTTGGGTACGTATGACAAATAGTCGCGTTCTACAATGACTGTTTTGTCCATTTTTGCGCTTACGACCACTCCTTCCAACACGCGACCTCTTACCGACAACTCGCCATGGAAAGGACAATTAACGTCATCGCAGGTCTTCTTAGGCTTCTTGAAAGTCAACGACATTACCATAATCTCCTGATGGTCTTTTTGAGGCGGTCTTCAGGTCTTCCAACAAGAATTCTTCCCGCGATCTCAACGACCGTGCGGTCTGGAAACCTGAACTGAAACGTACTCGCATCCTTGACCAGGATCTTTCTTTTCCCACTCTGCATGATCGCAAAAGTATTTCGAGTTTCATCTACGATCTTGCCAGATATTCCTATGTTTCCCCGGTGGCTACTCTTGCAGACTCTGGCCTCCGTTCCGACGAATTCGCACCGGACTATATCTGGCGTTACTTTCATTTCTCTTTCTTCCTTTCGGGTTTCGGTTTTTCCTTCGCCTTTTTCTTAGGCTCTTTCTTTGCGCCTCTTATTCCAAGTCTCTCTTCATGCTCTATTGTGAGCATTTTGGCGATTGCCTTGCGTATCTCCTTGATTCTGGCAGGGTTTTCGATTGTGCCGCCTGCCCTGATCATGGTTCTCAACCTCAGAAGTTCTGTTCGCAACTCGCCGAGTCTCTTAGACCTGTCTTCGGTCGACATGTCGCGGATTTCTTTGACTCGGAGTATCGGCATTATTGCGTGGCCTCCCCTTCTTTTGTTCCTTCAGAGCCTTCTTCCTCGGCCGCTGCTTCCTCTGCCTCAGCTTCTTCAATTGGGGCTTCTTGCTGCCCCTTCTGCTCCACTTCTGCCTCCTCACTGGGTTTCTCTGCCTTTTCTTCCGGAGGGAGACTTTCCACTATCTTGATCTTGTCTGGAAAAACTGCATCGGGAGGCATTATTCTGACTCTGACGCCGAATATGCCAGGTTTCAACTGGACGTGGACTTCAGCTTTCTGCATATATTTCAGCGATGGATCGCCGCATTTCACGAGATATCCAGCGCGGAATTTCTCAAATCTGGCTCTCTCGGTTCTGAGTTTTCCACTGATTACGATTTCTGCCCCGAGCGCTCCTGCCTCCATGACTTGGTTAAGAGACCAGAAACCAGCTCGTCGGAAGTGCACCCCCCTCTGTAGGGCTGATGCGACTCGAGAGGCAACAACGTAGGCGTTTAGTTCTGGAACTTCAATTTCAGAAACCGAAATCTGCGGGTTGGAGACCTTGAATTTCTCTTCCAAAAAGGCTGCGAGTTCTCTTATTGTCTCTCCGCCACGACCTATGACTAGGCCAGGACGCATCGCATAGATGACTATGTGCGTTCCCAAAGGTGTTTTGGATATGCCTACTCCGCCATATCCCGCGCGGTCAAGCTTCTTCTGCAGGTACTCGTCGATTTCGGTCTTTTTTATCGCTTCGGTGACAAAATGTTTGACGACCGACATCAGGCGGCTTCTCCTCTTTCCTGCTGTTCTTCGAGGGCTACTTCTACATGGCAGAGAATGTTATATGACGCCGTTGCCCTTCCCTGCGCCCTGGGCTGAGAACGTTTCACCTTCATTCCTTGACTTGTGGCTGCATGTATGATGCGCATTCTGTCTATGTCAAGTCCCTTGTTCTCGGCGTTTGCCTCGGCGCCTTCGAGCAGTTTCAGTATGTATTGAGCCGTTTTTACAGGGTATCTTCCTGCGAAAGCCTTGGTAAGACCGTGTCGATGTCCCAGCTTTTTGGTGTACCTCTTGTAAGGCACGGGTTTCTTCTTGACCGCTACTTCTTTAAGATAATTCTTGGCTTGGGAAAGCATCATTCCTCTGATTGCCCCGCATACTTCGCGGGCTGCCTTATGGGATACTTTAATCTCTCTTGCACTTGCCTTCACGGTTTTTTCTGGATCCAACCGTTCTTCGGCTATTGAGTACCCCCATTTTGGCATTTTATATTCTCTCCAGTTGTGCAATTCAACAGCTGTATGGTGATTTATATGGTTTTCCTTTAACGAAAACGGTTTAAAATCAGTTTAGACCTTCTAGACCCTTGCATTTTCACCCTCGGGAATGTATCCTTTCCATTTTTCCAGACGCTATGTTTAACTCTCAAAAAAACGTAATTCACGAAGAAAAGGTGACATAAAAGCTTGTCAGACGAGAAAGGATACATCAATATGTTGCATGGTGCCGGCGGAACAGTCATGCATGATTTGGTGAAGAACTATGTGGTCAAGTATTTCGGCGGTCCGAGTAACGCAGAAGTTCCTCTAGAAGCCATGGATGACGCAGCTGTCATTGGAGGCATTGTCTTCAAAAGCGACTCTCACGCGGTCAAACCCATATTCTTTCCTGGAGGAGACATAGGAAGGCTTTCAGTTTCAGGGACAGTCAACGATATTGCCATGTTGGGTGCTGAACCTTTTGGTTTAGCATGCGGCTTCATTTTGGAAGAAGGACTAGCTCTGAAGGATTTTGAAAGGATTCTCGAGAGCATGAGCCAGGCATGCAATGAAGCATGTGTGAGTATTGTCACGGGGGACACGAAGGTTGTTGAGAAGGGAAGTCTAGGAGGCTGCGTAATCAATATGTCTGGAATAGGGCGAAGAACCTCTGCGCTGGACGGGAATCTTGAGGTTGTCAAACAGCACAGAAGAGATTTTCAGTCTCGCTGGGTTCTGGACAGGAATCTTACTGTCGGAGATAAGCTGATACTGTCTGGAACTATTGGCGATCATGGTCTCGCTGTCTTGTCGGCTCAACAAGGATTGAGCTTCGGTAGCGGAATAACATCCGATGTTAGACCTTTGAACTGTCTGGTTCAGCGTCTGCTAAAGGAGACCGGCGGAGTAGTGGCCATGAAAGATCCTACAAGAGGAGGATTGGCGGATGCCCTTAACGAGTTAAGCGAAAAATCATCAGTCGGCATTTTGATAGACGAAGGCAGCGTCCCAATCAAGGAAGACGTGCGGATAGCCTGCGAAATGCTGGGTTTGGATCCTTTTGAAGTTGGAAATGAAGGGAAATTCATCATCGGCGCGGTGAAACAGAAAGCTGAGGAGATTGTCGATTTCTTGAAGAACACGGAAGAAGGAAAGGATGCAGAGATCATAGGCTCTGTGGTGGCAGACGTCAGTGGCGTGGCTATGCAGACGACTGTTGGAGGCAAGAGAATTATGTCGCGTCCAATTGGAGATCCAGTTCCAAGAATATGTTAGTATGAAAGGACCTTGTGCTTAGTGCTGCGTTGTCGCCCAGATCCTGCAAGTACCTTCGACGCTGACCATGCAGGCGCCAATTGGCTTCTGCGGGGTGCAGGTTTTCATGAACAGAGGGCACTCTGCGGGTCTTATCTTGCCGATGATGACGAGATGGCATCTACATCCGTGCTGTATGTCGATTCCCTTTTCGATTTTCATCCCATATTTTGAGTGAGCATCATAATCGGCATAGTCGTCCTTAAGGACAAACTTGGATTCAGGAATGACGCCGAGTCCCCGCCATGTTCCATCGACTGTTGAGAAGACTCTGTTCATGATTTTCTGCGCTTTTACATTTCCTTCCCAGTTGACAGCCCGCATGTACTCGTTTTCCAGTTTGGGTTTGCCATCATGCAGCTGTCGGACTATCATGTAGATTCCAAACATCAGATCCATAGGTTCGAAACCAGCTACAACCACAGGCATTGAGTACTGTTTTGGAAAAACCTCGTAAGGTCTGAGACCGATGATCGTGCTGACGTGTCCTGGAGCAATGAAACCGTTGAGGCGCAGGTCTTTCAGTTTCACGAGCAATCGCATCGCTGGCGGAATCGTGCGATGAGAAACCAAAAAGCTGATGTTTCTCGGAGGGTTTGCTGCGACTTCAACTGCCGTCGAGGGAGAGGTCGTTTCAAAGCCAACTGCAAAAAAAACAAAGTCCCTGTCGGGCTCGTTTTTTGCCATCTGAACCGCGTCGCCAACACCGTAAACAACCCTCACATCTGCACCCTTCGCTTTGGCCTCCAGAAGAGACATGTTTGAACCAGGAACTCGGAAAAGATCACCGAAACAAGTAACGGCGATTCCTTTCAAAGCCAGCTGAACTGCCTCATCTATTTCTGAAGCGGGAACTATGCACACGGGGCAGCCTGGACCAGCTATGACTTCAACGTTCTCGGGCAAAAGACTGCGCAGTCCGTAATGATTTAGCGTCCATTCATGAGTGCCACAGACGTGACAGATTCTTATCTGGCTCTTTTTGGGTAAAATCTCCACTATTTTTTCCGAAATGCGTTTTGCAAGGTTTGGATCTCTAAACCTTAGCTCTTCAACCATTTCTTTTCCAGCTTGGTTATCGTGCTATTTGAGTTGGGCTTCAGCCTCAAGGATCTCGTTCCACAGATGCAGAGTCTCCTGAGCTTCTCTCTTATCCAGGACCTGAATTGCATAACCGGCATGAACCAAAACGTAGTCGCCTTCTTTTGCGTCCACGAGTGTGACATTTACTTCTCTCAGAACCCCTTCACCGAAGTCGACCTGAGCCTTGTTTTCTCTTCGTGATATGACCTTGGCCGGTATTGCTAAGCACATCTACATCAGTATTTATCCGAGTCTGGGACGTCAATAAATCGGTTATGGTCTGCTACTCAAAAAAGCCTGATGCTACGGCTTGACCGAAGGATATACCACCGTCGCCTGCTGGAATCGCTTCGTGCACCAGAAAACGGAGACCAGCGTCCTCAATGATCTTTCGAATAGCAGTTGCGATTATCTCGTTGCATGCAACTCCGCCCGAGAAGCCTATAGTCTTGACCTTGTTTTCTTCTGCGTTCTGAACTGCCAACGCAGCGAGACCTTTTGCTATGTAAATATGCGCGCAATATGCCAGATCCCGTTTATCATATTTCTGTTTGCTCGAAAAGATTTCAGTCAACATCTGTGTTGTGACCAACTCGTCGTTTCTTATGATTGGATTCAGTTTTAGGACGTCATTGCCTTTCATGGCAGCCGACTCGAGCTTCATGGATGGTTCGCCTTCGTAGGTGCGCTCAAAACATATTCCGAGAACTGCCGAAACCGCATCCAACACTCTCCCGCAGCTGCTTGTTCGGATGATCGCCCTTTGGTTCTTGAGTTGTTCAAGAATCAGCTCTATTTCTTGCTTGCCATAAGGGAAATAACCTTCGTTCTGGAAAAGCCATTCTTCGATAGGCACGCTGTCATAGAGTATTCCTGCAGCCATCCTAAGTGGAAAACGAGTTGCTTGATCTCCGCCGAGGAGAGGCTGATTTTCAAGATGAGAAAGGCGCTTGAAACCGTGTGAACCCTTTTTGCATAGAAGGATCTCGCCGCCCCATGCTTCGCCGTCCGATCCATAGCCATAACCATCGCAGCAGATGCCAACCATTTCATCGACGCTGTGTTCCATCATTAACGCAACGGTATGGGCAAAATGATGCTGGATTTGACTGACCTGCCAACCGTTTGCTTCTGCCAATTCCCGCGCGAGAGCTGTTGTGGTGAATTTGGGATGAAGATCGCATGCTATGGTTTCAACTTTGCTGTTCGTGAGGTGAATGATGTGTTTCGCAGCTGCTTCCAGAAAGGATCTTGTCTCGACATTTTCCACATCACCGATATGCTGTGAAATGAAAGCTTTGTCCTCGTTCAGAACGCAGGCAGCATTGTTGAGTTCACCGCCCAAGGCCAGAACACAGCTTCTTGACGGTTCTTTGAGCATTATTGGAGCAGGGGCGTAGCCCCGAGAGCGCCTCAGGAAAACCGTGTGGTCATCGTGCATACGCAGTACCGAATCGTCGCATCTGTGTGCTATTTGCCGATTGTGAAATAGGAAATAGTCAACTGTGTTGGCAAGCGTTCTTACGGCTTCTTCGTTGTTTTTGACTATTGGCTGGTTCGGCGGGTTTGCGCTAGTCATTACAAACGCCGAGTCTTTTACTTTGTCGAAAAGCATGTGGTGAAGACCCGAATAGGGAAGCATTACGCCGATGTTGTGTAATTCAGGAGTTACTAGTTCAGAAAGATAATAGTCGCGCCTTTTGTTGAGCAGAACAATCGGACGAGAGTAACTTTTCAGAAGTGAAGCCTCTCTCTCGCTAACTTCGGCGAAGGTTTCTATTGCGGCTAGGCTTCGAGCCATTATCGCAAAAGGTTTTTGGCGTCTATGCTTGACTGCCCGCATCTTGACCAGAGGTTCGGTCTCAGTTATTGATGCCGCAATATGGAAGCCGCCGTAGCCCTTTGTTGCGATGATATTGCCTTCGGAAAGAAGCCTGCCTGCTTCGCGAATTGGGTCCTCATGCTCAAGCGGCTCTCCTCGCCCTGTCGCTAACCACACCCTCGGTCCACATTTGGGGCTCGCCACTGTCTGAGCGTGAAACCTCCTGTTCAAGGGATCTGTGAACTCCTTCAAACAATAGCTGCACATTGGAAACTCGCGCATTGTCGTGTTCTCACGATCGTATGGCAGTTTCTCGATGATCGTAAATCTTGGGCCACAGTTTGTGCAGGTAATGTAAAAGTATTCGTACCTTGGGTTTTCGGGGTCTCGAAGCTCTTGCAAACAGTCTTCACAAATTGCTATGTCCGGAGGTATGGTTGATCCTGAGAGCCCAGTTTCGTTCGAGCTTTTTTGTACTGCAAAGCCTGGATATTCATTTTTGCCTTCAACTTTCGAAGTGATGACTCTGTGAATTTGGGCAAGAGGTGGCTTCTTTGTTTTCAGGTCTTTCAAGAACCCTCTGATCTCATTTTCGTTTCCTTCCAAAAGAATTTCCACGCCTGCGTCGCCTCGGTTTCTGACATATCCATTCAGTTTGTGCTTGACGGCAATACGGTAGACGAACGGACGGAAGCCTACGCCCTGTACGATGCCAGTGACTCGCACTCTAATTCGCACGGTAGTCATCTCTGGTTTAGAGCTAATTTGGGGTTTCATATACATTTTGACAAGATATGTTACGCCGGAACATAGAACAGTTTTTCCGAAAATGAGAAAACTTTCTGGCTGACCTGTTGTATCTCTGCAATGGTTCGCTGCTTCGTACTCGGTGTGTAAACGCTCACTCCATGCTTTATAAATGGCTTGTGCGTTTACGTAATGATCGAAAATCTAGGGTGTCGCGCATGTCAAAGACCCAAGTGTCTCAAAAGTTCAGCACAATCTCATCCAGCCTGTGCCCAGAGTGCATGAAGACTATTCCGATGCGAATCTATGAAGAAGACGGCGTTATCTACTTGGAGAAGAATTGCCCTGAGCACGGCAAGTTTGATGACATTTATTGGGGGGACGCGGAGCTTTTCAAATGGTTTTATGATAACTGGTACAACGCGCGATATTGGGGCACTGGTGTGGAGAAACCGCATAGCAAGACGGAAAAAGGATGCCCATTCGACTGTGGAATATGCCCTCAACACAAGACACCAACGATTTTGGGAATTATCGACGTCACAAACAGGTGCAACATGGCCTGCCCTGTTTGTTTTGCATATGTCGGTGCCACGAACTACGTGTATGAACCCACATATGGTCAGATCGTCGAGATGATTCGAGTGCTTCGGGCAAACAGCCCGTGGGCGTGCAACGCGCTACAGTTCAGCGGCGGAGAACCGACGCTTCGCAATGATTTGCCTGACTTGATTCGTGAAGCCCAGAAGGCTGGAATCACTCACGTTGAGGTTAACACCAATGGGATTCGAATCGCCGAAGACATTGATTATTTCAAGAAGCTGCTGGACGCTGGATTGAGCACGCTTTATTTGCAGTTCGACGGGTTGCGCGAGGAGATATACAAGAAAACGAGAGCCAGAGGCGACATGCTTCCCATAAAGATGAAAGTCCTTGAAAATGCCCGTAAGCTGGGTTTGGCCTCAATCGTTCTGGTAGTGACTTACGCGAAGGGCATCAACGATCAAGACATCGGACAAATCATCGACTTCGCAGTCAAAAACCACGATGTCGTTCGCTGCATCAACATCCAGCCGGTCTCAATGGCCGGAAAGGCTCGAAAAGAAGAGATGCGCAAGATGCGAATAACGATACCCGATACCATTAACGAGATTGAAAAACAGACCAAGGGCACTGTCGGGCGCTTCGACTGGCGACCTGTGAACTGGCCTGCCCCGATTTCGAAGGGAATGGGGCAAGTCAAGAATAAAACCTATCCCGAGTTCACCATGCATCCGATGTGCGGGGCAGCGACCTTTCTGGTCGTTGACAAGGACGGCTCATACAAGCCCATAATGCATTACGTGGATGTCGACAAGTTTGCCGACGTATTTTGGAGCGTCTACTACTCTGGAGCCAAGGGCAAGAAAACAATGGCCAAAATGCAGATGGTTAAACTGTTGCCTATGGCCAAGTCGGATTTTGTGAGAAGCTTGATCACAGGCGTCATTATGAAAGGAAGCTACAAAGCACTGGGCGAGTTGATGCGCCGAATCGTCATGATCGGAATAATGCACTTTCAAGATGTGTGGAACATCGACTTGGACCGCGTGCAAAAATGTGCCATCCACTATGCCACGCCAGACGGCAAAGTGCGATGTTTCTGCACATACAACAGCATTCACAGACCAGAAGTCGAAAAACAATTCGCAGTTCCTATTGCAGAGTGGACAAAGAAAACGGGAAAGAAGATCAACGAACCATTTTAGCGATCGTTGAGAAAGAAGGCTCAGTTAGGTTTTCTGAGTCTTCTTCCTTTCTTCTTCCAAAAGTACCCTTCTAAGCACTTTTCCGACTAAGGTCATCGGCAGCTCGGTTCTGAATTCGACGTCTCTTATAGCCTTGTACGGCGCGACTTTACTGTTCACGAACTCCTTGATTTCATCCGCAGTCGCGGTTTTTCCTTCTTTCAGCACGATGAAAGCTTTAGGTATCTCGCTTGCCACTGGGTCTGGTTTACCAACCACTGCGCAGAGTTTCACGGCTGGATGTTCATAGATAACGTCTTCAATTTCTCTTGGGTAGACGCTGTAGCCCTTGTACTTTATCAGGTCCTTCTTCCTGTCGGTTATGTAGAAGTAGCCATCCTCATCCATCTTTCCGATGTCACCCGTATAAAGCCAGCTGTCACGAAGAACCGAAGCGCTTTCTTCTGGCATCTTCCAATAACCTTTCATAACCTGCGGACCCTTAACCACAAGTTCTCCATCCTCACCAACGCCAAGCTCCTTCTCGCCCGTTTCAATGTCCATGATCTTCGCGTCTGTGTCAGGAAAAGGCAAACCAATACTTCCAATCTTCACTGTCTTCATCGTCGAGTCAAGTGGATTGGCATGTGTAATTGGCGAGGATTCTGTTAATCCATAGCCCTCTATCAGGACGCCTCCTGTGGTCTCCATCCACTTCTTCTGCACCTCAGGTGGAAGCGGAGCTGAACCCGACAAACAGAATTTAATCGACCTCAAATTGTACTTCCTCAAATCAGGATGAGACAGCAGCATCGAATACATGGTCGGCGCCCCGCAGAACACCGTGATCCTGTGTTCTTGAATCGACTTCAGCGAATCTGCCAAGTCAAAACGTGGAAGCATAACCATCGTGCCAGCCATATAGATCGGCGCATTCAGGCTTGTTGTCATACCGTAAATGTGAAACAAAGGTAATACCGTCAGAAAAGTCTCTTCGGTGGGTTTGCCCTGAAGCCACGCTGCACACATTACTGCATTCGAAACAAGATTCATGTGGGTCAGCATGGCGCCCTTTGAAAGTCCAGTCGTTCCGCCTGTGTACTGGAGGGCTACCAAATCTTCCTTCGGGTTGATGTCAACCTTCGGCGGTTTTGCCTCATACTTGCCAAGTAGTTCTTGAAAGAAGAACGTGTTTGGCGCCCGCTCAACTTTGTGCGACGGGATCTTTTTCAACAGTGACCCGAGAAAAGCCTTAGCTGAAGGCATATACTCTTTCAGGCTTGTAACGATCACTCTCTTCGTCTTCGTATTGGCTAAGACCCTTTCCAATATAGGATAAAGCACGTCGAGGACGACAACCGTTTCAGCTTCAGAATCGTTCAGCTGATGCTCAACTTCACGTTCTTTGTACAACGGGCTTATCGCAGTCAGAATTGCTCCGATCTTAATTATCCCATAGTAGGAGATTATGAATTGAGGTATGTTCGGCAAGAAAATGGCAACTTTATCACCCTTCTTGACGCCTAATCCGTCCAGAGCGGCTGCAAACTTGTCAGAAAGATTGTTTAGTTCTTGGTAAGTCATCTCTTTATCGAAATAGATAGTTGCGATGTGTGCGGGAAATTCCTGGGCTGTTCTTGCGAGCAATTCGTGAAGAGGAATTTCAGGAAAATCTATATGCTTAGGGACTCCCTCGGGCCAAAACTTGAACCAAGGTTTTTCAAGCGTGGAAGTTCCGACGGGTTCTTCTTTGACCGTTGGTTTGTCAAACTTCTTTTTCTTGAACGCCAAAAGCATCCCTATTCTTAATAGCAACTGTATTGGTAATAATATTTTCCACTGGTGGCCACACGGTGAAGACCGAGACAACATGGATAGACTGCGGCGATGTCAAATTATATGGCGAAGTATATGTTCCGGATGTTACTCCAAGTCCCGGCCTTCTTATCTGCCACGGCATGAATAAGCAAGGCTTTCATTTGTTGAAAATCTACAGTGAACTTGCAAGGACCGCATGCGCAATGGGTTTTGTGGTTCTGCTTTTTGATTTTCGGGGAGTCGGCAGAAGCTCAGGTGAGTTCGATTACGGGATCGGAGAACAGAAAGATGAAAAATGCGCATTGAACTTTCTCACTTCAAGATCGGACGTGACCAAAGACAGAGTATATGTTGTTGGGCACAGCCTAGGCGGAGCCGTTTCTCTTTACGCACTCCAAAATGAGAAGAGAGTAAAAGGTCTTATCTTGTGGTCGGTTCCCAAGAACCATGACTACAATGTGAGGAAATTTATCAGGAATAGCAGAGGAAGACTCGGTCTCTACGTATTTCTCGTCATGTCACGGATTGACAAAGCCTTCAAAGTTTCGAAACTTTTCAAGCTCGAAGTCTACGGAATCGAGTTGCGTCCCAGAGATGTTAGAGAGAAACTTATGAAGCTCAATGAATGCAAAGCCGCATCAGAATTGAAAGAGATTCCACTGCTCGTAGTGAACGGAGAAAACGATAAAATAGTAGGCGTCGACGAAGCTGAAGAGGTTTACAGCTCTGCAAGGGAACCCAAGAGTCTGATGATCATACAATCCACTGATCACATATTCAGAAGAAAGGAAGACGAGCTTGTACAGAAAACCGTGCAATGGATAGAGAGTCTAGAAAAGAGTCG
>Ga0209253_10001877_pt1 | contig 18515 bp, 14 predicted proteins | sample FrelakmetBRP12BR_FD_187145 | JGI IMG/M metagenome (GOLD analysis project Ga0209253, IMG submission 187145) | Freshwater lake sediment microbial communities from the University of Notre Dame, USA, for methane emissions studies - BRP12 BR (SPAdes)... | ecosystem: Environmental > Aquatic >... | reverse complement strand
ACCTCCGACTCCAAACGCAGCGAACGAAAGGCCGCGTAGCATCACGAATGAGGAGCCGTCATCCGACACGGTTCAACAACGAGCGGGACAACGCCGGAGTCTGGCCATGAAGACATTGAAGGTGGGTATTGCTTCCTACGATGCGATGAAGGCGCGCACGCTGGCGATCGCCAAGGGAGAATTGAAGCCCAAGGCCAGTGACCCCAAGGTTTGGTTCACGTCGCCCGAAAGCTTTGCTAAGCTGCTGTCCAACCGAAATCGGTCCTTGCTGTCGGTGATAACCGAGACGCGGCCCGAATCGCTGAACGAGTTGGCGGCTCGAACCGGCCGAACAGCCGGCAACCTGTCGCGAACGCTGCGCACGATGGAGCGCTACGGCTTGGTGCGCCTGCACAAGGGAGCACGCGGGATGGTTCGGCCTGAGGTGCCGTATCGAGACGTGCAGTTGGAGATGACCCTGTTGTAGCCGTCCCACCATTTGAAAGTCTCATGGCGTCCCAGGACGTCCATGGAAGTCCCGGAACCGCCAAGTAGATCAGTTACTTGGCGGTTCTTTTTTTGTTCAGGGCGTCTCAGACCGTCTCCTTGAATCCGGCGAATGCGCCCAAGGCTGCGGCACCAGAACTGCCATGAACTCAGGGAACGCCCGCAGCGGCCTGCGCGGTGTAGCGAAGCCGAGATAGGTCAAACCCCTGTGCGCTGGCGCTCGCCAGTGCTGCCTGCAGCAGGGCGGGCGTCAGTTGTGCGGAGCGTGAAAGTACCCATAGGTACTTCCGGTTGGGGTTGCCTACCACCGCCCATTGGTATTCCGGGTCCAGCCCGAGGATCCAGTAATCGGCCTTGAACGGCCAAAAGAACGATACCTTGAGTCGGCTGTTGCCGAAGCCCTCCACGACGGTGGCCTTGCCCGTCGCGTCGTCAAAGCCAGAGTTCGTGCGGCAGCGGTTATGCACGGTGACGCCGCCGTCAGGCGCAAGGGCATACTCAGCGGTGGTGTCGGCAACGCAATTGCGCTGAAAGAACATCGGGAAACTCGCGATCTCGAACCACTTGCCGCTATAGCGGATCAGGTCTACCGATGGCACGCTGACCACTGGTGCTTGCGCCAGCCCCGCGACAGACAGGCTGCACAAGAGTTGGGCGACAAATAGACGGGGCGCTCTCATGGCTCATTCTCCTGGGATGGAAGCGGGCAACGCAACTGCATTGTCTCGTTGCCGTCGAGCTGCAGTGACAGGGCGTAGCCCGTCAGGGTCAATGCAAGGCTCTTTCGGGCCCGTGCTGTCGCCCTCGAGTGTCGGCAGTTGGTCAATGCAGCTGCGCTGGCTGCTTCAGGGCACCGACACCTGAGTGGCCACTATCGGCCCTCGACCCATAGGCGCCGCAGGTCACCCAGGTTGCGACTCCGGGAAGCCGATCGTCCAACGCGCAACTGCGTGCGAGCTGACTCGGCGCCGTTTGAGGCTTAGCCGATGCTCGTCGCTTGCGACCTCGAATCGCATTTCATGCCTGCGCCGCGCCAGCATCGAGCGGACGTTCGAGCATCCCAAGTGCTTGTATGAACTCCTCGGATGACGAGGTCCAACCAAGAAGGGTTTGAATCGTAAGGAGTGAAGCTTCGTGATTGCTTCGCGGCAGGCCGTGGCCGATCGGTTCGCCCGTGCAATCCTCTAACAGGATGCATGAATAGTCTCCAAACATCGCATCACGGATGGTCGCTTCGACGCAAATGCTGGTCGTGCAGCCGGTGACGATTAGATGTTCGATGCCCAGTCCCTTGAGGACCGTGTCCAATTCCGTTTCAAAGAATCCGCTGAAGCGATGCTTGTAGATGACGATGTCGTTGGCTCCGGGCGCCAGCTGCGAGAGGATGTCGGTGTTCCATGTGTCCCGCACCAGCACGCGACTCTCGCCGCCATCGGGTGCTTTGATGGCTGTGCCGACGCCAAGCGATGCATGTCTGGCGTAGTTGGGGCTGCCTACGGGGCCGGCATCCGAGAGGTCTGCCTTGAACGCCATCTTCAGGTACACGACCGGCATTCCGCTGCTTCTTGCTGCGGCCACAACTTTGCTTGTTGGTTCGACGGCGCGTTGGATCATCGAGATGTCGATGCCGGCGCGATGAAACATGCCACCCTCGGCGCCAAAATCATTCTGCATGTCAATCACGATGACCACCGACGTCAAGACGTCGAGAGAAACGGCGTCGGGTTTCGCTGGGATAGCTGCAAACCGGCGTCGACGTTCGGGTCCAGTGCTGCGGACATTCATCAATGACTTCCGGTGCATGGGATGGGAACGTCGAGTTGCTTTCGCACGGGTAGTTTGCCTCACACGACAGCTTGCGACCCTCCGGTTTCGCGCCAGCCAATCTCAAGATCAGCGCGTGGGAGTCAGATTCGCCATAGGCGAGCCACTGGCCCGTCAGCAAGTCTCGATGTCCTCCTGCCGCTCCAGGCGGGGAATTGGTAAGGCGGGCGGCAGCTTCAAAGACGCTGGTCTCGAGGGTCGGCTCGTAGCTTGCAGCTGCCTGGCAGCGCGATATCGATGCCGACATCTGTGCCTGTGACAGCGTGATCTCACAACGCTCAACCGCCGATCGGAATTGGACTTCGCCAAACCTGCCATTCACCGGTACCGGCAGCCGGTCACACCCAGCCGTGCGGTGATGTGTCTGGCGGCAGTCGTCGAATGACGGCATCGACGCTGACCAGACGTCCGGGGCTGCGGAGAGCTGAGGCGAGAAATCAATGAAACAGGTGCCCGGCATTCGCGCCAAGCGGAGGCTCCAGCAGTCGCTCGCCCAGACTGCCCGTCAGCACCGTCGGGCCGGGGAGTCTTCGGTGTCACGACATGGCTGCTGGGCCCCAAGGAATGGCCTTTTGGGGCAACTCGGCAAGAGCGAACTTGCCGGATCCAGCAACGGCACGACCTGGCGCAAGGCTTTCAATTGACCCCGGCCCAGACAAGGCTCCGCAAGGGGCCGGTTGAGACTGAAGGCGCCAGGCGCATTTCCTCTTGACCGCGTTCCATCGCGTCGGTCCCCAGGGGCTATTGACTCGCCAGAGCCGCAGTCGACGGCAGCCTTGAACACGATCGAACGCTCGACACTGAGGATGCTCAATCGAACACCGCGTTGTGGCGCGTAGCCTACGTGCGTCGACTTCACAAGGAGGTACGCCATGGCAGCCAAGCAACTCCTGTTTCACGACGCGGCGCGTGAACGGATGAAGCGCGGTGTCGACGCGCTGGCCGAGGCCGTCAAGGTCACGCTCGGCCCAAGGGGCCGTACCGTGATCCTCGAACGCGACTTCGGCCCGCCGCAGATCGTCAACTCCGGCGTGCTGGTGGCCAAGTCGGTCGAGCTGGAGGATCGGTTCGAGAACATGGGCGCGCAATTGCTGCGCGAGGTTGCGGCGCGAACCAGCGAGATGGCCGGCGACGGCACGACTACCGCGACCGTGCTGGCGCACTCGATGATCCACGAGGGGCTGCGCTTTCTGGCCGGAGGCATGAACCCGATGGACCTGAAGCGCGGCATCGAGAAGGCCGTGCAGGCCGTGGTCGACGAGCTGAAACGCGCGTCGCGCCCGTGCACGACGTCGCAGGAGATCGCGCATGTCGCGGCGATTTCCGCCAACAACGATCGCTCGATCGGTGACATGCTGGCCGGCGCGATCGACAAGGTCGGTCGCGAGGGCGCCATCTCGATCGAGGACGGATCGGGTCTGGTCAGTGAGCTCGAGGTCGTCGAGGGGCTGCAATTCGATCGTGGTTTCCTGTCGCCGTATTTCATCAATGATGCCGAGCGGCAGGTGGCGATGTTGGAGGACGCGGCCGTGCTGCTCTGCGACAAACGTCTGTCGTCGCTGAAAGACCTGTTGCCGCTGCTCGAAGAGGTGGTCAAGGCCGGCCGTCCGCTGCTGGTGATCGCCGAGGAGATCGAGAGCGAAGCGCTGGCGACGCTCGTCATCAACACGATCCGCGGCACGATCAAGACCTGTGCCGTCAAGGCGCCGGGTTTCGGCGACCGGCGCAAGGCCATGCTGCAGGACATCGCGATCCTGACCGGCGGCACGGTGATCAGCGATGAACTGGGCTTGACGCTGGAGAAGGCGCGGCTGGCCGATCTCGGGCGGGCCAAGCGGATCGAGATCGGCAAGGACAACACAACCATCATCGGCGGCGCGGGTTCTGCCAGCGCCATCAAAGATCGGATTTCCGCGATCCGCAAGGAGCGTGATGCAGCGACCAGTGACTACGACCGCGAGAAGCTCGACGAGCGCGCGGCCAAGCTGTCCGGCGGCGTCGCGCTGATCAAGGTGGGGGCCGCGACCGAGACCGAACTCAAGGAACGCAAGATTCGGGTTCAGGATGCGATGCACGCCACGCGCGCGGCGGTGGCCGAGGGCATCGTGCCGGGCGGCGGCGTCGCGTTGCTGCGTGCGCGCAAGGTGCTCGCGTCGCTGGCGGGGGCGAATCTCGATGAGACCTCGGGCATCCGAATCGTCGACCGGGCGCTCGAGGAGCCGCTGCGACGCATCGTTGCCAATGCCGGGCAGGAACCGTCGGTGATCCTGAACCGGATCGACAAATCAGACCTGCAGACCTACGGGTACAACGCAGCGACGGACGAGTATGGCGATATGCTGGCAATGGGCGTCATCGACCCAACCAAGGTCACGCGCCTCGCGCTGCAGAACGCGGCCTCGATCGCAGCCCTGATACTGACGACCGACTGCATGATCGCCAACGCGCCGCGGCGGACGTCCGAGGCCGGCATGGCGGCGCGGCAGGGCGCCGAAGCTGACCTCTATTAGCATGACGATTTCCGGAGATGCCCGATGACCGAGACTTCCGTGCGCATGTCGCGCGTCGACACGGCCTGGCTGCGGATGGACCGCGAGCACAACCTGATGATGATCGTCGGCGTGTGGTTGTTGCGGCCCGCGCTCGACTACAAGGCGCTGTGCGCCCGTCTGGAGTCGGGGCTGCTGCGCTACCGGCGCTTCCGCCAGAAGGTGGTCCAGGAGACCGTGCTGTCGTATTGGGTCGACGACGACGACTTTGACATCCAGCGCCATGTGGTGCGCGAGCGGCTCGCTCGCAGGCGCGGCCGGAGCGAACGCACCGCGCTGCAGGCGCGTGCCAGCGAGCTCGCGGCGACGCCGCTGGACCATGCGCACCCACTGTGGCAGATGCACCTGATCGAGCACCACGAGGACGGCAGCGCGATGATCGTGCGCATCCACCACTGCATCGCCGACGGCATCGCGCTGAATGCGGTGCTGATGTCCACTGCGGACGGAGGCGCCGGGCTGCCCGAACCCGCGCGCCACCAGACACACCACGCGCACGAAGGCGACTGGCTCTCCGATGCAGTCGTCAGGCCGTTGACCGACCTGACGGTCGCAGCCATCGGCATGTACGGCGACGGCATCGTCAAGGGGCTGGAATACCTGGGGCACCCGCAGCAGCCGCTGGCCGATTCGGTGGAACTGGCGCGCACCGGCGGCCGCGTGCTGCGCGACGTCGCGGCGCTGGCACTCCTGCCCGACGATTCGCCGACCCTGCTGAAGGGCAAGCTGAACGGCAAGAAGGTCGTGGCGTGGTGCGAACCGCTGCCGCTGGACGACGTCAAGACCGTCGGCAAGGCGCTGAACTGCTCGGTCAACGACGTGCTCCTGTCGTGCGTGGCGGGTTCGATCGGCCGCTACCTGAGCGATCGAGGCGACGACCCGGCGGGCAAGGAAATCCGCGCCATGGTGCCGGTGAACCTGCGTCCGCTCGAAGAGGCGTGGCAACTGGGCAACCGTTTCGGCCTCGCGCCGCTAGTGTTGCCGATCGGCATCGACAACCCCGTCGAGCGCGTCTATGCGGTTCGCGCGCGCATGCAGGAGCTCAAGGGCAGCTACCAGCCGCTGCTGGCCTACGGGATTCTGGCGGTGTCGGGGCTGTTGACCAAGTCGCTGCAGGATGCGCTGTCCGACATGTTCCTGCAGAAGACCACGGCGGTGATGACCAACGTGCCGGGGCCGGCCCAGGCGCTCGAGTTCTGCGGCAGCACGCTGCGCCAGAGCATCTTCTGGGTGCCCTCTTCGGGTGACGTCGGCGTGGGCGTGAGCATCGTCTCGTATGCCGGTGGCGTGCAGTTCGGTCTGATCACCGATAGCCAGCGCTGCCCGGACCCGCAGAAGATCATCGACCGCTTCACCCCCGAGTTCGAGAGCCTGCTGCTGCTGACGCTGATGCTGCCCTGGGTGAAGGAAGCGAGCAGAGTCACCAGGCCGGTGGCTGCAACGTCGTCGGCGGCACAATAAGATCCGCACGATGGCCACACGACATCCCCACACGGGCCGGCCGAAGGCCGCGTTTTCCGCGCTGGAACTGCGCGTATTGCTGGAACTCGCGACCCTGCCGGCTGCGCTGCCGATCCTGATGACCGCGCCGCGCGGCGATGGGCATCCGGTGCTGCTGCTGCCCGGCTTCATGGGCACCGAGGCGTCGCTGATCGGCCTGGAGGTGTTCCTGCGCAACCGGGGCTACGCGGTCGAAACCTGGGGGCTCGGGCGCAACGTCGGGTTCCACGTCAAGCACGCCACCGCGCTGGAACAGAAGATCCGTCATATGCATCACAAGGCGGGCCGCAAGGTCAGCCTCGTCGGATGGAGCCTGGGTGGCGTGTTCTCGCTCTACGGGGCACACCAGGTACCCGAGTGCGTGCGCAGCGTCGTCACTCTGGGCAGCCCCGTCTCGGTGGATCCGGAAGGCAGCGCCTCGCCGCCGCTGGTCAAGGCGATGTATCGCCTGATCGCCCACCCGATGGGGCCGGCCGCCCACACGATGCAGCCGCGCGCCAAGAAGCTGCGCGAGCGCAAGAATCTGCCGATGCCTCTGAGCTGCCTGTATTCGCTCAGCGACGGCGTAGTGCCGCCTCAGGAAGCCACCATCGATGGCGACGCGGCGCTGCACGAGAACATCCGCGTGCCGGGCAGCCACATCGGGCTTGGGTTCAACCCCGTGGTGCTGTGGATCGTCGCCGACCGGCTTTCGCAGCCGGAAGGGCAGTGGCGCCGGTTCGAGCCGTCCGGACCCTTGGGCTACGCCTATCGGATGCTGACGCACCAGCTGCTGCCCGTCTAGGCCGCGCCTTCGCGCCGGCGGCGCGCCGGGCCAGCGCCAGGTACTCCTGGAAGCTGTCGCGCACGCACTGCGTGAAGGCCTGCGGATCGGGCATCAGCTCGCGACACGACGTGGGCGACACGACAATGCGCCCGTCGTAGCTTGTGACTGCGAATACCAGCCCCATGCCGTCGGCGATCGGCAGGATGGCGGAGAAGTAGGTCATGCGCGCACCGTTGAGATACAGCGGCACCGACGGTCCGGGCACATTGGTGATCGTGCAGCTGGCCAGCGGCGCGCCGCGCCCCAGCGCCGCCGCGAAGGGCCCGAACAGCTTGCTGGTCACGGCCAGCGTGGCTGCCGGCGCGTGCTCGTTCACATCGGTCAACTCGCGCGCCGCCACTGCGTTGGCGATGGTCTGCGACGACGAGGTCTGCTGGTGGATCCACTTCAACCGAGCCACCGGGTCGGCGAGATGCGTGCCCAGTTGCACCTGCAGCCACGAAACCTCGGGGCTTGCACGGACCGCGTTGTCGGCATCGCGGATGTAGATCGGAGCGATCGCCGCCAGATCGGCCTCCGGCAATTCGCGGTGGGCTTCGAGGTAGCGCCGCAGACCCCCGGAGCAGATCGCCAGGACCGCGTCGTTGACCGTCGCCCCGGCCACCAGGCCGCGGATGGCCTTGAACTCGTCGAGCAGGAAGCGCCGGGTGTCGAAGACACGATGCGCCGAGACCACCGAGTTGAATCGCGTCGCCGTGTGGTGCTCCGGAGGCCGGAACACGTCGCTCGCGAAGGTCATCGCCGCAGGTGCCATGCGTATCAGCGGCCGCATCAGCTTGAACGGCGACATCATCGAATTGACGGCGCCCCAGAACGTCAATGACATCGGGCTCGGCGCGCGCTCGGGAAACCAGGGCTCGGGAGGCTCGGGTTTGGGCGGGTGGGGCGTCGTGTCGTGCAGCACCTCGGTGATTTCGTTGCGGTTCTCCACATCGATGGCGGCGTGGTGGATCTTGGTCAGCAGCGCAAAACTGCCGGCCGGCAGATCGATGAAGCTGTCCAGCCCCTCGATCACGTAGATCTCCCACAGCGGCCGGTTCAGGTCGAGCGCACGTGCGTGGATGCGCGAGGCCTGGATGCAGAACTGGCGCCAGTCTCCGGGCTTGGGCAGCGCGATGTGGCGCACGTGGTATTCGAGGTCGAAGTGTTCGTCCTCGATCCAGTACGGGTAGTCGAGCTCGAGCGGCACGCGCAGCAACTTGCTGCGGAAGATCGGCGAGCGGTGCAGGCGGCCCTCGATATGCGACAGGATGCTCTTGAAGCGCACCTTGCCGCCCGGCGCGGTGCTCTGGTCGTAGATCTGAATGAACGTGACGTTGGAGTTGGCGTGCACCGTGTCCGAGTACAGAAAGCTCGCGTCGTGTCCTGTCAGCTGGCGCATGGTCCTGCCTTCCGATGGCTGCCGATCTGCGCGCCCATCAGGCGGCTTTCCGGCTGGTGAGCGCATTGTGCCGGCTGGCCTTCTTTACGGGCGCAGTGGCCCGGCTCTTGGCCAGCAGTTCGTCCAGCGCCGCCTGCAGCGCTACCGAAAGCCTGCGCGCGTCGGGCACGGCAGTGCGCGCGGTCGTGAAGCCGAAGCCCATCGCGCCGGCGTAGCTCATCACGGTGATGTTCAGGCCCATGCCGTGCTCGGTGATCGACATCGGCCAGTAGGTGGCCATGCGCGCACCGGCGGCATACAGCGGCACCTGCGGCCCGGGCACGTTGGAGATCACCACGTTGGCGATCGGCGGTATCGCGCGCGTGATGCCCGAGCGCCCGTACAGCGAGGCCAGGCCGTGCAGGACCCACGGCACGCCGATCGAGGGGAAGTCGGTCGGGATCACGCCCTTGGCCCGCTGGGCCAGTATCTTGACGGCACCGGCCGCGTCGCGGATCGCTTGCAGGCGCTTCACCGGGTCGGCGATATGCGTGTTCAGGTTGACCATGCTCATCGTGGCCTGCGTCGTGTACTCGGTGTTGCCGGCTGGGCGCAGCGAGATCGGCATTGCCGCGATCAGCGGCTTCTTCGGTATGCCGCCGTGGTGCGCCAAGTAGCGCCGCAACGCGCCGCTGCACAGCGCCAGCACGATGTCGTTGAGCTTCGCGTCGTGCGCGGCGGCCAGCTCCTTGAGCGTCGCGAGCGGAATCGACAACGCCGCGAAACCGCGCTCGCCGGTGATCGGCACGTTGAGTGCGGTCTTCGGGCCGAACGAGAAGTTCTGTCCGAGGCGCCCCTTGGCCCGGTCGGGTACGGCGCCGAACATGCCGGCGAGCGTCCTGAGGACATCAGGCAGGTGCCGGATCAGCTTGATGTACTGGCCGACGTCGTGCTTCAGTGCGGCAGCGGCGAGCTGGGCCATGCCGGGATGCTCGCCGGGCAGCTTGTTGCCACGCGCGATGGGCCGCGGCTTGGGCGTCACGTCGAACAGCGCCTGTGCCAGCAGCACACCGGCCTGGCCGTCGAGCACGGCGTGGTGCACCTTGATGTAGTACCCCGCCAGGCCCTTGGGCAGGCCGTCGAAGACATACAGGCGCCACAGCGGGTAGTTGCGGTCCAGCAGCTCCGAATGCAGGCGGCCGGCGCAGTCTTCGAGCTCGGCCTGCGTGGCGGGGCTGGGCAGGGTCATGCGTTGCACGTGGTAGTCGAGATCGACCTTGTCTTCCTCGACCCAGACCGGATTGGCGAACTGCAGCGGCATCGGCGCGAGCTTGCGGGTGAACACGGGGGCGTCACGCAGGCGCGTGCGCATCAGTTGTTTGATGTCGGCGTGAAAATCGCCGCGGTATCGCGCCGGCAGTTCGAACACATGCAGCGATGCCACGTGCATCGGCGTGTCAGGCGTCTCCAGGTGGAGGAACGCACCATCCAATCCGCTCAGGGCTTTCATAGGTTGTCTCGCTTCAGGTCGACGCGCCGCCGGTTTGCACGATGCCTGTCACCTACTGCACCTTGTGCCCGCCAGGCTATGCATAAATAGACGCTAGCACGGCCAGGCCGCCCGACAGGCGAGTCAGATCAATTCCTCTTCGCGTCTCGGGATGCCGGCATCTTGCGCGTGCGCAGAACCAGCGCGAGCCGATCGCCGTAAGGTGCGAACATGACCACCAAACCATCGACCACGGACTTGACGGCGTTGATCACCGGCGCTTCGTCGGGAATCGGCGAAGCGCTGGCGCGTTGTTTCGCCCGCGACGGCCACCGGCTCGTGCTGGTCGCCCGCAGCGAGGGCAAGCTGCAGGCGCTGGCCGACACACTGCGCGCCGAATATGGCGCGCGCGTCGACGTGCTCGCGGCCGACCTGACGCAACAGGGCGCGGCCCATGCGCTCGCAGTCGCACTGCGGCGCGGGCGGCGGTCGATCGACGTGCTGGTCAATAACGCCGGCGTACTCGAACAAGGGGCGTTCACCACCATCGCCGCCGGGCGCCACCAGGAACTGATCGATCTCAATGTTTCCGGCCTCACCGCGATGCTCGCCGCTTTCGTGCCGGCGATGGTGGCGCGCGGACGGGGGCGCGTGCTGAACGTCGCCTCGGTCGCCGCCTTCCAGCCGGTGCCTGGCCTGGCCACCTATGCCGCGACCAAGGCCTTCGTGCTTTCACTCACCGAGTCGCTGGCCGAGGAGCTGCGCGGCAGCGGTGTCACCGTCACCGCGTTGTGCCCGGGCATCACCGCCACCGCGATGCTCACGAACGCTGCCGAGCACAACGCACGGCTTTCGGAGCTGCCGGGATTCCTGATCAGCGACGTGAACGACGTGGCCCACCAGGGCTACCGCGCCTGCCTGGCCGGCGAGGTGATCCGCGTGCCGGGCGCCATCAACCAGGCCATGACGCTGGCCGCCGGCGCGACGCCCAAGTGGCTGTTGCGCCGCGTCGTCGGCGTGGTGGGGCGCAAGGCGATCCAAACGTGAGCAATGCCGGCAAGGGGCGGCACGGCCCTGATCGATCGGCCGCTCTCTCCCTGTACCGCCGTCGGGCCGGAATCTACGATCTGGAACTGGCGCTGTTCGAGCCGATACGGCAGCAGGCGATCGCGCGGCTCGAGCTTCGGCGCGGCGACGTCGTGCTGGACGTGGGCTGCGGCACGGGCTTGAGCCTTGCGCTGCTTCGAGAGGGCGTCGGCGCAACAGGCCGGATCATCGGAATCGAGCAGAGCCCCGAGATGATCGAACGCGCCCGTGAACGCGTGGTGCAGAACTGCTGGGGCAACGTGACGCTGCTGTGCACGCCCGTCGAGACGGCCGAGATCGCGGGGCTGGCCGACGCCGCGCTGTTTCATTTCACGCACGACATCCTGCGCCGGCCGGAGGCAGTGGCCAATGTCGTCCGGCATCTGGAGCCCGGTGCGCGGGTGGTGGCTTCGGGGTTGAAGTGGGCCGGTGGGTGGGCTGCGCCCGCCAACCTGCTCGTGCTGCCGGCGGCGCTGCACTCGGTCACGTCGCTCGAGGGACTGCGCAAGCCCTGGAGCCGACTGGCCGCACGCACCGGGCCGCTGGACGTGGAAACCGCGTTGCTCGGCGCCGTCTACATCGCCAGCGGAAGGCTTGCCAGGCCGGATTGATCGGCGGCTGCCGGCAGCACGACTACGGCCCGGTTGACCTGCACTTGACCGGGGTCAGGAACTGCCTGCACGACCAAGGCGCAGAATTGCGTGACGCACCGCGGGGTGGAGCCCCCGAGGCCCCGGCAGGGGCCGGTCATAGCAGGAGCGAAACGATGACGCAGACCTTGTTGCAGGCACTGGAGAAACACCCTTTCGTGGTCGCGTTCCGGCCCGAGCACAGGGCCAAGCTGGCGGCGCTCGCGAAGCAGGTGCACTTCGATGCCGACCAGGTGATCTTCCACGAGGGTGAAGTCCATTCCATCTTCTACCTGCTCGGCGAGGGCATGGTCGCGCTCGAACTCGAGATGCCTGAACACATGATGCGCGTGCAGACGCTATACGCTGGCGACGAATTCGACTGGTCGGCCGTGCTTTCGCACGCCGGCAAGCACTTTCAGGCGCGCGCGCTGAGCCCGGTGACGGCGCTCGCATTCGAAGGCGAGCAGTTGCTGGCCAGCTTCAAGAGCGACCCCGAGTTCGGTCTCGCGTTCATGCTGCAGTTGATGGGTGTGGTGTCGGAGCGGCTGCGCGCAACGCGTGTGCAACTGCTCGACATGTACTCGCCGGTGGCCAAGCGCGCCGGCACCTGAATCGCAGAAGGGCCCCGGGCAAACGGAATCGCCAGAGGGCGCTCAGGGCGCTCGATATCTTCGGCCGCGCGAAGCGCGCAGGAACAGGAATACCGACAAGCCGCAACCCGGTCCCAGCAACAGGGTCGCGCCTAGCGGCCACGGCAGGCGGCGCCAGCCCACGGAGCCCGCTTCGACCAGCATGAACACCACCGACACGGCGCAGGCGGCCCACACGAACGGATTGGCCCACGCGAGCGCCGGCCCCAGCCAGAGCGCGAGCAGGGCGAGCGACATCAATCCCGTGGCGATCGCCAGCCCCAGGTAGAGCCAGGCCGGGTCGCCGAGGTACCGCGTCCAGCGTGGCACCGCTGCCGGGCCTGTGCCCGCGGGTGCCGCCAAGGGGCGATCCGCGTGCCGTTCGGGTCCGACTTCGGCCTGCGGCTCATGCGCGAGGGCCACGCATTCGCGAACGAAGCGGCCGATACGCTGGGTGGCCTCGCGTGCCTCGGGCAGGAAGTCGAAGCCCGGAAACACATGCGGCATGCCGTGCCACACCAGCAACTGCGCACTCGGGCAACGGTGGGCCAGACGCACCGAGTCGTCGAGCAGCAGTTCGGTGCTGCCGACGATCAGCAGCACCGGCGGCATGCCGGTGAAGTCGCCGAACAGCGGCGATACATGCGGGTGGGTGCAGAGTTCGGGCTGCGGCAGGTACGCCGGCACCAGCGCGTCCATCAGGTCCGCGCTGAACATGTCGTCGACGCCGTCGTTGCGTTGCACCGAATCGCCGCTGAAGGTGAGGTCGGTCACCGGTGACAACGCCACCGCGCCGGCCGGCAGCGGCAACCCTTCGTCGCGCGCGCGCAGCAGCAGCGCCAGCGTCAGGTTGCCACCCGCCGAATCGCCGGCCACGACGATGCGGCCGGCGTCGAAACCCTGCTCGAGCAGCCAACGATAGGCCGCGACGCAGTCGTCGAGCGCCGCGGGGTACAGGTGCTCGGGCGCGAGCCGGTAACTGACCATCAACCCGCGTGCGCGGGCCTCGCGGCAGATGCGCACGAGCAGCGCGCCGTGAAACACCGGCGTCTCGGCGATGAAGGCACCACCGTGCAGGTACAGCACCACGTGGTCTTGCCGGGCACCCTTGACGTCGACCCAGCTCGCCGGGGCGGTGCCCGCGGTAACGGGCTCGCCGTGCACGCCGGGTTCGCGGCTGCCCAGCGCATCGACGCGGGCCGCGATCTCGCGCAGGTGAACCGGGTCCGAGATCAACCTCATCTGCTGGCGCATCAGGCGCAGCGCCGGGGTGAGCATGGTGCGGCCGATGGCATCGCGCAGTCGTTTCAAGAGCTTCTCCGTGAGCAGCGTCGCGCGCGACCGGCATCTCGATGAGGACGCAGGATCCACGCCACCCGCAATGGGCTATGGGCAGGCCGCAAGTATCGCCATCCCGGCGCCCGGCGCCCGGCGATCCGTAGCCGTTCGCCGGTGGCTGTCGCGAGCCGCGCGCCGGCAGGTGCGTGAATATGACGCAGGATCCTTGCGTGCCTCAGGGCCCGAATGCGGGTGCCGACAACGCTGCATGGCAGAGTGCCCGAGATGGGCAAGGCAATGGTGAATCGCACGATGTTCAGGCTGCTGCGCTATTTCTCGCTGACGAGCCTCGTCTCGATCGTCGCGGCGGCGGCGGCGCTCGGCTTCTTCTATCGCGAAACCGCCGTGCGGTCGCTGGTGGCGATGGGCGAGTCGAACAACAACGCGCTCACCGTCGTGCTCGCGAATTCGATGTGGCCTCGGCTGGCCTCCTACCTGGCGGCCGCGGAGTCCATGTCGCCGTCGCAGCTGAAGACCCATCCTGCCCGGCAGGAGCTCGCCACGGCGCTGGCGGCGCATGTCAACGGGTTGTCGGTGGCCAAGGTCAAGTTCTACGACCTGCGCGGCCGTACGGTCTTCTCCACCGAGGCCAAGCAGATCGGCGAGGACAAGAGCGGCAACGCGGGCTACCAGGGCGCGCGTGACGGAAGCGTGACCAGCGAGCTGACCCATCGCAACCAGTTCAGCGCCTTCGATCGGATCATCGAGAACCGCGACCTGCTGTCGACGTATATCCCGGTGCGCGAGACGCCCGAGGGCCCGGTCGTCGCGGTGTTCGAGGTCTACGACGACGTGACGCCGTTCCTGGCGCGCATCGCGCAGACCCAGCAGCGCGTGATCCTCGGCGTGGCGGCCATCCTGGGCCTGCTGTACGGCGTGCTCTTCATCATCGTCCGCCACGCCGACGGCGTGATCCGCCGCCAGTACCACGAACGCGAGCGCGCCGAGGCCGCGCTGCGCGATGCACAAGCCACGCTGGAGCGGCGCGTGGACGAGCGAACCACCGAACTGGCCCGGTCCAACCGCGGCCTGGAGGCTGAAATCGGCGAACGGCGACTGGCCGAGCAGCGGGTCGTGTACATGGCGCACCACGACGCACTCACCGGGCTTCCCAACCGCACCCTGCTCACCGACCGCGTCGAGCAGGCCCTCGCGCGGGCCCACCGCAGCGGCGGCAAACTGGCCGTGCTGCTCCTCGACCTCGACCGCTTCAAGAACGTCAACGACTCGCTGGGCCACGCAGTGGGCGATCAGCTGCTGCAGGCCGTGTCCGAACGGCTGAAAGCTTGCCTGCGCGAGGGCGACACCGCCGCGCGCCTGGGCGGAGACGAATTCATCGTCAGCCTGCCCGATGTGGGTGATGCCTCGGAAGCCGCGTGCGTGGCGGAGCGCATCCTCGCCGAGCTGGCCAAGCCCTTGACCGTGTCCGGCCACCAGTTGCCGGCCGAAGCGAGTATCGGCATCGCCATGTACCCTGATGACGGCCATACCGCGCAGACCTTGATGCGCAATGCCGACACCGCGATGTACCACGCGAAAGACAGCGGACGCGCGAACTACCAGTTCTTCGGCACGCAGATGACAGAGCGCGTGAGCCGGCGACTTACGGTCGAAACGAACCTGCGGCGCGCACTGGAGCACGGCGAATTCAGGCTGCATTACCAGCCGTTGATCGACATGACGAGTGGCCGCATCGAAGGCGCCGAGGCGCTGGTTCGTTGGCCGCAGCCGGATCGTCGCCCGTTGTCGCCGAGCGAGTTCATCCCGGTCGCCGAAGACACCGGCCTGATCGTGCCGCTCGGCGAATGGGTATTGCGCGAAGCTTGCACCCAGGCGCAGGCCTGGCAGTCGCGGCAGCCCGGCCTGCGCATCGCCGTCAACCTGTCGGCGCGGCAGTTCAGGCAGTCGCAGCTGGTGCAAGTGGCCGAGCAGGTGCTGCGCGAGACCGGCCTCGCACCTGCACTGCTCGAACTCGAGCTGACCGAGGGCATGCTGATCCACCACGCCGAGGACACGGTGCGCATCCTCGCGCAGCTCGACGAGATGGGTGTGCGGCTGGCGATCGACGACTTCGGCACCGGTTACTCGAGTCTGTCGTATCTGAAGCGCTTCCCGATCCACACGCTGAAGATCGACCGCTCGTTCGTGAAGGACCTGGACGCCGACCCCGACGACGCGGCCATCGTGACCGCGATCGTCGCGATGGCGCATGGCCTGGACCTGCGCGTCACGGCGGAGGGCGTGGAGACGGAACGGCAGGCCGCCTTCCTGCGCGCGCTGTCGTGCGACATGGCGCAGGGCTTTTACTTCGGCCGCCCGATGCCGGCGGCGGACTTGGCGTTGCGGCTCGGCGGCGCCGCATCGAACGCGCAGGGTGCCGCAGTCCGACCGGCCGGCGCGTCTCACCCGACTCGCAGCCTGGCGGTATAGGGCGCGCTGCGCACAGCGGCGACTGCGCTGCTCAGAAACGCGCGATCACCGATCCCGGGAATACCGACAGCAGCAGCGCCGCCGCAAGGCAGGCCAGGCTCGCGCCCAGGGCGAATCGGCGCGCGCGGCCCTCGGCTGCGACCGTCGAATCGGGGCTCATGAACATGAACTGGATCACCCGCAGATAGAAGTAGATGCCCAGGTAGCTGCCGACCAGGCCGAGCACCGCGTAGGTCGTGTAGCCGGCGGCCATCACGTTCCTGAAGATCAGGAACTTGGCGACGAAGCCCGGGAAGGGCGGTATGCCGGCCAGCGACAACATCGCGGTGCCGATCATCAACGCCGCATAGGGCGAGCGATGGAACAGCCCCTTCAGGTTGTCGAGCCGGTCGCGCCCGGCGTCGTCGGTGGAGGGCGGCAGCGCGGCGAAGGCGAGCAGGTTCAGCAGGCCGTAGGCCAGCAGGTAGAACGCCACCGCCTGCAGCCGGCCGGCCGCGTCGCCCAGCAAGGCGTAGAACAGGTAGCCGGCATGGGCGATCGAGCTGTAGGCGATCATGCGGCGCAGGCTCGGTTGCCGCATCGCGGCCAGGTTGCCCCAGACGATCGAAACCAGCGGCAACACCGCCAGCAGCTCGAGCATCGGCGAGGCCAGATTCGCGTCGCCGAACAGCCGCACCACGGCCAGCAGCACGCCGGCCTTGACGATGGTGGCCATGTAGGCCGTGACCGGCACGCTCGCGGCTTCGTAGGCGTCGGGCGCCCAGGCGTGGAACGGCACGATCGCCGCCTTCAGGAAGAAGGCCAGGATCACCAGCACCACCGCCGCGCGCGCCATGTTGTCGTCCGATCCGACCGCGCCCGCGAAGGTCTCGATGGCCATCGAACCGGTGGCGCCGTACAGCAGCGATGCGCCCATCAGGAAAGTCGCGGTCGCGGTGCCGCCGAGCACCAGGTACTTCAGCGCCGCCTCGGCGCTCTGCGGCCGGCGATAGGCCAGCAGCACCAGCACGTAGACCGGCAGCGACATGATCTCCAGCCCGAGGAACAGCGTCAGGAAGCTGTCGGACGACTGCAGCAGGCACACGCCGTACAGCGACGACAGCAACAGCAGCGCGAACTCGCTGTCGGCGAACTCGTCGCGCGACATCATCAGCACCGGCAGCGCGAGCGCCAGCACCATGGCCTTGGCGAGCAGCGTGGCAGGGTCGACCGAGAACTGGCCGGCGAACGGTGCTGCCGCATAACCGTCGAACGACAGGCAGGCCGCGGCGAGGGCTGCGGCGCCCGTGCACAGCAGCGCGATCGCGAGCGACGCGCGCTGCCAGCGGCCGGCGATCTCCAGGCCGAGCAGCAGCACGATGCCCAGCAGCAGCAGGTGCTCGGGCAGCATCGCCAGCAGCAGGTCCTGGCTGATCATGGCGCTCTCCCTGGAAGTCGCGGCGTGCTCACCAGTTGCTGGTAGGCCTTGGCGGCCAGCTCGGTCTTGCGCATCGGCTCGTCGGGGAACAGGCCGAGCCAGAAGACGGCCACGACGATCAGGCCGAGAATGGTCTTCTCGCGCGCGTTCAGGTCCGACAGCGGCTGGTGCGGTGCCTTGACGGCGCCGAAGAGGAAGGTCAGCGCGAAGCGGAGCATGTACATCGCACCGAGCACGACGCCCGAGACGGCGACGATCGCGAGCACGAGCTGCAGGCTGCCCTTGCCGAGCACATGCGGTGGCCAGGCGGCCTTGAACGCACCCGCCAGGGCCAGGAACTCACCGGTGAACCCGCTCGTCGTGGGCAGGCCGACCGAGGCCAGCGTCAGGATCATGAAGAACACCGAGTACACCGGCAGCAGCTTGGCCAGCCCGCCGTAGGCCGCGAGTTCGCGCGTGTGGCAGCGCTCGTAGATCATGCCGACCATCAGGAACAGGCCAGCCGCGACCAGGCCGTGGCTCACCATCTGGATCACCGCGCCCTGGATTCCCACCAGCTCCAGGCTCAACAGGCCGAGCATCACGTAGCCGAGGTGGCTGATCGACGAGTAGGCGATGATCTTCTTGATGTCGTCCTGCACCAGCGCCAGGCAGGCGCCGTAGACGATGCTGACCACGGCCAGCGTCATCAGCACCGGAGTGAACAGATGCGTCGCATCGGGGAACAGCGGGAAGCCGAGCTTCATGAAACCGTAGGTGCCCATCTTCAGCAGCACGCCGGCCAGGACCACCGAGCCCGCGGTGGGCGCCTCGACGTGCGCGTCGGGCAGCCAGGTGTGCAGCGGCACCATCGGCACCTTGATCGCGAAGCTCAACGCGAAGGCCGCCAGCAGCCACGACTGCACGTCGAGCGGCAGCCGCGCCTTGACCAGGTCGGCGAACGCGAACG
>Ga0209253_10001876_pt1 | contig 18516 bp, 13 predicted proteins | sample FrelakmetBRP12BR_FD_187145 | JGI IMG/M metagenome (GOLD analysis project Ga0209253, IMG submission 187145) | Freshwater lake sediment microbial communities from the University of Notre Dame, USA, for methane emissions studies - BRP12 BR (SPAdes)... | ecosystem: Environmental > Aquatic >... | reverse complement strand
CCATTTGTAGTCCGTTGTCAGCCTAGCCGCTTGCCGCGACGGCGGCAAGCGGCTAGGCTGACAACGGACATCGGATGCCCGGAGGGGCAGTCATGATCCACGTGGAGAACCTCACGAAGCGCTTCCAGCAGGTGAGAGCGGTGGACGGGGTCACCTTCCACGTCGCCCCAGGGGAGATCTACGGTTTCCTGGGCCCGAACGGGGCCGGCAAGACCACGACCATCAAGATGCTGGCCGGGGTGCTCCGTCCCACGGCAGGGCGGATCGTCATCGACGGCCTTGATCTCGAGAAGGAGCCCATCGAGGTGAAACTGCGCGTGGGCTTCATCCCCGATCGGCCGTTCCTCTATGAGAAGCTCACCGGCCTCGAGTTCATGGCCTTCATGGCCGACCTTTACCGTCTCAACGGTCAGAGCCGGGATGAGCGGATTCAGCGATTCCTGGAGCTCTTCGAGCTTGCAGAGTGGGCCCGAGAGCTGGTAGGGAGCTACTCCCACGGCATGAGGCAGAGGCTGATCCTGAGCGCTGCTCTCCTTCACGGTCCGAGAGTGCTCATTGTGGACGAGCCGATGGTAGGGTTGGACCCCAAAGGCGCCCGTCTCATCAAGAGCATTTTCAAGAAACTCAAGAGGAGAGGGCTCACCGTGTTCATGTCCACCCACACGTTGGCTATTGCCGAGGAGCTCTGCGACCGGATCGGCATCATCCACAAGGGGAAACTCCTTGCGGAAGGGACGGTAGCCGAACTTAGGGAACTCGCGGGCCAGGAGGACTCCCCCCTGGAGTCGGTCTTCTTGCGGCTTACCGGTGCCGGGCCGGACGGGGCGGAGGAGATCGATTTTCTCTGACCGCGATCTCTCTCCGCCTCGCCGCTGGCAACCGGGAACATATCCCGCCCTTGCAACGTTGGATAGCAACGGGCCACGGACGCCTGAAAGCCATGCACGTCCTTACTCTTCTCTCCCCGCGCTGGTGGGGGCTCAAGAACGTCTGTCGCCTCGGCGGCAGACGCGCCTTGGTCAAGGCAGGCTCCCTCCTTGCGATCACCCTCGGATTCTGGGTGGGCATCTTCATCATCTTTCAGCGCGTCCTTCGGTACTTCCAGGGGGTCGAGGAGCTCGGAGACCTTCTCGCCTACAAGCTCCTCTCCATGGTCTTCCTCACCTTTTTCGGGCTCCTCATCTTCAGTAACATCCTCGTCGCCCTGAGCACCTTTTTCCTTTCCCGGGACCTCGGCACCATCCACGCCACTCCCGTATCCATGGCGGAGCTGTTCGCGGCGCGATTCGTGGAGACCATCCTCGAAAGCTCCTGGATGGTGATCCTCTTCGGAATCCCCATCTTCACCGCCTACGGGCTCACCTACGGTGCGGCAGCCGGTTACTATCTCGGCCTGGTCAGCGTCATCGTGCCCTATCTCATCATCGCCGCGGCCTCGGGGGTGACCATGACCATGCTCCTCGTCCAACTCCTGCCGGCGCAGCGGACCCGCGACATCCTCTTTCTCCTCTCAGTGCTCCTCGGCATCCTCCTCTACTTCCTCTTCCGGTTCATGCGGCCCGAGCGCCTGGTTGACCCTGACGCCTTTACCAGCGTGGTCGCTTACTTTCGAGCCCTGAGTGCGCCCTCTTCGCCCTATCTCCCAAGTACCTGGGCCACCGAGGCGATCTGGCCCCTGTTGCGACCGACCTCCATCTCCTCGGCCTTTTATCAGGGATTCATCTGGATGACGGCGGCGGCGGCGGTAGTGGTCTCTGTGGGGGTCACCCTCGTGACCTACCCGCACGGGTGGTCCAAGTCCCAGGAGGCGGGGCGCCCCATGATGGCGCGTCTGCTCGGCTGCCTGTCCTTCGGGACCGGGCGCAGGAGACGGGGCGGTTCCCAAGTGCGGGCGCTCATGGTCAAGGATTGCAAGACTTTCTTCCGGGACAACACCCAGTGGTCCCAACTGCTCCTCATTGCCGCCCTCGTCGTAGTCTACCTTTACAACTACAGCGCCTTGCCGTTGGACCGAGCCCGTATGCCGACCTTCTACCTCCAAAACCTCATCTCATTCCTGAACACGGGTCTCGCCGGATTCGTCCTGGCTGCCATCGCTGCTCGTTTCGTGTTTCCGGCAGTGAGTGCCGAGGGCTTCTCGTTCTGGATCATGCAGACCTCGCCGCTTACGCTCCGACGCCTCCTCTGGAGCAAGTTCTCCTTTTACCTAGGACCGCTACTCGTGCTCGGCCTGGTACTCGCCATCGCCTCGAATGCGCTCCTCCAGGTGAGCGCCTTCATGCGCTGGCTCACCCCGATCACCGTCTTCTTCATGGTCTTCGGGATCACCGCCCTCGGCATCGGCATGGGGGCAGCATTCCCCAACTTCAAGGCGGAGAACCTGGCTCAGGTCGCCACCGGTTTCGGCGGGCTCATCTACATGATCACGGCGATGAGCTTCGTCGCGACTGTAATCGTCCTGGAGGCCGGCCCGGTCTACACCCTCTTCATGGCCGAGGTTCGCGGACGTCCCCTCGGCACTTCCCAGTGGCTCTACATCGGTGGCTCTCTCGCCCTCGTCGTCCTCGTCAACGTGGCCGCCGTGTGGCTGCCCATGCGCTATGGCCTGCGCCGTCTCGCCGCCTACGAGGGATGACGGCGGGCCGGTCCCCATTTCCGCGTTGTGGGGATTGCGTCAACCAGGTCAGAGGACGGGGAGGCGGATTCCGCCCCGCGGGAGGGGTTTGGCCGCTCTCCCCAGGAGGTGTGTCAGTGAAAGAGATCTGCTACAGACCTATCGGGACCGTCCACTCTCCCTTCGATGACGTCAAGGGGGTCCCCATTCAGCCGACCGGCGCGATCGGGATTCGCGGGGCGATCGAAATGGCGCCAGAGTTTGCCGAGGGGCTCAAGGATCTGGAGGGCTTTTCCCACATCTTGCTCATCTACGATTTCCACCTGTCCACGGGGTACTCTCTCCTCGTTACACCTTTTCTGGACGACACGCCTCGCGGGGTCTTCGCCACCCGAGCTCCGAGACGCCCGAACGGTATCGGTCTCTCCGTGGTCAGACTCATCTCGATTGAGGGCTGTCGGCTTACCATCGAGGATGTGGACATCGTCGACGGCACCCCCCTCCTCGATATCAAACCGTACGTGCCCGATTTTGACCTTCGACAGGCGGAGCGCATGGGCTGGCTCACGGGAAAGGTTGGTAGGATTTCCGCTACCAGATCTGACGAGCGGTTCGCCTGAGGTGCCCCACCCCTTCGCTCTTCACGCCCCCGCCCGAGCCTGCTACACTGAGCTCTCACCAGCTCCACGATTCGGAGGCGGATGATGTATGAGGTCGCCCGGCCGCTCCTCCCCTACGCCCTCGCCTTTGCCGCTGGAGCCATGATCTTCGTGGTGGTGGAGGAGGTGGTTCCCGAGTCCCAGAGCGGTGGCTATAGCGGACCTGGCGACCATGGGGGTCATGGTGGGATTCACGGTGATGATGATCCTCGATGTGGCCTTCGGCTGACGTCCCAATTCCCTGCCGTCCCGCGGGAGGAGATGGAGAATGCCCGGTGAAGGGGGCGCCGAAATCACAGCCGCGCCGAGGCCCACGACCGCGGCCAGGCTCCCCGATGGGCTTGACCCTGGCGGTCTGTTGTATCGGGCTGCTCGAGCTCCTCGGGGCCTCTCTCGTCTTCTCCGAGTCACAGATCGCCTACAGGGTCACCATCGTCGGGATCGAGGATCGCAAGCTCCTCGCCGATGCGGAATCGCTCCTCGACTCTGTGACTCTCAGGCGGGAGCGGCCCCCGGCAACCCAGGGCTTGCTGCGCCAGCGGGTGGAGCGGGACGTTCCGCGGCTCATGAACCTCCTCAAGTCTGCAGGCCACTTCGGCGCTCAGGTGACGACGACCATAGACAGAAAGGCGGAGCCGGTAGAGGTCACGTTCAAGGTGGAGTCGGGTCCCGCCTATAGGCTGAAATCCCTTGAGATCCAGACCGCGACGGAGAGCCGCGAACGTCCTCCGGAACTTCCGGGGGCGAAGGAACTCGGCTTTGCACTCGGCGAGCCTGTCAGGGCCGGCACCCTCGTCGAAGGGGACGCAAAACTCCTGAGCTTACTGAGAAGCCGCGGGTTTCCATTTCCGGAGATTACCGAGAGACGGGTGGTGGTGGACCATGACGACCGCTCCGTGGCGGTAACCATCGTCGTAGCGCCGGGACCGGAGGCAAGGTTCGGGCCGACGACCATCCATGGCCTCGACTCGGTGGAACGTGATCTCGTGGAGGGCAAGATCCCCTGGCGGCAGGGCGACCGGTACAACGGCGATCTCGTTGCCAAACTCCAGAGGCGACTCTCGGAGACAGGGCTGTTTTCGGTGGTGCAGATCACTCCCGCGCCGGCCCCGGAGGAGGGAGGTGAGCTGCCGGTAACTGTTACCGTAACCGAGGGCAAGCAGCGGACCGTGAGCGCCGGCGTGGGCTACAGAACCGATGAGGGGCTAGGCACCACCGCCTCGTGGGAGCATCGGAACCTCTTTCACTGGGCGGAGCGTCTGACCTTTACCGCCACCCTTTCCGATATAGTGAAAGCCCTGGAGGCGACCTTGCGGAAACCAACCCTCGGCCGGGAGGACAGGCGGCTCGTCGTGAGCCTGCGCCTGGCCGAGGAGTATCCCGACGCCTACAGCAGCCGGAGTGTCGCCAGCACCGCCCGCCTGGAGCAGGATATTGCCCGAGGCATGACCGTCGGCGCAGGGGTTGCCTTCAAGCTCTCCGAGGTGGGCCAGCGGGGTGAAGACGAGAACTTCGCCTCCCTCTCCTTCCCCCTCAGCTTCGGATGGGATGCCAGCAATGATCTGCTCAACCCTACCCGTGGCGGCCGTCTCGTGGTGCAACTCGCACCCTACCAGGACATCATCACCACCGATCTCAGGTTTCTCAAGGCATACGCCAGTACCACTCATTACCTCGAGGTAACGAGTGCTCCCTCCTTCGTCCTGGCAAGCCGGGCGGCGGCGGGTACGATCACGGGCGCCTCGCGCTTGTCCATTCCGGCGGATGAGCGGTTCTACGCCGGTGGTGGTGGATCGATTCGTGGCTACCCGTATCAGTCGGTCGGGCCGCTGGTGGACGACAAGCCCGTGGGCGGCAGGTCTGTTGCCGAACTCTCCCTCGAGGCCAGGCTCCGGGTCACGGAACAGTTCGGCCTGGTCGCCTTCCTCGACGGCGGGACCGCCTTCGCTGAGGGTTTGCTCCAATCCGGCGAGCAGTTTCGCTGGGGAACGGGTGCGGGTCTCCGGTACTTCACCCCCATCGGTCCCTTCCGATTGGATGTAGGTTTCCCCTTGAATCGGAGGTCGGGAGTTGACGACTCGCTCCAGTTCTATGTGAGCCTCGGTCAGGCATTCTGACAGCCTGGCCGGTGGGAGGAATCTGTTGCGCTGGAAGATCATCGCCAAGAGGACGGGGCAAGCTTTCCTTATGGCTATCGCCCTGGTGGTGCTCCTCGCCGCCGGTCTTTTCGCCCTCGGCCAGACGGAGGCGGGTCGGAGCTGGGCGGGGAGGCTCCTCGCCCAGGCGATCAGTATGGGAAGCGGCATGGCGGCCGAGGTTGGCAGGTTGGAGGGCACCATCCCCTTCGAGATCCGGCTGGATCGCCTCAGCCTACGTGATGAAGCCGGCCTCTGGCTCACCATGGAAGATCTCGTCATCCGCTGGTCGCCGACGGCACTCCTCAGGGGTCGGTTCCACGCGGGCGAGCTCACCGCTGGCCTCGTCGGCCTGGAGCGCCTTCCCGAAACCGGGAAGAGCGCAAGACCAACCCGAAGGGAAGCGCCCTCCTGGCCGCGGGAACTGTCGCGGCTCCGGGTGGAGCACCTTGCCGTCACACGGCTGGTCCTGGGTGAGGCGCTTCTGGGAGAGCGGGCATTGTTCACTGTGGAGGCGCGCCTCATGAGTGATGCCGGAGGCGAGGGGAGCAGATTCTCCTTTACCCTGGAGCGCATGGAAGGCCCTGCCCTCCAGATTGCGGCAACAGCCGTCCTGGCGGACGCCCCCCGCACGTTGTTGGTTCATGTCCAGGCGGAAGAAGCGGCCGGCGGTCTTGTCTCGAGCTTCCTGGGGGTAAGGGGTCCTCTCACATTGGCCTTCCATGGCGAGGGCCCTCTCGAGCGCTGGCAGGGAGATCTCACCGCAAGCCTGAGCGACCTGGGCGCCCTCCAGGCCGAGGTGGGACTGCAGGCAGGGGAGGAACCCGTTCTCCAGGCTAAGGGTACGGTAACCCTCACTCCCCGCCTGCTCCCGGAGGCGGTGGCGCCCTGGCTCTCCCCGGCGAGCCGGTTCGCCGGATCCGCCCACCTGATGAGAGACGATTCCCTTGTCCTCGACGGGTTCACTTTGGAGACCGGGAGGATTTCCTTTCACCTTTCCGGCTCGGTGGACAGTGCGTGGAAGAAATGCCTGGGCCGATTCACCCTCGCCTGCACCGATCTCAGCCCCCTCGGGAAACTGACCGGATCGAGATTCGGGGGTAACCTCAGGACGGAAGGGGAGGTGGCCGGACCCCTGCTCCGCCCGGAGGTGAGCCTGAGGCTTGCTCTGGCTGGTGTGGAAGGGCCTGGATTTCGTCTGGAGAGCCTCGAGGGCGATTTCGTCCTGGCGTTTCTCGACCTCGTGTATTCCTCCCTCCCGGGCCTGCGTCTGGAGGGAAGGGGCGTGGGGCGGCAACTTGCCGTCCGGGGCGAGAACCTCTTCCCCGGGGAGGCGTTCACCTGGGAGGCTGCGGCCGAAGGACCGGTGGCGGAGACCATCCGCCTCCACCGCCTCAAAGTCGTGGGGAAGGGTCTCTCCCTCGGTGTCTCCGGTCGGCTCACCACCAGCGGGCAGCGAGCGGAGATGGACACGGTGGTAGAATGGGACGATCTGAGGCGGTTGTCGCAGGTGACCGGAGCAAACCTTCCCCTCGCGGGTCGGCTCCAGGCGAGGGTGGAGGGGGACCTTCGCTTCCCGGTGGCCCGGGTCCTCGGCACGGTGAGGTGGCTCAGCGAAGAGCCTGCCGCCGTCGCCGCGCTCATCGGCGCCGGCGCCGAGTGCTCCGGAACGATCAGGCTCACGGAGGCCGGCATACTCACGGTTGCGGACCTTCGGGTGGACTCGAAAGGGGCGAGACTCGATGGAGCCCTTTCTTTCAATATCAACAGGAAACTGCTCGAAGGCGCCTGGCAGGTGGCGATACCGAACCTCGGAATCCTCTCTCGGGAGCTTGTCGGTGCCGTTGAGGCGGAGGGCACGGTCGCAGGTCCGCTCCTCGAGCTCCGGGCGACTGCCCGGGCGGTGGGGCGAAAGCTGAGGGCCGCGGCGGTGGACCTCCCGGAGCTTCGGGCGACCCTCACCGCCGAGGATCTACCCCGGCGGCCCCGCGGGCGCCTCACCCTGGAGGTGAACGGGGATGGTCGGCGCCTCACCGGGGATACTCTCTTCGCCCTGGCAGGAGAGCGGCTGCGGCTCTCGAGCCTCTCGGTCCAAGAAGGAGAGAACCGGTTGACCGGAGCCCTGACGGTTCACCTGAACAAGCGACTGCTGGAGGGAAGCCTCCAGGGGAACCTTCCCCACCTCGAGGACCTTGCCCGTCTCCTGGGGACGGAATTCGCCGGGAGCGCCGCGGTGACCGTTACCTTTGACGTGGACCGGATGGGCCAACAGGTCGCAGTGAAGGCTACCGGGAGAGATCTCAGGAGTTCATTCGGTGCGGTGGCCACCGTGAAGGGGGAGGGACGGGTGGCCCGGGCGTTCACCGAGCCGGAAGGAAAGGTCCGGGTGGAGCTCGCCGAGGGGCGCTTCGGGGAGGTGAGCCTCGGAACACTCGTTCTCACCGTCGAGGGAAACGGGAGACGCCTTTCCTTGACCGGCGATGGCCGCGGCCGCTACGGCGAGGATTTCCAGGTGGGCGCCTCTGCGGCCCTTGAGCGAGCGGCCGGGTTTCAGCGGATTCTTCTCACCCGCTTGCAGGGAAGGTATGGGGACCTTCCCGTGAACCTCGTGGGCCCGACAGCCTTCACCATCACCAAAAGGGGCTACGACCTGGGGCGGCTGGTCCTCTCCATCGGCTCCGGACGCTTGGAGGGTTGGGGACGAGTCGGAGAGGACACCTGCGCCCTTTCCCTCAGCCTGGAGGAGGTGCCCTTGCAGATCCTGCGCCTCGCCGGAGGGCCGAACCTGTCCGGCGCGGTGAAGGGAGCCCTCCAGCTTGCAGGAACCTCCCAGCAGCCTGAAGGAGAGGGCGCGCTCAGCGTCCGAGAGTTCACCCTCTCCGGGCTCGAGGACCTTCCTCCCATGCAGCTTGCGGCAAGGGCGGAACTCTCCCATGGACGGCTCCTGGGCCTGGCAACCCTTCAAGGCCGTGGGGCCGGGTCGCTCGAGGCGGAGGCAGGGCTTCCTCTGACCCTGTCCCTGTGGCCTTTCCGCTGCTCCCTCCCGGGTTCAGGCGAGGTACGAGGTCGTCTCGGGGGAGAGGTGGACACGGCCATCATGGGCGCGCTCCTCCCCCTAGACGAGCAGCGGATCGAAGGTTCGCTCGGGGTTCGTCTCACATTGGCGGGTACCGTCTCGGCACCCAGCATCTCCGGTGAGGCTCGCCTTCAGAAGGGCATCTATGAGAACGTCCGCACGGGAACCATTCTCCGCGACCTGGACCTCGTCCTCAGCGCCAAGCCTCCACGCCTGATCCTGGAGCGCGCCCGGGGTACGGACGGCTCGGGCGGAACGGTAACGGGGACGGGTCGGCTCGACCTCCTCCCAGGAGAGGGATTCCCCTTTAGTCTGGAGGTGAGCCTGAGAGAGGCAACGGTGGTCAGACACGACTATGTCACCGCCACCGCTGGGGGGAGGCTCAGTTTGTCCGGTTCCATGAAGCAGGCTCTACTCCGAGGAGAGCTCAAGGTCGCTCCGGTGGAGGTTCGCATTCCCGAGCGGCTTCCCCTTGACATCCCCAACCTGGAGATCATCGAGATCGGCGGTCTGCCTCGGCAGGCGCCGGCAGAACCGGAGAAGGGGAAGGTCATGACCTTTCCGCTCACTCTGGAAGTTGATCTCACCAGCCCCGGGCGGATCTTCATCAGGGGCCGGGGTTTGGAGAGCGAGTGGCGGGGCGCTTTGCGGATCAGAGGCCCGGTGCAAGAGCCCCTAATTACTGGAAGCCTTTCCCTGGTCCGGGGGCGCTTCGACTTCCCGGGCAAGGAGTTTACCTTGACCCGGGGCCACATCGGCCTCGACGGCGCCGTGCCGCCAGTGCCCAACCTGGATATGGAGGCGGAGGCGAGGGCTCCCAAGTTGATTGCCCGCCTGCATCTTTCGGGCCCCTTCTCTTCTCCGACCATCACACTCAGTTCCGATCCGCCCCTCCCCCAAGAGGAGATCCTCTCCCAACTCCTTTTCGGGCGAAGCTCGGCCGCAATCACCCCGCTCGAGGCGGCGCAGCTCGCCTACGCGGCAAACGCTCTTGTGGGGGGGAGCGGCCCCGATTTCATGGGACGGGTGCGACGAATGCTGAGAATCGATCAGCTGCAGGTCAAGCAGCGGGAAACGCCGGAGGGTACGCAGGAGGCAGCAGTTGTCGCCGGGAAATACATCCTCGATGGCGTCTACCTGGAGGTGGAGAAGGGCACCGAGGCCACGAGAGACAAGGCTTCGCTTCAAGTGGAGATCACGCCCAACATCACGGTGGGAACCGAGGTGGGTGTGGATTCGCAGGGCGGGGTAAGCCTCAACTGGAGGTGGGATTACTAGAGTACCTACAGATTTCCGTTTTCAGAATACGGAGAAACAGGTATTCTTCCATGATGACTAGAGCTTAAGGGACGTGTCTCGACGGCATGCTGCGGGAGGCTGGCCATGACCCCAAAACGTGTGGCTCTTCTGGTAGTTTTTTTTCTCTTCGCCATCTTCGTTGTCCAGAACGTGGAGGTGATGGAGGTGCGATTCCTCTTCTGGCGCACCGGAGCATCGAGAGCCCTGGTGCTGGTCTCGACCTTCGGCGTTGGGCTTATGGCCGGCTGGCTTATGCTGTGGCTCCGGAAGCCTGGGAGACGGGAACCGGGAGAACTGGCAGATCGCGGATCCCCGTCCACGGGGACGGAGCAGAAAGGGGCCGGGGAGCCCCCGGCAGCGAAGACCGGCAGGCCGGAAGCGGCGGGCCCGGGTGAGGCTGCGCCCAAGGGGTAGAAGCGGGTCGAAAGGTATCCGTCACCAGGGATGTGGTTCGGAAGCGGGCTCAGGGAGTCTATCTTTGCTCATGGGGTGCACGGGAGGAAGGTCATGGCAGAGCCGACGCGGATGATCGTCATGCCGGTAGATGGTTCCGAAAACGCGCTGAGGTCCCTTGATTACGTGAGGCTTCTTTATAGTCCTACAGAGCAGTTGGAACTTGTCATCTTCCATGTGCTTCCCAGCCTGCCGCGGTTGCTCACCGAGGACGAGACCGCCGACGCCGAGACCGCCCAGAAACTCAAGGTGATCGAGACCAAGAATCTGCGCATGGCCGAGCGCATCCTAGACGAGGCGAAGAGCGCCCTCATGGCGAAAGGTTTTTCCGAGAAACAGATCCGGACGGTCTATCGCAAGAAGGAAACAGGGATTGCTCAGGATATTTGCAGGTGGGCGGAGGCGAAGCAGGCGGACGCCGTGCTCATCACCACGCGCGGTCGAAGCCGGCTCGAGGCCTTCCTCATGGGTGAGATCTCGAGCAAACTCTTGGACTACTGCCGTGTCTGTCCGGTCTGGATCGTGGAAGGTGCCGTAAAGTCAAACCGGGTGCTTGTCGCCGTCGACAGTTCCGAGAATGCTCTCAGGGCCGTGGATCACGCCGGTTTTATGCTGGGAGGCACCGACTGCCAGGTGACCATCTTCCACAGCATGCGGCAGCTCCGACGGTTTGTCCCTCTGGAGGTGTACGAGGCGGCCCCGGAACTCGAGGAGCTCTGGCGCCAGAAGGCGAGTGAACGGATCGGTCCCCACGTTGACAAGGCGAGGGAGGGGCTTCTCAAGGCAGGACTCAAGGAGCAGCAAATCACCACCAGAGTGGTGGAAGGCAGCCGGAGTGCCGCCAGCGACATCCTCCAGGAGGCGAGGGCCAGCCGCTGTGGGACCGTGGTCCTCGGGCGCCGGGGACTCACGGGCCTCAAGGAGTTCATCATGGGAAGCGTTACCGCCAAGGTCCTTCAGGCTTCCGCGGGCCTGGCCGTCTGGATTGTCCAGTGAGGCGGCGAATGGAGGTGGCGGGAATGCCTTTTCATTCGGTGACGGTTCGTTGGAGGCTATAGCATATGTGGTCGCCCGAGAGAGATAGAGAAGTGAGCGGCGGGATGGGGCAGGCGGAGCGCCTTCTCGCCGAGGTCAGGGAGTTTCTCAAGAGCCGCGTGATTCTTACGGCTGCAGCGCTGGATATGTTCACCATCCTGCACGGGAAGCCCGCTACCGCCAGAGAGCTCGCGGGGCGATTGAGGCTGCAGCCGAGAGGCGCGGCCCGTCTTCTGGACTGCCTGGTTACCCTCGGACTTCTGGAGAAGCGCAGCGAGGGCTACTCTCCCACCTCCTCGGGCGAGCTCCTCTCGTCGCACCATCCGGATACGATCCTTCCCATGGTGCTGCACTTGAACTCCCTGTGGGACAGCTGGAGCGGCCTCACCGACACAGTGAGAAGGGGCAAGAACCCGAGACGCGCTGTGATCAGAGAGCGGGACACGAAGAGCCTGAAGGCCTTCATCGGCGCCATGCACGTCGTCGGGAGGAGCCTCGCCGCCGAGATCGCCGCCTCCTGCGAGGCAGGCCGCTTCTCCCGGCTCCTGGACATCGGGGGTGGCTCTGGGACGTATACCATTGCCTTCCTCAAGAAGGACCCGAAGATGACGGCGGTCCTCTTCGACCTGAAGCGGGTGATTCCGATGGCAAGGGCGCGTCTCAGGGCCGAGGGGCTGCTCACACGGGTGAAGCTCGCGGCCGGTGATTTCTACGCAGATGAGCTCCCCTCGGGCTGCAACCTGGCCCTTCTCTCGGCCATTATCCATCAGAACAGCCCGGCCGAGAACCTCGCCCTCTTTCGCAAGATCCGCCGGGCCCTCGAGCCGGGAGGAGCGCTCCTCATCCGGGATCACATCATGGACGAGTCCCGGACAAATCCCCCGGCCGGAACCCTCTTTGCCCTGAACATGCTGGTGAATACCGACGGCGGTGACACCTACACCTTCGCCGAGGTCAAGAAAGGCCTGGAGCGGGCGGGATTCATGGATGTCCGACTGGTCAGAACCGGGGAGCGCATGGACTGTCTGGTCGAGGCGAGAAAACCCTGACCCTCACCCTGCCGCCTCCCTCCGACGCTGGCGGATGATGAGGCGGAGGTTCCGCAGGTAGATGAGCACGCCGCCCGCCTGGCCGAGGATGAACAGCGGGTCACGCCGGTAGATGGAATAGGTAAGCAGGGTCAGTCCCCCTGCCACGCTGAAGTACCAAGAGGCCACGGGATCACGCTTCGCCCCTTCCGTTCGCGCTAGAGGCACTGGATCACGAAACGGAAGCTGAAGAGGGCCTGACCGGTAAATCCGAAAATAGGCCAGACAGTCTCAGGTTTCACTGCCGGTCACCTCCTCGACCTCAGAGCGGATGTTGCGCCGGGGAAACCCCCGGGCCTCGGCCATTAGCCGCAGGAGCGTGTCATCCGTGCTTCCGTCATCCACGCAGAGCACCTTGTATTCCCCCTTGCCCTCGAGAGCGGCGCGCATTTCTTCCACATAGGGAGCGAGGTTCTCTGCCTCGTCGTGGGCGGGAATGACGATAGAGAAATCGAGGATCGCGGTGGAAGTTTGAGGCATTCCCATTCCTCGACGGTTTTTCGAAGGGAGGTCAGCGTACCACAACCTGGAGGTAGCCGCTCTGTCCGCTCCGGTGGTCCACGGCAAGGAGCGTGACTTCCTGGCCGGACGCGAGGGAGTTCACGGTCTCTACAAAGCTGTCGACGCCTTCGACGGGCTGACCCTCGACCTCGAGGATGATATCCCCCGGTTCAAACCCGATCGCGCCCAAAGGGCCTTTCCGGTCCAACGAGGCGATGGCCACTCCCTCCTGAGGTTCGAGACCGAACTGCTGCATCTCCTGCGGGGTAACCGCCCGGATCTCCGCGCCAAGGCGGCGATTCACCGAGGCGGCAAGCATCTTGGTGATGTTCTCCGCGTTACCGATCGTGGCGCCGAGCTCCTGTTTCTTCCCGTCCCGCCAAACGGTCAGCTTCACTTCCTGGCCGATGGCCGTGTTGGCCACGTCATTGCGGAGTGAGCCGGCATTACGAACCTCTTTTCCCTGGTAGGAGAGAATGATGTCACCCCTCTTGACGCCGGCCTTCTCCCCCGGGGCGCCCTTGGCCACCTCGGCCACCAGAGCGCCTCTCTGGGTGTCCAGGCCGAAAGACTTGGCCAGCTCAGGGGTGAGATCTTGAATGCTCACCCCCAACCAGCCCCGCTCCACCTTTCCCCTGGTGATAAGCATGTTGGCGATATGGAGCGCCATGTTGCTCGGGATGGCGAAGCCGATCCCCTCGAAGCCGCCCGATTCCGAGACTATTGCCGCGTTCACCCCGATCACCTCTCCCCGGAGGTTCAAGAGCGGGCCGCCGCTGTTACCCGGATTGATGGCGGCATCAGTTTGGAGGAAGTCCTGGTAGCTGCTGGGATCGGTGATACCCCCGCGATGCTTGGCGCTGATGATCCCCTGGGTCACGGTCTGGTCCAGACCGCGGGGATGGCCGATGGCGACCACCCACTCGCCCACCTCCGCCACATCGGAATCACCGAAGGTCACATGGGGACAGGGATCCTTGGCGGCGATTCGGATCACGGCAAGGTCGGTCTTCATGTCGGTTCCAACGAGGGTCGCGGGATACCTCGTGCCGTCGGCGAGCCACACCTGGATCTCTTTTGCCCCTCCGACCACGTGGTTGTTGGTGAGGATGTTGCCCTGTTGATCCATGATCATCCCGGTGCCGAGGCCCTTCAGTTCCCGTTTAAACTTCGGCGGAATCCGGGGGAGGTTGAAAAAGTATCGGAAGAAGGGGTCATTCTCGAAAGGGAGCAACGGGTTCGCCACCTCCTGCCGCTGGGTCACCTCGATGTGGACCACGGCAGGGATGTTCTGCTTGGCCACCTGAGCGATGGCCGTGCTCAGGTTCGGAGCCTCTCCTGCTGTCGCCGCGGCGGGCATCATGAGGCTGAGGACCAAGAAGAGCACAACGAACGGGCATGTGCCCTGCAGCACCTCGTAGGGGTTGATTCGTGCCATCTCCACTTCCTCCTCTGTGTCGTCCCCTCTAGGGAACGATCGCTTCCACCACCTGGAGCCACCTGGTGAGGCAGCGTGCCAGGAGCTTCTCGGCGCGCTGGGTGTCAAGACGATACTTCTCCGGGATAAAGGCCAGGTCCACCACGTGGACTCCGTCCCGGAGGCCGAGGAACGGGCAGGTCTCCAGAACCTCGCGGCGGAGGTGGGCCACATGACCGTAGACCCTGTTCAAGATCCCTTTGCTGGCCTTGATCTTTACCGATTGCACCGTATAGTTATTGGCGAAGATCCTGAGCGGCCCGAGAGAAGAGCCCGGGTCGAAACGCTCCGCGAGAATGCCGTCTTGCTTGAGGAGATAGAAGGGAGCAACGACCACGGCGGCGGGCTCATCGGAGTCCGCCGGCGGTCGCGAGCGGAGGATGTCGCGGAGCACCTGAGAGAGCCTTTCCCTCCGGATGACGACTTCCCGAAGTCGGACCGCCCGCCCAAACCTCTCCTCGAGCACGCCTTTCGCCTCCGGCGGGATGAGGAGGACGAAGGCCTCGGGACGGCCGCTTGAGAGCAATCGGAAGGTATCCGCGGTGAGCTCTCCCGGGGTCTTTACGTAGAGAGCCAGGAGGCCCCCGTTAGGCCTTCCGCCCGTCGCGGCCATCGCCTCGGCCGCCACCCTGGCGTGGGCGACGAAGGGCATCTCCAGCGCCTCCAGCTCTTCCTCCCGGATCAGGGCAACCTCGGCTGCCTGGGCAATGTGATCTACAGCCACCACCTGGAGAATGTGGCGGGTGTAGTCAAAAGGCTCGTGGGGCACGCGCCAGGCGGCGAAGGGGAGGATCTGGAGCTCCACCTTGAGGGCGTCGGGGAGGCGTTCCAGGCCGCCCTCGCCCAAGAGATTCTCCGTGGGGATGATGAGGGTTCTGCATCCGGCATCGTAGGCCGTTTCCAGCTTCACACCCAGGGCGCCGACCGTGGTTATCCGCCCTTGGGTGTCGATCTCACCGGTCATGGCCACATCGCGCCGCACCTTTCGCCCTGTGAGGAGGGAGGCGAGGGCGAGAGCGATGGCCCCGCCCGCGGACGGGCCGTCCTTGCGGGTGGAGCCTCCCATGAAGTGGAGGTGAACAGGGTCTTCTAGCCGCTCAATGGCAATCCCCAGCTCGTCGGCGCAGGAGAAGATCCCGGTTGTGGCCACCTTGCGGCTCTCGTCCATGACCCGCTCGATGTTTCCGGTGGCGTGAACCATGCTGAGAGGACCCCGCCATTCACCTTTTCTGCCGGGCCCAGCGCGGATGCGGGTAGCCTGGATAGGGATGACGGAGCCCACGCCGCGCTCGGCATCTACGCCCAGGGCGAGCATCTCTCCCACCCTGTCCTCCTCGGCGATCTGCCGGGGTCTCGTAGGCTCCTCCAGGTAGGTCTTGATCGTTTCCCGAGTGATGCGGACCGAGGCCTTCACCGTGGCGAGGATTTCCTTGCGCTGGATACGGAGAAAGAGGGTGCGGATCATCCGTTCGAGCTGCCGAACGCCCGCCTCGTGGGTGTAAGTCCTGATGAGGTGTCGCAGAAGATCGGCCTCCTGACCAGAATCGAAGAAGATCTCGTGCTCGCTGATCTGGTGTCTCGAGCGAATGCGGCTGATGAGGTACTGCCGGGCAATAGCTATCTTTTCCTCCACGCTATAGCGGTCGAGGACTACCACCTCGCAGCGATTCACCACCGGTGGCGGCACAGTCTCGAGGGTGTTCGCGGTCAGGATGAAATGGCAGTTGGAAAGGTCGATATCCACGGTTGTCTGGGTGTACTTGTCGTGGAAGAGGTGGTTCTGCTCCGGGTCCAGGATCTCGAGAAGGGTGGCGATAGCGAACTTCTCGGTCTTGTCTGCCTCGTCCAGGATGAACATTCCGTTCATGCACCCCATCTTGATGAGACCCTGTACGATGGCCCCCGGTTTGGAGCCCTCGTAGGTGAAGCCGTGGCCCCGTAGATCCGCCTCGTCTCGCATGCCGCCGAGAGAAAACTTATGGTAGGGAATCCCCAGGTTTTCGGCTATGGAGATGGCAAAGGAGGTCTTGCCCACACCAGGTGGACCGACGAAGAGGAAGGAGCTTCCCATCCGCTGCCAGCGCCCGGTTTCACCTTCCCGGTATGTGCGGGAGTAGCGCCAGATGAGGTTGGTGAAGAAATCGCAAACCAGCTCTTTCGGGCGCTCCAGCCCGTAGTGGCTCCCGTTCAACCCTGCCTCGAAGGCAGCTGGGCTCACCTGAATCTTCTGGATCTTGCCCCAGGGTATGGCAAGGAGGGTTTCGATGAGTTCGCTGTATTTGGCGCCGCTGTGGCCGACGGCGTTGAGCTTGTTCTTGTCGATCACTTCGAGCACCTGGGGCGGAAAGGCGGGATCGCTCCGGGCCTCTTCGATCCGGTCCTTGAGACTCCTCTCCCTGGGGACCTCCGGCGCCTTCGCCGGGGGTCCAGGCTGAACGGGCGCCGCGGGCCCAGGCGCTCCCTGGGGAAGTTGAAGTAGGGCGGTCTTGAACAGGGCGAAGAGGGCTGTGAGCTCCGTCGCCTCGGCAAGGCTCTTCTCGGAGAGACGGAGCTCGCGGCCGAGCTCCCTGAGATCCCAACGCTCACGGAGGGCGGCAAACACCCGGCGGGCCTCGCCTTCGTCTCCCCGCACGAGGAGAGTGAGGCACCGCAGGAGTTTCGCTAAGTAAGAGGTGCGGAGGAGCAAGGACAGGTCGGGAGAGCCGCTCCGCCGATAGCATGACCCAAGGAGTTCCCCTCTTAGCTCCCCGTCGAAGAGAGGGAAGACACTCTCGAGCAACGGTTCCGGCAGATCCGCGAGGAGCGGGACGACATGGGAGATGATGGAGGTCACCATGGCGTCCAGGGGAAGGCCCTTCTCCGCCTGGTCGAGGAGCAGGAGGTAGTCCCTTCCTTTAAGACCGTTCATCTCGTCCGCCAGCGCCTGCCGAAGAGAGCGGTAGAATGTCGGATCACCGGCGCGGCGCTCCATAGCGAACTCGGCGTCGCCGAGGATCACCTCGCGCTCATGCTGCTGCGGATAGAGCAGGTGTTCCACCTGGTGGCGGAGGAGGAGTTCGGCAAAGGCAAGCATCTTTCCCTCTTCAGGCGTGCCGTCGCCGAGCCTGGATTCGGGATCGCTCGGGATCACGAAGGCCAGATAGTCGAAGAGACGCTCGTGGATTTGGATTACCCAACCCTCGCCCTCGGCGGCGAGAAGACTCATGATTTCGACGTGGCTTCCTTCATCCTCGAGCCGCCTGATGGCCAGGTGCTCGCTCACCCGCGCGAGCACGATGGCATTCGTGCCTCGCTTCCTCTTGAAGTAGGGGAGGATCCGCCTCGTCACCATGGCCTGGAGCACGTCGAGGACGCGCTTTCCGTGCTCGTCGCCGGGTAGGGGCAGCGAGGCGAGGATCTGGCGGTCGAATGCCATGGGAAACATGTTTCGCCCTTCGTGGTCAAGATGGGGTGGCAGAGCACCTTAAGTTGATTTTAGCTGAGCAGGGTGGTAAATATCCATGCTCAAGATTGCCGCGGCTTCCCAAAACTGGACTTACACGGAGACTTCGCCAGGGCGGGGCAGCGGCGAAGAACTCTCGTTCAGGCGAAAAACCGGCAGAGCATTTCCATCCCTACTGGAGTCGGAGATGAGATCCATTCTCGTCTGGTCCATGGACAAGGCTGCCTGCGACGTGGTCCGCTCCTGCTTTCGCAGCGAGTACCAGGTAGATCTTGCAGCCACTGGGGAGTCTTGCCTTGAGATGCTCCGCCGGAAGCGCTACGAGTTCCTCTTCCTCGATCTCGCCCTGCTCCGGGGCTCAACCTCCGCCAACGGTCACCCGGACTACCGACAGGCGCTCCAACCCTACTGGCACATTTCTCCCGCGACGGAAGTCATCGTCATGTCCTCCCAGGCCATGATCAGGGACGCGGTGATGGCGGTGAAGGCCGGGGCGAGCAACTACCTCACTTTTCCCATCAATCCGGAAGAGGTGAAGTTTGTCACCGAGACGATCTACAACTCCATACGGATCCAGTCGGAGCTCAGCTACCTCAGAGACCGGTTCTGGAAGAACGATGCCCGGGAGGTGGTGAGGACGAACAGTCCCCTTATGCGGGAGGTATTCAACAAGGTCCGCTCGGTGGCTCCGACCAAGAGCACCGTGCTCCTGACGGGTGAGACAGGAACCGGCAAAG
>Ga0209253_10001875_pt1 | contig 18522 bp, 16 predicted proteins | sample FrelakmetBRP12BR_FD_187145 | JGI IMG/M metagenome (GOLD analysis project Ga0209253, IMG submission 187145) | Freshwater lake sediment microbial communities from the University of Notre Dame, USA, for methane emissions studies - BRP12 BR (SPAdes)... | ecosystem: Environmental > Aquatic >... | reverse complement strand
AAAACCCCTAGCGATGCTTCACACGAAACACCGTTAGGGGCAACACGGTAGTACCGCGCAGACCTTGATACAGTATACACGATCTTTTGGGGAGTGCAATACGTAAAGTTCGTATTTATATTTTTTTGCGACTCCCCCCTCAAGGGATCGTCCATCGCAGGCGGCAGAGCCATCTCATCCCCTTTCCCTTCGTTCCTCCTCCTCTCGTCTCTGACGAAGGTGGGCGAGAAAGTAGGCCATCCCCACCAGGAACACTGCAAATACGCCAGCCGCCACGATGCCGCCGCGGGGATAGAACATCTTCATCACGAGGAAGCCGAAGAGCACGCCGAGAGCGACTCGAATGAGGAATACCGCGCCCGCACTCATGGGAACAGCACCACCTTTCCCACCCATGACGGCTTCGCAAAAAGTCCATCTGCGGCGTTGCGCTTCATCTTTCCTCATTGCAGCGTACTTCTATGTACGCCTCATTCCTCAAGATTCGCGCGCCTTGCATCTGGAACTTTTTACTGTGCCGTCTACTTTGGCGACTTCTTGCGAAGTCATCAGCCATGGCATCCTCGCCCCATCGGGACGTTCCCTTTCATTCACCTTAGCACCATCGCCAAAGTGGAACAAGTCCGGTGGGCGGGCCTTACGGGGCCGACAAAAAAGCGGCCCCGGGCGCCGGGCGCCCGAGGCCGGTTGGGAACACTATCCGTGTTAACCAAACAGCTGAGGTCCGCCTGCGGCGGATCTCAGCTCACGACCTCCTATGCCGATATCTTGGCAGGCGGCTTGGTGAACGCGATGACCAATACGGCAACCGCAACCACCGCCGAACCCACGATGAAGGGGATGTAGTAGGCGCCGGACACGTCCTTCAGCCAGCCGCCAACCCAGGGTCCGGCGAAGCCCGCGAAACCCCAGGCCGTAAACAAGAGCCCGTAGTTGCTGCCCTGCGCTGTCGGCCCGAAGTACTGGAGACAGGTGGCGGGGAAGAGGGTGAACATGGCGCCGTAGTTCCAGCCAATGAGGGCGGAACACAGACCTAGCATCAAGACGCTGCTACCGGCCGGGGACAGGAGGAGCATGACCGCGGTCTGGAGAGCAAAGAGGCAGGCGAAGTACACCTTGATGCCGATCTTGTCCACGAACCAGCCGGAGAGGATCCGGGTGGCGGCGTTGGCGAAGGCGAGGGCGCTGACCGCAGTGGCGGCTTCCATGGGGGAGAGGCCTCTGTCACGGCCGTGGCCGGCAAGGTGACCAATGACCATGAGACCGGCAAAGGAGCCGCAGAAGTAGGCGAGGTATTGGAGCCAGAACTGGGGTGTGCTTCTTGCCTCTTCGTGGGTGTAGTCACGGGTCACCTTGGGGGCACCCGCCGGAGCAGCCGGAGGCTTGTAGCCTGCAGGCGCCCATCCTTTTGGTGGAACCTTCAACAGGGAGCCGGCGATGATCGCCATGAGGCCCATGGCAATACCGCACCACCAGAAGACGCTCCGCCAGCCGTAGTTGGCGATGATGTAAGTGGCCAGCGGTCCCATAATGAATGAACCGAGACCCAGGCCTACGACGGCAAACCCTGTTGCCAGAGCTCGCCGGTCCGGCCACCACTTGGGGGCCGTGGCGATAGGCGGCAGGTAGATGACGCCACCGCCGAAGCCGGCGATGAGACCATAGGTCACATAGAGCTGGAACTTTGAAGTGATGAAGCCGGAGAGGACGAAACCGATACCGAGGATAAGACCGCCACCGCAGACCACGAGCTTGGGGCCGTACTTATCGCTCAGTCGTCCTGCAGGAAAGGTCACCAAGCCGAACACCAGACAGCAGATCGCGAAGGCCATGGCGATCTCGGCACGGGTCCAGCCGAACTCGGCGTTGAGCGGTTTGATGAACACGCTCCACGCATACAGGAGCATGCCGCACGTGGTGCTGCTCAGCAATCCGAGCAACAGGGGAACCCACCGTGGAAAGGTGGTGGCGACAGCCGCTTGTGCTGCAGTGGTTGGTTGAGACATTTCTCGCTCCTTTCACTGGCTCTCCGCGCCGACGGTGTTCGGGGCTCATCCCCGTTGAAGAAATACAAAGAATACACCTGGGGAATTCCGGAACACCGGGCTTCGAAGAGCCAAAACCGCTGCGATCCTTCGATCACAGCCATGCTGTCAGAAGCTCAGGAGAAAAAACGTTTGTTTCGCTCTCAAACGTCACTCAGAAGAGCATATGAAGAGAATGTCTGACGATTCCTGAAACCCTCCTGTTATATTTGTTTTCCACACCTCCCGTTCGCAGTGTCTTCCGCTTCCTCACCTCCTTCCCGGTTCGGGTGGTAGTGTTGTGTCCTGGATGTTAGAAAACATTCTTGCTGGTACCAGGATTCCTCGTAACTTCGATTTCTTACACGGTTGATGAACAAGCTTCAAGTCCTTGTGAAAAAACGGACATTTCTATACTACTCGATTTGACGACAATTGTCTATAGGGAAAATTCCCCATTCAGAGTGGGGGAAACTCCCCCTTCTGGCCAGGTCGCTCTCGCCAGCGCCCAAAGGAATCGCTGGTCCCCTCCGGCGGAGACCTGTCACCGCCGCCAGACTCCCACCTTCAGCGAGTCGCTCACATGCCGCCACCGCGGTGCTCCAAATTTCACCGGGTAAACGTCAGACATCTACCCCATACCCCACTGGTTAATTGCATTTTGCGGAACGATCAGTTAGTGTAATTTGTTAATTACGAGGCGGGTCCGAATACACCCGAACAGGGAGGAGTTTCATGCTGGAGATTATCGATCTCTGGGTGGAGGTCGACGGGAAACCGGTGCTCAAGGGGGTCGACCTCAAGATCCCACGGGGAGAAACTCATATTCTCTTCGGCAAGAACGGCTCCGGGAAGTCTTCCCTTCTTATGACCATTATGGGCTTCCGACGTTACAGGGTGAGACAGGGCCGCATCCTCTACCAAGGCGAGGATATCACACACACGCCCGTCAATGAGCGGGCGAAGATGGGGATTGGCCTAGCATTCCAGCGTCCTCCGAGCATCCGCGGGGTGAAGACCCGTGACATCTTCAATTTCTGCAATACCAACGGGGTCTCTTGCGAGGTGCTGGCGGATCGATTCCAGTTCTCCGATCTCCTCGACCGCGAGGTGAATGTGGGGTTCTCCGGCGGGGAGATCAAGAAATCTGAGCTCCTCCAACTCCTCCTCCAGGATCCACAACTCATTCTCCTGGATGAACCGGAATCGGGGGTTGACCTGGAGAACCTGGAAGTCCTCGGAAAGGCTATCAACAAGCTCTTGGAGAAATACCTCTGGCGCCAGCGGGCCAAGTCAGGGCTGATCATCTCCCACTTCGGATTCATCCTCAACTACATCGAGGCCGACGCAGGCTACGTGCTCATGGACGGCCGTATCCACTGCCAAGGCAACCCTCGCGAGCTGTTCAGGGGAATTCAGCGCCACGGCTACCGGGAGTGCATGGAATGCCAGAGATGATTCGAAACCGCGCCGAGCAGGCGATACGGAAGAAGGCGGCCTTCGGTCCCGACGTCGATCTCGAGGGCTACCGCATCGTGGGAACCCGGGACGAGGCCCTAGACCTCGACAGCCTAACCCGGGAGGAACGAAACAAGATTGCCGGCTCGGGGGTAGATCTCGAGGAGAAGAACCGCGCCGGCACCTTCTTTATGAGTGACGATCGGGTCCTCCACTGTGTCAGCAGCCAATCAGGCCTCGAGGTGATGCCCATGGCCACCGCCCTCCAGGAGTACCCCTGGGTGGCGGACTGTTACTGGCAGGCGGTCCCGGTTGACGCCGACAAGTTCACCGCCCAGGCGGAGCTCCATTTTCAAAACGGATACTTCATCAGGGCCCTCCCCGGCCAGCGGGTGACCACCCCTATCCAGGCCTGTCTCTACCTGAAGCACGAGAGCATGGCCCAGAACCTTCACAACATCGTCATCGCCGAGGAAGGCTCGGAGCTGAACGTCATCACCGGCTGTGCCACCGCACCCCGAATCCGTCGCGGTCTCCACATCGGCATTTCCGAGTTCTATGTCCGGCGGGGCGCCAAGCTGACCTTCACCATGATCCACGACTGGGGCGAGGAGGTCATGGTCCGACCTCGATCGGGTATCGTCGTCGAGGAGGACGGGCTCTTCCTTTCGAACTACGTCTCCCTGAAGCCGGTTCGTTCGCTCCAGATGTATCCCACGGTGAGGCTCACCGGCCCCGGCGCCGTGGCCCGCTTCCATTCCGTCCTCGTGGCCCCGCGAGGAACCGACCTGGACACGGGCGCTCGGGTGGTGCTCGAATCCAGCCGGACGCGCGCCGAGATCATCTCCCGGGCCATCACCACCGGCGGGCGAATCATGGCACGAGGACATCTGCGGGGCCTCCAGCCTGAGGTCAAGGCTCATCTCGAGTGTCACGGGTTAATTCTGAACGATAGCGGTGCCATCCACGCCATTCCCGAGCTCGAGGCCCAGTCGATGGGCGCCGAGATGTCCCACGAGGCGGCGGTGGGGAAGATCGCTGAAGAAGAGATCGAGTACCTCATGGCAAGGGGCCTGTCGGAAGAGGAGGCCACGGCCACCATCGTGCGGGGATTCCTCAACGTGCGAATCGAAGGGCTTCCCGCCGAGCTCCAGGCGCAGGTCGACAGGGCGATCGAGGAAAGCAAGCAGAGCCTGCTTTGATACCCGCATCGGGCTTGGGGCCGCAGGTTTCGGAGAAGCATGGCCTTCCACCCTACCCCACAGCGCTGCCGTTCATGAAATCCTACCGGCTTCTCGTCCCCTATTTCCGAAACAATCTCGGGGGCCTCATCATCGGTGTCACCGCCCTCCTCGTGGTCGACCTTCTCCAGCTCTTCATTCCCCGGGTCATCAAGCGGGCTGTGGATGACCTGACCCGGTTCCAGGCGACGAGCAGTCGACTTCTCACCTACGCCGGGGTCGTGATGGCTCTGGCCCTCGGCATCGCGGCATTCCGATTCGTCTGGCGGCGCTACCTCCTGGGCCACTCCCGCCAGATCGAAGAGGGTCTCCGGAACCGGCTCTTCGCCCATCTCCAGACCCTCTCCTATTCCTATTTCGACCGCGCCAGTACAGGCGACCTCATGGCCCACGCCACCAATGACGTCCAGGCGGTCCAGCTTGCGGCCGGCATGGGCCTCGTTGCCCTCACCGACACCCTTGTCCTGGGGACGGCGGCTGTCGGGTTCATGCTCTACATCAACCCCCTCCTGACCGTGGTGGCGCTTCTCCCCATGCCCTTTATCGCCCTCTTCACCAGGATGTTCAGCCGCCTCTTCCACGACCGCTTTCAGGCGGTTCAGGCATCCTTCGCCCGCCTGACCGAGCGCGCGCGGGAGAATCTCGCGGGGATCCGGGCGGTGAAGGCTTATGCGCAGGAGACCTCCGAAACGATCCGCTTCGACCGCTCCGGTCGCGAGTATGTCGGCGAGAACCTCAGCATGGCCAAGGTCGGCGGGCTCTTCTCCCCGATGAGTTTGCTCCTCTCCAACCTGAGCATGGCCCTCATCCTCGTCGTCGGCGGCCGCCTGACCATGGTCAACACCATCAGCGCCGGTGATTTTGTCGCCTTCAACAGCTATCTCCTCCTTCTCACCTGGCCGATGATGGCCCTCGGGTGGATGATCAACCTCTTCCAGCGCGGTGCGGCGTCACTGGGGAGGATCGAGACGATTCTCACTACCGTCCCGGAGGTGACCGACGGCGGTGAGACCGCAAAAGACGGTCCCATTCGGGGTGTGATCGAATGCCGGGGTCTCACGTTTGCCTATCCCGGGGTGACCTGGTCCGCCCTGCGGGACATTCGCCTCCGCATCGAACCCGGCCAGTTCGTGGGAGTTGTCGGCCGCACCGGCGCGGGGAAAAGCACCTTTCTCCGGCTCATCCCTCGCCTCTACGAGGTGTCCGACGGGCAGCTCTACCTGGACGGGAAGGAGCTCCATCGCTGGTCCCTCTCCCGGCTCCGGGGTTCGATCGCCATGGTTCCGCAAGAGTCCTTTGTCTTCGCCGATTCGGTGCGGGCGAACATCTGCTTCGGGAGACCCCGTGCCGGCGAGGGGGAGATCGTCAAAGCCGCCGAGACCGCGCAGCTTCTCGATGAGATCCGGGCCTTGCCCCGGCAGTTTGACACCCTCCTCGGCGAGCGCGGCGTCTCCCTCTCCGGAGGTCAAAAACAGCGGCTAACCCTGGCGCGAGCGCTTATGCTCGAACGGCCACTTCTCATCCTCGACGACTGTCTCTCCTCTGTGGATGTGGAGACGGAGGTGGCAATTCTCGGCAACCTTCGGCACTACCTGAAGGGACGTACGACCATCATGGCCTCCCAGCGCCTCGAGGCCATGCGGATGGCAGACATCATTTTTGTGCTGGACCAGGGCGAGCTACGGGAGTCGGGAAACCATGAGGAACTGCTGGCCCTGAACGGCACCTATGCCGCACTCTACCGCCGGCAGCAGCTGGAGGCGGAGTTGAAGGGCAGGAGCAGGCGGGGCTGATCTCTACCGATGCACGGAAACTACGGCTACTTTGAAGAAGATCAACTAGGCAAAACCTACGACTGGCCCCTGTGGCGACGTTTGGCTCGTTACGGCCGCCCCTACCTGCGGCTAATCATCCTGAGTATTCTCTTCATCCTGGCGGTGACCGCGACCGAGCTCATCCTGCCCTACCTTCTGAAAATCGGCATCGACCGCTACATCCTGCCTTCCGCCCGTGAGCTGCGCCTGAGCGTCGAAAGGTCGACGGAGCTGGAATCCGCCCTCGCGCAGATCGGGAGAGAGCCAGGGCTCATTCGGGATGGGGAGCACCTCTTCGTACCGGAGGAGAGTCTTCGACGGCTGGATCCCAGGTTACTGCAACGGCTCCAGAACGAGGGCGTTCTCGGCGGCAACCGTATCTACTACACCGAGCTTCGATCCGCAGCGGCGAGACAGGTGGTGGAAGCCCACCCCGGCCTCTTTCGGGTGGTTGGTGATTGGGCCTACATCGATTACCGAGATCTCGACAAGCTGAGTAGCGCCGACCTCCTCAGCCTGCGCCGGGGAGACGTGAGCGGCCTCTGGACCCTGAGCCTGGTCTTTGTTGTCGTCCTCCTGGTGAGCGCCGCCTGTACCTTCGGCCTGAACCTGGTCATGGTCCAGGCCGGCCAGTCGATGATGCATGACCTCCGCATGGAGCTCTTCACCCATCTCCAGCGGCTGACCCTCTCCTTCTTCAATCGCCAGCCGGTGGGCCGCCTGGTCACCCGCCTCACCAATGACATCCAGAACCTGGACGAGATGTTCAGTACCGTGATCATGACCCTGTTCAAGGACGGGGTGGTGGTCGGCGGCATCCTTATGATTCTCTTCTACCTTGATTGGAGGCTCACCCTGGTGAGCCTCTCGGTGATGCCCCTTGTCTTCCTCCTCTTCCATTTCTTCGGGGTCCAGGTGAGAGGCACCTTCCGCGAGATCCGTGCCAAGCTCGCCCAGATCAACGCGACCCTGAACGAATATCTCTCCGGCATTCGCGTCATTCAACTTTTTCAGCAGGAGGAAGAGACCTTCCGCCGCTTCCACCACCTGAATCACGACTATTATCAGACCACCCTTCGACAGATAACGATTCAGGCCATCTTTTTCCCCTGCATCGAGCTCCTCGCCACGACCACGACGGCACTCCTGCTCTGGTACGGTGGTGGACAGGTCCTCCGGGAGCGCCTCAGCCTGGGCGCCCTCGTGGCCTTTCTGTCCTATCTCCGCATGTTCTTTGGTCCCATCCGCGACCTCTCCCAGAAGTACAGCGTCATGCAGTCGGCCATGGCCTCCGCGGAACGAGTCTTCCACCTCCTAGAGAACCGCAATCGCGAGGACCTCTCAAGGGAGACATTGGCGCGCCCGGCGGCTGTCAGAGGCGAGATCGAGTTCCGCCACGTGACCTTCGCCTATGGGGACGGCGAGCCGGCGCTAGAAGAGATCTCCTTTCGGGTGAAGCCTGGTGAGACCCTGGCAATCGTCGGGGTCACCGGCGCCGGGAAGAGCACTTTGATCCACCTCCTGGAACGCTTCTACGAGCCCCAGGAAGGGACCATCCTTCTTGACGGGCAGGACATCCGGTCTCTGGATCTCTCCTGGCTGAGACAACAGGTGGCACTGATCATGCAGGATGTCTTCCTGTTCGCCGGATCGCTGCGGGAGAATATTCTCCTTGATCGCAGCGTGTCGCCGGAAGAGCTCCAGCGAATCATTCGCTACGCCCAACTGGAGGATGTGGTCGCCAGGCTTCCCGGCGGTCTGGATGCCCCGGTGCACGAGGGAGGGATGACCCTTTCCATGGGACAACGGCAACTGCTCGCCATTGCCCGCGCCATGGCCTACAACCCCAGGGTGCTCATCCTGGACGAGGCCACGGCCAACATCGACAGCGAGACCGAGTATCGCATCCAGCGGGCACTGGAGCGGCTCTTCGAAGGTCGCACCACCCTGGTCATTGCCCACCGGCTTTCCACCATCCAGAAGGCTCACCGAATTCTCGTCCTCCACCATGGACGGATCGTGGAGTCGGGCAGCCATGGGGAGCTCCTCGCCCAGCGGAATTTCTACTACCGTCTCCACCAGCTCCAGTTCGCTCAACCCGTAGGGCTGACAGGGTGAGATGGGTACCGTGGGGAGATGGCTGTCCTGTGGCCAAGATAAGGAGAAGCTATGAACGTCGTTAACCGCCGAGGCCGGGCCATTCTCGCCCTGCTCTGCACCGTGGTGCTCCTCCAGCCGGTCTGGAGCACGATACAGGCCGAAGACTTTGAAGCGCTCTTCCGCCAGGCTCAGGCAGATCCCCCTCAACGTGCCGCCTTCGTGGTCCACTATACCAAGCAGAGCCGTCTCCCTGAGTACGTTCAGGACATCGCCTACTCCGATCAGATCGCCCCCCTCGCCGTCACCCATCCCCTGAGACAGTACCGCGATGGTGAATGGGGCCTCACCACGAACACCAGGGGGATCGGCAACGGCTATCCCTCGTTCATCACCTTCGGGCCGAGGATGTTCTTCCCCGGGTACAACGTCGCCGACTTCGAGAGTGTGCTCCAGCACGAGGCCTCCCATGCCCGGTACTGGGCCACCGGCCGACTCACCTATATGGACAAGGTTGATACCGATGAAGCCCGCCTTGCCAAGGGGGTTCTCCCCATCCTCTTTGAGCTCGACGCCCTCAAGGCGCAGATAGAACACCCGAGTTGGCGGCAGACTTCACCCACCTTCAGAAAGGGTCAGGAGACCTACAAGCAAAAGTGGATGGATGAGCTGAACAAGTTGCGGAAGCAACTGGCAGTGACCAACATAGCGCCCCTGCTCGACCGGATCTGGAACAACTACCGGTAGCGGGAGATGACTCGTCGAGGTGGGGATCACTGATAGGCAAAGTCCATGAAGGTGACCATGGTTCCGCCGTTCAGGAATTCTATGCGTTTCACCTTGATCCCCTCGTAGGTGAAGGCCATCGAGGAGTTGGCGAACCGGGCGAGCTCCTCCAGAAGCCCGTCCCCGTTCCAGCGGGAGGGTCCGTAGAATTGTCCGCTCCCTGAAGACTGAACCACCTGCTCCGTCCCCTCCGGAAAGTAGTAGTCGCAGAGGTAGCGGTCTCCCCCCTCATCGGTCGAGCGAATGCAAGTCCAGTGGTTCCCCCACCGCTCCCGGCTTCCCTCCGGCCACCGCCGTACCTCCGCTTCGAGGTTCCTGCCGGTGCGATCGACCAAGAGCATGCGCTCGCCAGGGTTCCCGGTGATCCGATCCTCCCAGTGCTGCACCAGACACCAGAGGGGTCCGTGGAGAAGGACGAAGCCCTTCCCGTTCCTGACGATCTCTTCTCCGTTGGCCTTCTGGAAGGTATAGGTGAAGGGATAGAGGATCTCCCCTGCAGCTGGCGAGAACTCGGGAGAGCTCAGGCGCTCGATGAGAGCTCGGAGAAGGAGGGAGCGGGGAGGCTCCGGAGCCGCCAGCTCCCGCTGCCCTCCCAACGGCGCGCAGCCGAGAGCGGCGACCATGGCGAAGGTGATGAAGCGGTCACGGATCTTCATGAGAAATCTCTCCCGCAAGACCCATGCCACCCTGACGTTGACCGGCCTCCAGGGGTGGTGATATAAAAGGTATTTTTAACCCGCATTATCCACGAACCACCTGCTGCGACCGAGGATAATGCGGGGTGAATAGGAAACTATGTCATGATTTCGGGTTCCGGCAAAGGTTATCTGTGTGTGCTGGCCGCGGCCATCATGTGGGCCATATCGGGAACGACCGGCAAGGCACTTTTCGAGAGCGGGATTACCCCCATGGAGGTGGTGCAGCTCAGGGCCACCCTGGCCTCCCTCCTCCTGGTGATCGTCTTCTCGGTGAGGCGCAGGGATCTCTTCCGCATCAGGCGGGCCGATATAGGGTATTTCCTCCTCCTCGGGGGAGTGGCCATGGCTCTCGTGCAGGTCACCTATTTCTATGCCATCAGCAAGCTCCAGGTCGCGGCGGCGATTCTCCTCCAATACATGGCTCCTATCCTCGTTGCCCTCTTCTCCATGTGTTTCTGGAAGGAGCGCCCCACGGCCACGAAACTCGGGGCTCTCGTCCTCTCGTTCCTGGGCTGCTACCTGGTCGTGGGGGGCTACAATCTCCAGTTCGTCCAGATGAACCGGGTCGGAATTCTCTGGGGATTGGGAGCCGCCGTGTGCTACGCCGGCTATGCCCTCCTCGGCGAACGGGGCATGCACCGCTACTCACCATGGACCGTCCTCTTCTACGCCCTTGCCTTTTCCGCTCTTTCCTGGCACATCTTCTACGAGCCCTTCCACTACCTGAGGGCCGGCTACAGCCTCATCCAGTGGACGGGGCTCTGTTACATTGCTGTCTTCGGCACCGCCATTCCTTTCGGCCTCTACTTTGTGGGAATCAATTACGTCCGTTCCACCCGGGCGATGATTACGGCCACGCTGGAGCCGATCTCAGCCGGATTCATCGCCTACCTTTTTCTCGGGGAGGCGTTGGAACCTCTCCAGATATTCGGGGCGGCCCTCGTCATCGGCGCCATCATCCTGTTGCAGCTTCGGAGTGAGCGGGACGAGATGACACCGGAGTTGATCAGAAGCCGCTCGGTAGAAACCCGCGAACCAGGGTAGAGCACTGAGCCCCAAAAGCCAGAATCTTCCCGCAGCGGGGTGCCCCCATGATCTTTATCACCGACCGTCTCGCCATTCCCGTGGAGGAGCTCACCTTCACCGCCTCGCGGAGCAGTGGCCCCGGGGGTCAGAACGTGAACAAACTGAGCACCCGGGTGACCCTCCTCTTTCATGTCCTCAGGTCGCCGAGTCTCACGGAAGATCAGAAACAGCGGATTCTCACGAAGCTCAAGGGCCGTGTCAGTAAAGACGGCGTGCTCAGGGTGAGCTGCCAGAAGGGCCGAAGTCAGGCGGCAAATCGCGATGGGGCGGTGGAACGGTTTGCGGAGCTCTTGCGGCAGGCGCTCACGCGCAGGCCGCCGAGAAAAAGGACGGCCATTCCGGCTTCAGCACGGGAGCGACGGCTCGAGGGAAAGAAACGCCGCGGCCGCGTGAAGGCGGCGCGGACAGGAAAAGCATCACAGGATGACTGAGCGCTGGAAAACATCTTCCGAGATGGAGAGAACGCCCAGGGTCTCGCCCCCTTCTCCTCATGACAAGGGCCACGCCCGCCATGCCGACCAGGAATCCTCTGATCCAGGGCGGGGCGCCCCATCCCGGTGGCAACGGCCGAGCCATGGGCCGATAGCGACAGATTCTACTTGAGGCAATCCTCGCGGAAGAGGCAGTTTCGCTGGTCACACCAATCCCTGGCCGTGCCGAAGCAGTCGAAGTTGCCTTCCGCCCGTTGAATCGCCCTGATCAGCTCTGCCTTCCGAATCTTTCCCGGATCGAGACCCAACTGCTTTGCCAGCTTCTGAATTTCTTTCAGCGTCATCTCATCAAACCTCTTGGGACGAACAGGGTGCCCCGCCTCGCTTGACAGCCTCCCTAACGGTTTTTCCGCACCCTGCTGGCGATGGTCACCCATCCGCAAAGCAAGGCGGCGGAACGATACTGAGGTTTTCGAGCAAAGTCAACCCATGGGAGCCCAACCTTCTTACCTTGACACTGGAGCCCCTATTCTCCTATGCTCAATTCATGGCGTGAGTTTGCGTTCATCCCTGCCTTGAGTACTCTCCGGTTCCGCATGTCCTGCAGTAGGGTGGTGCGACGCGTAGAGGAGGTCCTATGGAGTCCTTTTCCGGCAAGGTTACCCTGATCACCGGCGGAGCCAGTGGTGTCGGCCGCCTCATGGCTCGCAAGATGGCGACGAGAGGAGCTCACGCAGTACTCTGGGACATCAACGACCAGGCCCTCGCCGAAGCGGCCGAGGAGATCCTTGCGGCGGGGGGCAAAGTGAGCGCCTATCAATGCAACGTGGCGGACAGGGAGATGGTCTACGGCACTGCGGAGAAGGTGCGCCGGGACGTGGGCAACGTTGATATCCTGGTGAACAACGCCGGGATCGTGAACGGTAAGCTGTTCCTGGACTGCACCGACGATGAGCTCAGACGGACCATCGAGGTCAACATCCTCTCCCACTTCTGGACGGTGAAGGCATTCCTCCCGGAAATGATCAAGACCGACAGCGGCCACATTGTCACCATCTCCTCCGCAGGGGGTATCGTCGGGAGTGTCAGACTGGCTGATTATTCCGCCAGCAAGTTTGCGGCCTTCGGTTTCGATGAGGCCCTTCGCGCCGAGCTCAAGCAACAGAGGCTCAACATCCGCACCACGGTGGTATGTCCTTTCTTCATCAACACCGGGATGTTCGCCGGGGTCAAGACTCGGTTCCCCTTCCTCCTTCCCATCCTCAACGAGGACGAGGTGGCGGAGCGGATCGTCCGTGCCGTGGCCCGGGGAAAGGAGCGCGTGATCCTGCCGCCCTTCGTGTACACCACCTGGCCCCTCCGCCTCGTTCCGGTCAAGGTCTTTGATTGGGTGGTGACGTTCCTCGGCGTGAACAACGCCATGGACGCCTTCCGCGGCCGACATTCTTGAAAGGCCGAACTGCACCTCGAGTGAAGGATGAAGCTTATGGCTCACGCTGAAACCCCTCAACCCTCGACTGACACGGTCTCCCGGAATCCAGCAACGGGCGAGATCCTGGGATATTCTCCCCTTACACCGGTGGAGAGCTTGAAGGAGATCGTCCACCGGGCCCGCGTCGCCCATTGCGCCTGGGCCGCCACCCCTCTGGAGGAGCGGCTTCGCGCCATGACCCGGGTTCGCGCCTATGTCGCGGCCCATGCCGAGGAGATCGCCGGGCTGATCGCCCGAGACAACGGCAAGACCCGCGTTGACGCCCTGGCCACGGAGGTGTTTCCCGCTGCCCTCGCCGCCGACTACTACGGGAAGCACGCCAAGAGGTTCCTGAAAGACCGCTGGCTCCGGCCCGGGAACCTCCTCCTCACCAACAAGGTCTCCAAGATCATCCGGGTACCCTATGGCGTCATCGGCGTGATCTCGCCGTGGAACTACCCCTTCTCCATCCCCTTCTCGGAAGTGGTCATGGGGCTTCTCGCGGGAAACGCCGTCATCCTGAAGACCGCGACGGAAACCCAGATCGTCGGAAGAGCCCTGGAGCAATGCTTTGTCCAGGCCGGGCTGCCTGAGGGGGTTTTCGCCTACGTTAACCTTCCCGGCCGCCTGGCAGGAAGTGCCTTTCTTGAGAGCGGCATGGACAAGCTCTTCTTTACCGGCTCGGTGGCGGTGGGAAAGCAGCTCATGGCCGAGGCTGCGGCTACCCTCACCCCCCTCGTCCTCGAACTCGGCGGCAACGACGCCATGCTCGTATGCGAGGATGCCGATCTCCACCGAGCGTCGGCCGGCGCCGTGTGGGCGGGGTTTCAGAATTGCGGCCAGTCATGTGGCGGGGTGGAACGGATCTACGTCCATGAGAAGGTCTACGACGCCTTTCTCCAGCTTCTGAAAGAGCGGGTGGAGACCCTGCGAGTCGGATACGGCGAAAGCTTCAACGTCGACATGGGCGCCATGACCACCGAACGTCAGGTGGCCGTGGTGAAGCGTCATCTGGAGGATGCTCTGGCAAAGGGGGCCGTCATCTACGCCCGCTCGCCGCAGCCGGAGGGGGAAGGACCCGGGAACTTCCTCCCCGCCCTGGTGTTAACCCATGTGACCCACGAGATGCTCGTCATGCGAGAGGAGACCTTCGGCCCCGTTGTGGGGGTCATGAAGGTCAGGGATATGGAGGAGGCGGTGGCCCTTGCCAACGATTCCCACCTCGGGCTCACCGGTTCGGTTTGGTCGAAGAACTGGCGCAAGGCCGAAGCTCTCGCCCGCCGCATTCAGGCGGGGGTGGTCACCGTCAACGACCATCTCATGAGCCACGGCCTGGCGGAGACACCCTGGGGAGGGTTCAAGCAGTCAGGGATCGGTCGAACCCACGGGGCCATCGGCTTTGCCGAGATGACCCAGCCGCAGGTGATCGTCCATGACATCCTCCCCTTCGCCAGGCGGAGCATGTGGTGGTACCCCCACGGCAAGGGGTTGTACCGCGGCCTTATCGGCGCCCTGGAGCTCCTCTACGGGAAATCCATCCCCCGCCGGCTCGGAGGGCTCGCCAAGCTCCTCACCATCGTCCCCCGATATTTCACTCAGGGGTAAGCGGGGTATCAGTAGTGAAGGGCGAGCCAGACGGTCTCGTGGTGGGGATCCGTCCACTCCACGCGGTGCCGGCAGTGGGCGGGAATGATTACGTAGTCTCCCAGCTTCATCACTCTGGGCTCTCGCTCGCCTTCGAAGAGGAGACCCGCGCTTCCGGAGAGGAGGGCGACCCACTCGTTTCTGTCCGGGTCGTACCACTCTCCGGCCGGGGTCGCCTGGCCGGTGGAGATGATCCGCTCCAGGCGAAACCGATCCGTCTCCAGGAGTGTTTCGAAGATCTCCTTGTGTTTTGGTTCCCCGCCAGTGGTGAAGAGATTGGCGATCTCCATACCGTGTGTTCCCCTCAAGCGAGAATCCGCCCCGCTTCCCGCATGAGTCTGCCGATGGCGATCTTCTGGGGACAGCGCTCCTCGGCCGTGGAGTAATCCACCTGGCCGAGACGGTCCCGAGTCTCCGCCGGCAGCTCGGCAAAGAGTGCCCTGGCCCGGTCCCGATCGCCATAGTCATGGTAGTACATGAGGTAGCGCATCACATCCCCCACCGGGACGGGCGCCGCGAGCGCCGCCTGGCAGATGCGAGTACAGCCGGCGCAGTAGCCGGAGGCGGTCTCACAGGCATAGCGCTCCAGCAGGCTCTTTTCTTCGGCAGAGAGGCTTGTCTTGTCCACGGCCGCGGCGACGTTCGCCATGACGATCGTGAGGTTCGGCATCTGGGAGCAGATGCTCGCGATTCTCGGGTTCTCCCAGACCGCCTTGAGCTTGGCCTGCCTGTCGGTGAATCCCTTCTGGAGGAATCTTCCCGCCAGCTTGAGTTCCGCCTCGCTGTCCGTCCGCACCTGGCCGCCTCCCTGGGTTTTCATGGCGGTGAGGCCGATGCCGGCTGCGGCACAGGCATCCACCGCCTGTTTCATCTTGTCGGTGTGCATGATCCGGTAATTGTAGGTCATCATGATCCCGTCGATCCAGCCGAGCTTCGCCGCCCCGAGCAGGCACTCCTCCATGTTGCTGTGGGTGCTGAACCCGAAGAACCTGAGCTTGCCCGAGGACTTCATCTTTTCCGCCCAGGTCTTCATCTCACCGTTCATCTCCCTGATCCCGCTGATGCCGTGGATGAAGTAGAGGTCGATGGAGGTGGTGTTCATCCGCTCCAGAGAGCGATTGAAGAGCCGGGTCATCCCCTCCGGGTCACGGGAGTCGGACTTGGTGACCAGGAACACCTTTTTCCGCGCCTCCGGGTTCCTGGTGAAGAAGGCACCGATTCCCTTCTCGCTGTTCCCCCCCTCGTAGCAGTCCGCCGTATCCCAGTACGTCACACCCCACTGGAGCGCCTGGTGCATGAGAATCTGATTGGACGGAATGTCGAACATGCCGCCCAGGGAGAGACAGGAGACGTTCGCCCCGGTCTTACCGAATGGTCGCGTGGGAACGACCATCAAATCCTTCTCGCCTTTCTGAGCGGCGTGCACCACCCTCGCCGCGGCGGCGGGCAAAAGCGACCCCGCCCCGAGTATCCCGGCCGTCTTCAAGAATTCGCGCCGTGAACATCGAACTCGCCCGTCAGACATAGATACTTCCCTCCTGAAGTCACTCTCGCCCTGGCAGGTTGAAAACCCTTTTCGCGTCCGGAGATGAGGCTGGAGCCAGGGGCTACGCACCCTTTGGCAACAGGGAATGCCTCCGATTCCTGGATTCGTTCTCGGCGGTCACCCGAATCGCCCTCTTTCCGCTCACCGGGCATTCGTGCTCACAGATGCCGCAGCCGGTGCAGAGCGCCGGGTCCACGTAAGGTCGCTGGAGCCGGATCTGGATCGCAATCGAGCTCCCTACCGCCGGCACCCGGGCCCAGGGAGTGCTCGGGGAGATGGTCACCCTGTTGCTGGTGTTGTCCAGGATCCGCTTGGGGAACCCCTCCGTGCCGTCAAGGAGGGTACAGTAGTAGTCGCCGGTGCCGAGCCGGCCAGGTTCGAGGGACCCCCCTTTAACGGTGACGGTAAAATGGTCGGCCCCTTCTATCACGAGAATCCCGTTCCTCACCGTGCTGAAATGCTCGCGAGTGAAGATCGCCTTCGGGCTGACGGGGCAATTCTCCTGGCAGACGATGCAGGGCCTGTCCATGGCCCACGGCAAACACCGCCCCTGGTCGACGAAGGCTGTTCCAACCCGGATGGGGCCGAACTCTCTGAACTCCTTGCGCCCAAGCTTTTCATCGAGGCCGATCGGCCGTATGGCTGCGGTGGGGCAAAGGTGTCCACAGGCAACGCAGTTGAGCTGACACCCGCTCCTCCCGATTCGGAAATTGAGCAGGGGCGTCCACAGCCCCTCGAGCCCCCCTTCCATCCCGGCCGGATGAATGATGTTGGTCGGGCAGATCCGCATGCACTGCCCGCACTTGATACAGCGTCTTAGGAAGTCCGGCTCCGCCAGTGACCCGGGCGGCCGAATCAAATCAGGGCTCCAGTTCGATCCGAGGAGGCCGCTCAGGCGCACCATGGGAATCGCAGCAATGCCGGAGACGAAGGAGATGAGCAGGCCCCGGCGCCCGATGTCCGGCGAGGTCCGCTCGCCCGTAGCCGAGCGAACCGCCCTGTATCCCATGAGATCGTGGCGACAGGAATCCACACAGTTCATGCAGAGGACGCATTCACTGATCCGGATCTGCGACGTAGGCTCGCATGCCCCCTCGCACGCCCCTTCGCAGAGCTGGCAGCCCTTGCACTCGTCGCTCCCTCGCCCGATGCGCCAGAGGGCGAATCGTCCGAGCACGCCCATGAGGGCCCCCAAGGGGCAGAGGAACCGGCAGTAGAACCGCGGCACCCGAAGGTTGAGGAACACGGCTGCCAGGAACACCGTGCCGATGAGCCACGCGCCCTCGTAATAGCGCGGGGGCGCCGCCTGGGTTCTGACGAAAGGCAGGAGCGCCAGGTTCAAGGAGCGCTGAACCAGGGGGATCGGGTCCAGGAGCCCGGTCTGGAGCGAGGTGAGAAGAGCCCTTTCCGCAGGAAAGAATAACCCGAGGCCGATCCAGAGCCCGAGAAGGACCGGCAGCAGGAGCAAGTACCGGCGCGGGATGGTCGCACCCTTGAACAGGGAGAAGGCGGCGAGGCCGAGGAACAGCGCGGCCGCTCCAGCCCCGAAGAGGATGGGCTTTTCGGCGGGGATCTTGAGCAAGCCGAGGATGAGGCTTCCGGCAGCAGCAGTCAAGAGGAAGGTGAGGATATAGTACTTGATCCTCTGGCCCCCGTGGTACCGGTTTGAGGCGACCCTGGCCCCGAGAGGCTTGCCGCGGTTTCCGAGGAAGCCAACCATGTGGTGGATGGTGCCGAGGGGGCAGACCCAGCTACAGAAAAACCTGCCAAGGATGATCGTGAGCACCACGGTGACCAGAGCCCAGAGCAGACCGCGGTAGAGGGTGTGGCCCGAGAGCATGGTCCCGACAGCAACGAGGGGATCGAGCTGAAGGAACCAGCTCACCGGCCAGCCTCTGACCTGCCACCATTCCACGCCCATGGTGCTCACCAGGCAGAACCAAAGGAGGAGCAGGAGGAAGAAGCCCTGGCTTATGCGCCGTACCGTGACGATTCTCATGGCAGTCGCCGTAGCGCAGTCATCGCCGTCAACTCACGCTCAAACGCAAGGGCGTGAGCGATTCGAAGTCCGCCGTGCCTATCCCGGCGGCGGCCGCCCTGGCGATGAAAGGGAGATCCGCGGGAGTCATGCCGAGGAGGGTCGCGCCACAGGCATCGGCAGCCACCTGATCGGTGCCGACTATCATGGTGTTGGTTTGCTTGAGGTCGGCGAGCGAGCCGCCGGTA
>Ga0209253_10001874_pt1 | contig 18533 bp, 19 predicted proteins | sample FrelakmetBRP12BR_FD_187145 | JGI IMG/M metagenome (GOLD analysis project Ga0209253, IMG submission 187145) | Freshwater lake sediment microbial communities from the University of Notre Dame, USA, for methane emissions studies - BRP12 BR (SPAdes)... | ecosystem: Environmental > Aquatic >... | reverse complement strand
TCGATAAATGAAGGCAAGCCAAGCTCTTTCATCATCGATTTGACGTCTGCCGTTGACGCCAGAGGCAGAGCAACCTCGTACTTCGTTCCATCAATTTCCTGGTAAAGAGTTGCCCTCTTGACGCTTCCAGCAGATCCTGCAGCATCGGTACTCAAAGCACTATTCCCTTCTCGTCAGTCACTAGTCTTTGCACATTCTACTATATCACATTAATCTGACTTCAACACAGACGGCAGGAGGTCACTTCCCACAGTTTAGAGAGATGATAAGTCAGTACATCTCGCGCGCGAATACTGTTTCGACAGTTTAAGCGCGTAAGGTCACGTGTTTTGAGAGAATAAAAAAAAGGGGATGCAGAGGTTCCGACTTTACTGAGTTGGTGACTTCGGCGTTCGAGCCATTCTCAGTTTCGCAAGGCCATAGACAAGTATCCCAACGCCAAACAATGCTGCACCGACGCCAATTCCAATTGCAAGTATCAGAACAGAATCACCCGATCTGTTGAACGCGTTCCCTACTCCACGCATTAGGCCTGCAAAACCACCTTCATAATCCTTTCCTGTTTCACTTTCCGCAGCGAAAGACTGGTCAATCATGGTAAGGGCTGTTTGATAGTTGGACTTGGCACCCGCAAAATCCCCTCGAGCATAACTTGCTGATCCAGCAGTACCCTCATTGCGAGCTTGGCTCCACAGCATTCGTGCTTCAGAACTCACAAACGGCATGTACGGGAAATTCGCAACAGGTGGCCAATAATAGGAATAGCCGGTCGGCGGCAAGACACCGAGAGTGGTCAATTGCACATACAAATCTTGTGCGTCAGACTGGTCACTTGAATAGACTGCAAAATCTCTGCCTGAGTATGTCCACGTGTTAAAGAGACCAACAGAGACATTGAGTCCATACGTGTGTTCTACAAACACGGTGTATGAATGCGTTACCATATTAGAAACATTCGTAGGCAGCTGCAACGTGATCAGGAATACGTGCGATTGGTACTGTGTCAATGAATAACGTTTGTTCATGCTAACTTCGTTCGAAGTGTAGTTTACACCCCAGTCAAACCATATCTTGACAGCGGTGATGTTTGTTGTTGCGTAACTGTAGTAGTAGTCGTTGTATGCGGAGACGGCGACAGTGACGTTTGAACCAGCTTTGTAGGCGATGACAGAACTACCGTAAAACGAGTCATTCCCTTTGTAGAATGCGCCCATGAAATTGACTGAAGAGACGCTTGCTTCTACTGAACGCGTTCCAGAAAGCAGCAATGTAGCAACCGCAAAAAAGAAACAAACAGTTTGAACCTTCAACTTTATTCCCCCGCTTTCTTTTGAGTTTGTCACTCAAAGCACAAACATGAACATAACGAAATAAAGCTTTCTGATAGAACGTATCATATGAAAAACGCGCGCGGGATATGATTGGAAGCAAATTGCTTTTTGGAAAGTCGTTGTTTTTAGAGGGTAACGGCAGCATTATCTATATATCTTGGTTTTTGCAAGCTAGAACTTTGTAGTAGGCTATGCGGAGACGCTCTAATGACTGAAGAACCGAAAAACCAAGAGGAAAGCAATGCACAACTTGAGACGCTGAGGCGCGATTTGGACATGGAGAAGAAGCGATCAGAAGAATGTCTTACAAGACTCAAGTATGTGCAAGCGGATTTTGAGAATTTGAAGAAAAGAGCTGACCGGCAAGTGGAAGAAGCAAAGAAATGCTGCACAGAGCATCTTGTAACAGAGCTTTTGGAAGTCGTTGACGAATTGGAAATGGCAGTTAAATCAGGCCGCTCTTCAAATTCCTTGGAAGCCCTGATCCAGGGGGTTGAGATGACTCTGAGAAAGCTGGAAAAAGTTCTTAAGAACGAGGGCGTCTCTCCGATAGAGTGCAGTAACAAACCTTTCGATCCTTTAAAGCACAACGTAATAGATAAGATCGAGAAGAGCGATCTTGAAGATTGCACGGTTATTGAGGAAATAAGGAAGGGATATGTCATGAACGAAAAAGTGATTAGACCGAGTATAGTGAAAATAGCAGTAAAATCTGTGTCAAAGCCACAAAAGGAGGCTTGTTCAGATGAGTAGCTCAAAAACAGGAGAAAAAGTATTAGGTATAGATCTTGGAACGACGAATTCTGCAGCGGCCATTTTCGAAGGAGGACGAGCCACGGTAATACCGAGCGCTGAAGGCCCAACGATGGCTGGAAAGATGTTTCCCTCAATCGTGGCTTTCACCAAAGATGGCCAACTGCTGATAGGCGAATCAGCAAAGAGACAAGCAACCGTCAACCCGGAAGGAACGATTATAGAGATAAAGAGAAAAATGGGCACAGACTACAAAGTCACCATTTTTGGCAAAGAATACACCCCTCAACAAATCTCAGCTTTCATACTACAAAAAATCAAGAAGGACGCCGAAACCTATCTGGGAGTGCCAACAAAGAAAGCGGTCATAACGGTTCCAGCACACTTCAACGACAACCAACGACAGGCCACAAAAGATGCAGGAGAAATCGCAGGCTTCGAAGTTCAAAGAATAATAAACGAACCCACAGCAGCCTGTTTGGCTTATGGAGTTGACAAGCTGGAGAAAGAGATGAAAATACTTGTTTTCAGCTTTGGCGGAGGCACACACGACGTGACCGTGATGGACTTTGGCAAAGGAGTTTTTCAAGTGCTCTCAACAAGCGGAGATACGCAAATTGGCGGAACAGACTTGGACAGGGCGCTAATGGAGTACGTCGCAGAGGAGTACAAGAGGCAGTCAGGCGTCGACTTTGGCAACGACAAAATGGCTATGGCAAGGCTGAAAGAGGCAGCTGAGAAAGCGAAGATAGAGCTATCGGCGCTGATGGCAACAGACATAGACTTACCTTTCATATACTCAGATGCATCTGGCTCCAAACACCTGCACCTGACAATAACCAGAGCCAAGCTTGAGAACTTGGCCCAGCCGATAGTGACGAAGACAGAAAAGACTATCATAAGAGCGCTTGAAGACGCGAAACTGACTCCAAAAGACATCGATAAGATAATTTTGATTGGCGGAATGACAAGGATGCCTTACGTGCAGAAATTTGTGGAGCAGATTATGGGCAGAACTGTTGAGCGAGGGGTCGACCCGATGGAATGCGTTGCGGTTGGCGCAGCTATTCAGGGAGCGGTGCTGACTGGAGAAGTGAAAGATCTGCTGTTGCTTGACGTTACACCTCTTTCTCTTGGTTTGGAGACGCTTGGTCAAGTGTTTACCAGAATCATCGAAAGAAACACTACAATTCCAACCAGAAGAAGCCAAGTCTTCACGACTGCGGCCGATTTCCAAACAGCCGTCACAATACATGTACTGCAAGGAGAGAGAGCAATGTCAACTGACAACGTGCCGCTTGGCAATTTTAACCTCGAAAATATTCCGCCCTCACCGCGAGGTGTACCGCAAATAGAAGTCACATTCGACATCGACGCCAACGGAATATTGAACGTAACTGCAAAGGATCTGGGCACCGGCAAAGAGGCCAAAATAACCATCACTGCTTCCACAAAAATGTCTAAAGAAGAAAAGGAAAAACTGGTCAAAGACGCGGAACAGTTCGCTGAACAAGACAAGAAGAAACGAGAAGAAGCAGAGCTGAGAAACAACGCTGACGGACTAATCTACACAGCGGAGAAAACCAAAAAAGACCTCGCAGAAAAGCTAACAGAAGATCAGAAGAACAAAATAGACACAGCAGTCACCGCGCTGAAAGACGCGTTGGCAAGCAACGATTCAGAGAAGATGAAGACAAAATCTGATGAACTCTCGAAGGCACTACAGGAAGTCGGAACTGCCATTTATCAGCAAGCAGCAGCTGAATCCGCAAAACAAAGCCAAACTGCGGAAGGCGAGAAACAAACGACAAGCGAAGATAAAGTAGTTGACACAGACGATTACAAGGTGAAATGAGCCTCAGCGAACAGTTTTAATCTCTCCCCTCTGTTTCTGGTGTGATGGCAGAAAGAATGGCGAACAAAAGGGATTACTATGAGGCTCTCGGAGTCTCAAAAAGCGCTTCTAAGGACGCGATCAAAGACGCTTACAGAAAGCTAGCGATGCAGTACCACCCGGACAGGAACAAGTCACCTGACGCTGAAGAAAAGTTCAAGGAAATCTCGGAAGCTTACGCGGTTTTGTCAGACGATGGAAAGCGGCAGCAATATGACACGTTAGGGCATCCAGGGTTTGATCAAAGATACACTACGGAAGACATATTCCGAGGAGCAGATTTTGAGTCAATACTCAGAGATCTGGGATTCGGCTTTGACCTCGGAGGTATATTCAGCAATTATTTTGGTAACCGCGACTTCGGTGAGAGAATCTCTATAGGTCGAGACTTGGGCTATGACCTTAAGATTACGCTCGAAGAAGCAGCAAGAGGCACAGAGAAAGATGTGCAGGTTCCAAGAGTTGAAAAATGTGGTGTTTGTAATGGCTCTGGCGCCAGTCCAGGTTCTGCCCCGAGGATTTGTCCGAAATGCAAGGGCGCGGGAAAGATTCAAAATGTTAGCAGAAGCGGCTTCGGAATGTTTGTGCGGGTCTTACCATGCCCGACCTGCAAAGGCCAGGGCAAAATCATAGACACGCCCTGCAGAAACTGCAGAGGCACCGGTTTGGTGAAGAGAGAACGAACAATCTCGGTGAAGATACCATCTGGCATAGACGAAGGCTACCAACTCAGATTGGAAGGGCAGGGAGAAACGCCGCCAGACGGAGGCCCAGCCGGAGACTTATACGTTATAATTCACATGATGCCTCATAGATACTTCAATAGAGACGGAGACGACCTTCTGTACAATCTGACAGTGGGTTTTCCACAAGCAGCGCTGGGCGCGGAAGTCTCAGTGCCAACTTTGGAAGGAAACACAAATCTGCCGATTCGTCCCGGAACACAACCTGGGCAGGTCTTGAAATTGAGAGGTAAAGGCATGCCTAAGTTTAGAGGATACGGAAAAGGCGACCTACTCGTGCGTGTTAACATAGCGATTCCAGAAAAGCTAACGCAGAAACAAAGAAGCCTCTTAGAGGAACTGGCAAAGGAATTCGATCAGGACATCCAGTCAAAAAACCGCAGACAGAGATTCTGAAAATAAAAGAAAAGGTTGATTGGGTTACACCGTTTTTGTTTTCTCTTTGTCTCTGTAGTGAAGCCCCAATTTTTTCGGGATCGTCACTTTGAGCACTCCGTTCTTGTATTCAGTCGACATGGCTTTTTTGTCGATCGACCTCTTAGGCAGATCTAGCGTTTTGTAGAAGTTCTTGCCTTTGATTTCGATGCTGTTTTCCGTCATGTTCAGTTTTATGTCTTGTTCCTCTTCTCCTGGCAGTTCTAAGTAGATTTTTATGGCTTTGTCCTCCTCGAACACGTCCGTCAGCGGTTCACGAATCTCCTCCAGCGTGTTCTTGGGCACCTGAAGAAGTCTTTCTGGCAATGGTCGCCTCTTCATGGGTTTCAGTGGTTCAATGGGTTCGAGTGGTGTGGTTGAGCCGAATCGTCCTTGAATGATGAAACCTTTTTTCTTTGGTTCATCGATTTCTCTGGCTTCTATGTTTCCTCTGATCTCGCCTGATTCGATTCCTTGGAGAATCTCGTCTATTTGCGATTGAAGCTTTTTCACGAGTTTGCTTTGGTATGCTTCTAGGTCGCTGAACATTCTTTCAAACTCATCATAAAATGACATTCGCTTTCACCTCCGCTACAGGTTTTCCATTTCTTCTAACGATTCTATCAGTCGACGTAGGGCGAGGCTCATCATCATGAAAGTAGTTTGACCGCGTTCGGAGCAACTGTATTGTCCTCTTCCGCTTTTCTGCAGGAACCCGCATTCAGTTAATTTTCTGGAGTTTTCCCATACGAGTTTTGGGTTAAGGTCTAGGTCATGCATGAAATCGGTAAAGCTCATTGTTCGGTCTCTTTCTGCGACAAGATGGCTCATCATCTGAAGCCGAGTTTCGTGGGATAAAGCGTCGAATATCTTTGAGAATTTCTCGAAGTCTTCTTCGGCGGCTTCAAGCTCTCTTTCAAGCTTTTTATGCGGCCAGTCTTCTGGTGACAACGGCATTTCAAATATTGTTTCTCCATCTCGGACTAACAGGAGTCTTAGTTGCATGCTGCCTCGCCTTTTATTACCATATGGTAATTACCATTTAGTAATATATAACCTTGACGTTAGCTAACAAGAATTTCCAGCAACTACCTTCCAGACCTTGCACCTTGCAGAAACCATGATTTTACGAAGAAATTTCACCGCGCCTAGAAAGCTTCCGGAACGCGACTCACCCTAAAGCTCAGTTCTCATATCCATAATGTTGGTTCAATGTTGCTTACAGGTTCTCTTTGATCATCTTTGCCAATCTTTGAATTCCTTCGTCTATTTGTTGCTCCGTTGGGAACGAGAAGTTGAGCCTCATTGCGTTCTGTCCTCGACCGTTACAGTGGAAAGCTGAACCGACAACGTAGGCGACTTTGTTTTCAATGGCTTTGGGGAAGAGATCGTTGGCACTCAGTCTTTTTGGCAACGTCACCCACAAAAACAAGCCACCTTCTGGCTTAGACCATTCTACACCTTTCGGCATGTATCTTTCCAAGGCTTCCAGCATGACTTCCAGTTTTCTGCCGTAAATTTTGCGGATCTTTTCAATCTGTTCTGATAACAAGCCGCGTCTTAGATATTCGGCGACTATGAGTTGCGTGTAAGTGGGCGAGCATAGATCCATGCTTTGTTTGGCCACTACCATTCGATCCATCCATTCAGCTGGAGCAACTATCCAAGCCAGCCTTAAACCCGGACCCAGTATCTTAGAGAATGTGCCTAAAACCATGACTTGATTTTGAGTGTCTAGGCTATAGATTGCTGGAACATTTTCTCCTGCGTATCGGAGGTCTCGGTAAGGGCTGTCTTCGAGAATAGGAATCTCATATTGATAGGCCAATTCCAAGAGCTTCTTGCGTCTTTCCAGAGACATGGTGGCTCCGGAAGGGTTTTGGAAATCTGGCACTACGTAGATGAACTTTGGTTTCCTGTTCTTTTTCGCCAGTTTTTCCAGAACCTTCTCCAGCAGATCCATTTTCATTCCGCCGAAGTCTTGAGGCACGCCTATCATTTTGGCTCTGTATGCCGAGAAGGCTTGGAGGCCGCCTATGTATGAGGGCAACTCTACTATTACGATGTCCTTGGGATCCAAGAATATTTTGGAAATGATGTCCAAACCTTGCTGCGAGCCAGCAGTGATCAACACATTCTCAGGTTTAATCGTGGCCTTTTCCCGATTTATCCACTTGGCAAGTTCTTCTCGGAACGCAGGTTCTCCTTCAGTTGGTCCATACTGCAGGGCTAAAGCTCCTTTCTCACGAAGCACTTGACAGGATATCTCTTCCATTTCCTTGACTGGAAACGTTTCAGGGCTAGGAAATCCGCCTGCAAAGGAGATCATGTCTGGGCGTCGGGTGACTTTCAGAAGTTCTCTAATTTCGGAACGCTTCATGTTAAGAGCATTCTTTGAAAAGAAGGCAGTTATGTCTTTGATCATAATGGCGCTCTCCTTTTTCATTCAACCTTGGTGGATCCTTGTTCGTCATCAGCCGTTGCTGAGGATTTAGGGTTTTCTGTCGCTGTTGTAGACAATCACCAACAACTTAGATAGTTCAGTAGCGTGCGCTTGTTTTTCCATCCAAATTCGGTAAGCCTCGGAAAATGCTAAATGCATTATGCATTATTCTAGCTTCTATCGGAAGCTAGAGAAACATGGGTCACAACGAACTTCGCAAAGACTACCTTCTCGACCGATGGGTTGTCATCGCAACTGAACGTGCTAGAAGACCAACCGACTTCGCAAAACAAAGAGAAAAGCAACCATCATCGACCGCAACCTGCCCGATGTGTCCCGGAAACGAGCACATGACTCCCGCCGCTGTCCTAGTTTACCTGAAATCCGGTAAAGGCATCCGAAAAACACACGACACAGAAAAAAACAGACACAAAAACTGGCTCGTTCGCTGCATACCAAACCTCTACCCAGCCTTCTCCCCGCCAAAAGAAAGGCTCTCGCAAAAACAGATAATGAAAACCGACGACCTAGCCCTGGCCATCGGCCACCACGAAGTAATAGTTGAAACCCCAAACCACGAAGCGCATCCAGCGAACGCAAAAATCCCGCAACTAACGCTCGCAATAAACGCCTACATCGACCGACTTCGCACCTTATCCGGAAAACCCTACGTGAAGTATGTCTCAGTATTCCGCAACCACGGCCGAGAAGCCGGAGCCTCGCTTTCGCATCCGCACAGCCAAATAATAGCTACACCCTTTCTCCCCAAAACCATCAAAGAAGAAATGGAAACGTGCAAAAAACATTGGAAACAACACAAACAGTGCATATTCTGTGAAATCCTCCGAAAAGAGTTGGACGGACCAAGACTGATCTATGAAAACAGAAAATTTGCGGCCTTCGCACCTTACGCAAGCATAAACCCCATGGAATTCTGGATCATGCCCAAGCAACATCAGGGCACGTTACTAGACATGGTAGAGAACGAAACCAAGATTCTTGCACAAACTCTCCACACATGCCTGAAAGCTTTGAGTGATCTTGTGAACGATCCGCCATACAACTATGGCTTTCATGTAGCCATGAATCGGGACACATGCAAACATTACCACTGGCAACTAGAAGTCTACCCAACGCTTGCCATATGGGCTGGATTCGAAAAAAGCACAGGCATATACATAAACACTATTCCGCCTGAAACCGCAGCCGAGAGCCTCAGAAAAGCAATCTCACCCTAAGACTTCTTTCTCATGCTTCGGCCTATTTTGCACAACGTCCTCAACATAGGCCCTCAAGGGTTCTGCCACGCTCCAAGCCTGAGCGATACATCCTCTAGGCTTGTGCGGTGGTTCTCCGTCGAAAACTTCACTTATGCTACCTAGACCAGCCTCAAAAACCTGTTTTGAGAGCAACGGCGAAATCAGATTCAACGCGCACTCACGTCTAAACTCTGTATAGCCTTTGGCTTTCAAAAACGCGGTAATAAAGGGGCCGAACAGCCAAGGCCAAACCGTGCCATTATGATAAGCCCTGTCACGGCTATTCCTGTCTCCTGCGCAGAGGCCAATGTAACACGAATCACTTCTCGCAAGGGTGCGCAGGCCATAAGGCGTCAAAAGCTCCTGATGAACCATGTCCACCACGCGCTCAGCCTTAATCCCATCGAGCATGCCAAAATCCAAGGCCGCTGCAATAACCTGATTAGGTCGAAGCGAACCATCCTTTCCATGCTCGTTCACAACATCAAATAAGCAAGCTTTGTCCTCATTCCAAAACTTCTCAACGAAACTCCGCCTAACCCGTTCAGCCAACTGACCAAACCTTTCCGCCTCAACCTTCTCTCCAAATCGACCAGCCAGCAATTCTACTGTCTTCAGAGCATTAAACCACAAAGCCTGAACTTCAACAGCTTTTCCTGCTCTAGGTGTGACCGGGTCGCCATTGATCGCTACATCCATCCAAGTTAACTGTGGTCCGTGCGCAAGCAAACCATCATCATCCATATGAATGTTGAAAAAAGTTCCCCTCACATGCGAGTTAACAATCTCCTTCAATGTTTCCCAGAGCTGTTCTTTGATAAAACTGAAATCACCCGTATACTTCGCATACTGCAAAACCGAATTCACAAACCACAAGCTCGCATCAACCGTATTATACGCCGGTTCTCCGCCTTTGTCCGGAATGTAGTTGGGAATTAATCCGCTGCGACAGTACGGTTTGAAGCCCAGAAAAACCTGCCGAGCATCCTCAAACCGGTCTGTTACAAGCAGCAAACCTGACAACGAAACAAACGTGTCCCTACCCCAACTCTCAAACCAATGATAGCCCGCAATCACCGACTTTCGCTCATCCAATCTCCTGACAACAAAAGAGTTCGTAGCTAACGCAAGCAAACTCGTCCAATCAGAAACCTGAACCTCTGAATGCAACGAATAGAATTTATCCAGAAAGCCGTTGCGCCTCTTAACTTCATCTTCGTACAGGCCATCAACATCATACATCGTAGCCGGCATATCTGTCATAACCTTCCGGGCATCCTGCTCGCTCTCGCTGGCAACGGCAATTACCGCAAATGTCTCGCTCTTGTTCGCCTTCACATCCGCTTCAAAAAAACCCAGTTGATAACAATCATCAAAACAGCTCTCGCCACGCAAGTTTTCTTCACGGTAGAATATTCTCTCAACCCACTTTCGATCAGTCTGGAAAACGCCGCCAGTCGCATTCAACAAAAGCGCGGACGGCGGAGTGCTGAAACTTACGCTCACTTCCTTGCCAGTCTGCTTTTGATTAACGTCCGCGGACGTTCTCCACCTGTCCGTCACGGAGTGGAAATGCCTCCAATTCGCTAGTGGAAAGACTCTGAGCTTGACACCGAAGGCATTCTTATTCAAAACTCTGTAAACAGTCACAACCGCATTCTTTTCATGAGGCATGAAAATTGTCTTGCGGACTTCCACATTCTGAACTGCGTAGACATATTTAGGAAAAGGAGCAAGCGAAAACTCCTTCAGAAAACTGTAGCCTTGCGGGAAAATTCCGCTTTGAAACTCGTTCGATCCAAGCGGATAAGTATCGCTCCCAACGCAAAGTTCTTCATCAAGCTTCACCAAACAGACTCTACGGTCGCCAGGCTGATGTAAAGCAGCAACAAGCAGCCCATGATATTTCCTTGTGTTAATGCCCAAAACCGTGGAAGAAGCATAACCGCCCAAACCATTAGTGATAATCCACTCTTTCTGAATGATTTCGCCAAACCTCGAAAGAGCATCTTTACCGAAGCCTATTGTCGGCGTTTCCATTTAGGGCATCAGCTTCGCAATGTTCTTTTCTCGGGGCATGCCAAAAAAGTTTGCGACTGGATTGCATTTAGTTCTGAAAAGCAGTAGATGCGGCTTCTTTAGCTTATACTCCGTCAAAGTCTCAGCATAGCCCATGCCCTTCGCAAAAACCATGTCCACGCTGTCGTAAGCTTCAAGAAACTCGGGTGAAACCTCCTTCATTGCCAAACCAACCGCGTCTGTTCCCGTCGTAATCACTTTGTCCGCAATTTTACACATGCCGGAAGCCTCAGCATCTTCCAGAATAGCATCGTTAATCACTGGCCCACCCTTGACCGCAACAATCACTGTCAAGCCCATGTTCTTCAGCTGTTCCACCAGCAACGTGTCAAAGACAATCTCGCCGGCATTATCGGTGAGATACAGAACCGTGCGCGCCTTCTTCGCTAACTCGTAGGCCGCATTAACGTCATCAATGGCCAAATCCTTGGCCGCATCGCGAAAACTTTTCCGCAAAGTCAGCGACGTAAACTTGTGACCCGGAATGTCAAACTCCATAATGTTACCAACAATAGCGCACAAGCAAGCCGTCTTAAATCGATCCTGCTGATTGTAGCCTACCTCGACCAGCTTCCGTGCGTAGGGCAGAAGCTTCAAAGCTTTCTGGTTGCTCATCCGTTTAATTCTTTCATACGGGTCTTTGCTGCTGGTAATGCGCTTTATCAAGCGGTCTCGTTTCGTGCCCAAATCCGCAGGAACAGACGTTGGCCTGAACTCCTTATTCAGTAAGCGCAATAGTTCGCTCATTGCTCTGAAGCGCAACGCAGAATTCACAGTGGCTTCTCTGGTCTCAGCTACTGCTCTGTGCATTATGCATGCAACACATTCCGCTTCTACTTTCAACTGTTCTCAAACACACCTAACGCTTTGACGCTTCTGCAAACTCTCGCAAAACAGCATGAGGGTCTTTGGCCTTCACAATGCCGCTTGCAACGAGCACGCCTTGAGTGCCAAGCTTCAACGCAGCCGCAACATCCTCACCATGGCTAATGCCCGCGCCACACAAAATCGTAACCTCACTGTTAACTTCCCTCACGAGCCTAACAGTGTCCGTGATGACCTCAGGTTGCGCCTTCGAAACAGGAATCCCCGAACCAATAAGCTCAGGAGGCTCAACCGCGATGATGTCTGGCTTCAGCGTAGCAGCGGCAACACTTACACGCGGGTTGTTGGTGCAAACAAGAGAAACCAAGCCCCTCTCACGCGTTATGCTAATTATCTCATTTATATCAGCCAGCTTAAGCCGCCTCTCAGAATGATTAATCAACGTGCCAACCGCTCCAGCTTCTTTCACAGAATCCGCTAACACGTGGCCCGTAAAACCGCCCGGCTTAATAGGATCTACATGTTGGGCAAAAACCGGAATCTCCACGGCTTCTGCGACCGCTCTGATGTCTGCAAACTGCGGAGCCACCCCCATGCTGATTCCTGTCTCTTTGTAAACTCTTTCAGCCTGTTTTGCAAGCTCTACCGCCTTTTTCCCAGTCGATTCCGTGTAAGTCTTGAAGTTGACAATTACCATCGGTGTCTTCAATTTCTCCGGCAAGGCATCTTTCACCCAATTAGCGTTAATTCTAACGGTTAATATGGTTTTAGAATAGCGAGCTGCAATGAGTGACGTTTGCTTTTGTTTTCTATTGTTTCTTTGCCATTCTCGGCGGCACGAAAACTGCTGCGGCAATGACCGTTGTCCACAAGCCGTTTTTGTCTCCGGTTGCAGACTGCGTTATGTTGGTTGTCTTGAATATCATGCCGCTGGTCTTGAATATCTGCTCCTTCTCATCCCAAGCGCTTTCAGTGTCAAATTGTATGCCCATGGTTGTTGCGAGCATTGTGGCTGCCAAGTCTTCGGCATAGTCTCCTGCCTTGTCATCAGGTTGTCCGTAAGAATGATGTTCCGAAAGATAACCGTAATTATTCTTAACTGAAGGTATGGCTGCGCCGATTGATGACGCGATAAGCCTGTGTGGCTCGTTTGTCGAGTTTCTGGCCAAAACGACGAAGGTTATTTCGCCGGGTTTCAGCATATCTGCGCCGCGTTCTTTTGAAACAAGTTTACAGCCCGGCGGAATTATGCTTGAAACGTTCACTAAATTCAAGTGCTGAATGTGTGCGTCTCTTAAGGCTAATTCGAAGGATTGCAATTGCTCTTTGTGTTTGCCGACGCCATTGGTTAGGAAGAAATATTTGGGAATCATTTTGCAATACACATTGCGAGATGTGTTTATTAATGTTTTGTCTCACTGAGAAAACAGCATTTCCGCTTTTCGAACAGAACGCACGGGTCTGCGGATTAGGAAAAGTAATAACCTCGGTTTTCGTTACTAGCTTGAGGCCTTGTTGAGTGTCCCGTTACAGAAGCGTGTTTAAGGATGAAACAAAACTTGACATAAACTACGTTCCCTACAAGCTTCCTCACAGGGACAGAGAACAGCGTTTGCTGATGGGATTCTTCAACTTTGCACTGCAGACGCCTGAGAAAATGGCTCAGAGGGTAATAATAACTGGTGATGTTGGCACTGGCAAAACTGCCCTTTCCCAACGTTTTGGAGCAGACATAACGCGCGAGGCAAAACTGCGAGGAACAAACCTCCGTTATGTTCATGTTAACTGCCGCGAATACCGCGGAAGCCTATTTCTAACCATTCAGCATGCAGTTTCAACTTTTCACCCGAATTTTCCAAAGCGCGGCTATTCAGCCGAAGAGCTTCTGCAGGTTCTCGTACAAGTTTTGGATGATGAAAACGCATTCCTGATACTGGCTTTGGACGAGTTTGAAAGCTTAGTGGAACGAGAAGGCTCTGAAGCCGTTTACGAATTGACACGGTTGCAGGAGACAAGACAGAACAAGCCTCAACGGCTCTCTTTAATATGTATACTGCGAAACTTGGAGGTAGTCACCCAGCTGGACGCAAGCTCAAGAAGCACCCTTCAATCCAACATAATACGGCTTGAAAAATATTCGAAGCAGCAACTTGTGGACATTCTCAACGACCGTGTTGAGCTTGCTTTCAAGCTCTCTGCCGTGCCAGAAGACACTGTGCGCCTGGTCGCTGAAATTGCGCTTTCTGAAAGTGGAAATGCCCGCTTCGGAATTGAGCTGCTTTGGCGTGCAGGAAAGTATGCAGACTCGGAAGGCATTGATCTGGTTTTGCCCGAGTGTGTTCGAAAAGCAGTCGCAAACATCATGGCAACAGTACGAAAGAGCGATTTGATCCTCTTGAATTCTCATGAAAAATTGCTGTTGCTTGGCATCGCTAGGCTTTTTAAGGAAAGCCAAAAGGCTTACGTTTCGCTCGCTGAGGCGGAGCAAGCCTACGCTGTTGCCTGCGAAGAGTTTGGCGAACAGCCTCACAGTCATACGCAGCTGTGGAAGTACTTGCGGAACCCCTGTGTCGAGAGCATTCTCAAGACCGAGGTTTCGGGTTCAGGTTCTCGCGGAAGGTCTACGCTTATTTCTTTGCCTCGAGTCTCCGCGTGTGAGCTGGAGAAAGAACTGATGAATTTTTCAGAAAAGGAGAAAGCGTGAATTAAAGATGAATGTGGAAGAAGTTTTTTCCTCCAAACTGCGGATGAAGATCGTGCGAATTTTGGCGCAGGTCGGAGAGCTTAATGTTTCCGAGATCGCTAGAAGACTCTCCGTAAACTATGTGACAACGAATAGTCATCTGAAAGTTTTGGAAGATGAAGGTATCCTCAGGCACAAGACTTTTGGAAGGATACATTTGTATCGGCTCAATGAGAATTCAGCCAAGGCCAAAGCATTGCAAAACCTGATGGACGTTTGGGAGAATTCAAGCCGAGGCTAGATCCATTTTGCTTCGTGCTTTTTACAGGATTTTCGCGAAACTTTCAGCAGTGACAGCAAAGCAAATAAACAACAAACGCCCTCTACATTTTAAAACCTAGAAAAACTGTTGAGGCAACCTAGCATGGCAATGGTTGATATATCCGGCAAACCTAAAATTTTTCGAGAAGCAACCGCAACTGGCATAATCAAGCTAAAACCCAGCACCATTCAGTTAATCAAGAAAGGCGGAATAGCAAAAGGAGACCCGGTATACGCGGCGAAACTTGCTGGCGTCCGGGCGGCCAAGGAAACAAGCGTGTTAATCCCGCTCTGCCACCCGCTGCCACTGACGAATATTGCAGTTGACGTAGAAATTTTGGAAAGATCTACAGTGCAGGTTACTTCCACTGTTAAGACAAAGGCGCAGACTGGTGTTGAAATGGAGGCGCTGGTTTCTACTTCCATCAGCCTTCTAACAATTTGGGACATGGTTAAGCAGTATGAGAAAGATGCGGAAGGTCAATATCCTTCCACTGCAATTGAGAATATCCATGTCGTCAAAAAGGTTAAGAAAGGCGGCAGGAAGAAGACGACAGAATGAGTGAAAGCACAAAAAAGCATAAAACAGAAGCGCCAAGGAAGCTAAAATTCGCGATATTCGTCTGCAGCACTTCTCGCTTTCAACAGATGAAAGAAGGCAAAAAAGTAGTTGACGTTTCTGGCGATTTAATCGAATCGCTGTTGAAGCGGACAGGGCATACTGTGTTATCTCGGAAGATAATTTCAGACGACAAAGCCATGATAGAGAAGAACTTGCGCAATAGTGTGGGTTCCGCCGATCTGGATGCTATTGTCTTCTGCGGCGGCACGGGTATAACGCCCACAGACGTGACGATTGAAGCGGTTTCGCCTTTCTTGGAGAAAACCTTGCCCGGCTTCGGAGAAGTTTTCAGGCGGTTGAGCTTTGACAAGCTTGGTTCCGCAGTGGTCTTGTCTCGCGCGATTGCCGGAGTCTCGAAAGGCAAAGCGGTTTTTTGTGTTCCTGGTTCGCCTGATGCTGTGAGTCTTTGTTTTGAAAGGCTTATATTGCCTGAAGCGCCTCACATCGTTAAGCACGCTCGGGAATAACGATGGTCTTGAGAGACAGTTGCGGTCGTCCACTTCTTAACTTGCGCCTCGGAATCACGCAACATTGTAATCTGCGCTGTGAATACTGCCACATGGAGGGTGAAGAGAAATGCGTCACGCGTCCGCGGACGGAGATGACGGTTGACGAGATTGTTCGCATTGTGACGGTTGCGGTTCGGCTAGGCCTTTGCAGAGTCAAGTTGACAGGCGGCGAACCTCTGGCACGAAGCGACGTTGTGCAAGTTGTTAAAGGAATTTCCGCGATTTCGGGATTGGCCGATCTTTCGATGACCACAAACGGGACGCTGATTGCTCCTTTGGCAGAGGATCTGTATGCGAGTGGGCTGAAGCGTGTGAACGTGAACCTTCCCACTTTGGATGAGACTGCCTATAGTAAATTGACAGGCGGCCGAGTGAAGGACGCCTTGGAAGGCATCGAAACTGCCGTTGGAAGGGGATTCTGTCCTGTCAAGATTAACATGCTTGTTTTGCGAGGCGTGAATGACGGTGTCGTTGGCGAAATGATTGCTTTTGCTCGCAAGGCAGGCGCGATCTTGCAGCTGATCGAGCTTGAGCCGATAAACATCGCAGAAGCTTACTATTCATTGAGGCACAAGCCGCTGGACGAGTACGAGGAAAAGCTGAAGCAAGAAGCGGTTAAAGTGGAAACCAGAGAGTACATGCAGAACCGCCGCATTTACCACTTGCAGGACGTGAAGGTTGAGACTATACGTCCAACGGAGAACGCTGACTTTTGCATGCACTGCACTCGCTTGCGCGTGACAAGCAGCGGAAAACTTAAAACGTGTTTGATGAAAAACGACAACCTCGTAGACGTTTTGACACCTCTCAGAAAAGGTGCTAGCGATCGAGAGTTAGAAGAGCTTTTTATGTTGGCCAATCAAAAGCGGCAGCCATACAACAAGAATTAAATAGATTATGTTGCATTCAGTGTTTGGTTCTTTTCATGCTCGAACGCAAAAAGGCCAACCTGAAAATCACCAAAAAAGAAGATGTGTCTCTGCTTGTGCAATTGTTCAATTATGCAGACAATAGGGCTTCAAGCTCTTCAGCCAAGGAGTGATCACGAATGAAAATTCTAGCTTATGGCGAATTGGGGTCAAAAGATGAGCTATTGCCGCTCATGGATCAGGCTTTCCGCTGGCCTTTCAATCAGAAAGCATTTGAAAATATGATCAGACTCGATTCGCGATTGAAGAATGGTGCAGTTGGTTTTTGCGCCGTGGAAAAAGACAGGTTGCTTGGCCACGTGGGCGTGATGGACCTACGCACTCGCAGGCTTGATGGAGAATTGGAGCCTGTGGGCGGAATTTACGGGGTTGCGACTATTCCGGGTCATTTGCGCAAAGGGATCTGCACTGCGTTGATGAACAGAGCCCACGAATATTTTCGAGAGAAGGGCTATCGCTTTTCCTTTTTGGGCACAGGTCACCAATTGGTGGCGCATTCGCTTTACGAAAAGCTGGGTTACAAAGACTTTTTTGATGTCCCAAGTGCCTACAAAACAATGCAGTCAAAAACTGCTAAGCCTGCGGTGAAAGGGAAAGCGGAGAAGGTTGACCTGAGCAAGGTTCTTGAAATCTATAATAGGAACATGAAGGGAAGAACGGGCTTTGTGGTTCGTGATGAAGAGTTTTTGATGATGTCAAAGAAGAATGAACGGTTAGCCGACAAACAGTTTGTTGTTGGGGAGGAAGGGTACGCTATCGTTCAGGACATAAAATACACGTGGGTCAACGGGATTTCGATAAGGGAGCTTGTGTCATCGAATGCCAAAGAGGCGAATAGGATACTGGACATTGTTGAAGGAAGAGCTAGAAACCTGATCTGTGACAGAGCGGTTTTGGATGGCGATTTGCTTCAAGTCTACGCGTCCCGCGGTTACATAACCTTGAAAAAGGGTCAGGGATTGTTCATGGTGAAGCCTCTGACAGCCGATGCATCGCTGAAGCAGTCCTACGGCGACAAATTCTACATGGCCGGACTAGACTTTTTCTAATAAGGGTCAAAGTTCAATGATTTTGGCTTCTTTCTTGTCCGTGTCAAGCAGAGCGAGGGTCGATTTGCCGCTCAAGTATCCGCAGACCTCACCAGGGTTGATGATCAGCGTATTGCCCTTCTTGCGAATTGAGCTATGGTGCCCGTGTCCGTGGACGACAACCTCAAAGCCGTCGCTTTCGATCAAGGCGTTCAGGAGTTCTTCGTTTTCCCCGTGTAGAAGCGCGATCTTCATTCCTTCGACGGTTATTTTTGCAAAAGTTCCACGTATTTCTAGGTTTTTGTTTTCGCTGAACCGTTTTTTCAGGAGTTCGTGGTCTCCGTCGTTGTTGCCGAAGACTCCGGTCAGCTTTGCTTTCAGTGTTTTGAATTTTGGGATTACGAACGGCGACACGTAGTCGCCTGCATGGAGCACGAGGTCTACGTTTTCCTTGTTTAGTCTGTTTACGGCTTTCTCGATCATGGATAGGTTGTCGTGTGTGTCTGAGATTATGCCTACGAGCATGATTTTTCGCCTTTTCACACATTTCTAGCCATGGAGAATAAAGGTTTTCAGGTTATCTTTTTGTCTTCTAGACGTTTGTTCTAGAGAATATTTCCGTTTTGGGAATACTCGGACGTGCGAAACACGCCTTAAAGCCGTTCATGGCGTGTTCTGTTATAGAAAAAGCTTCTACAAG
>Ga0209253_10001873_pt1 | contig 18534 bp, 15 predicted proteins | sample FrelakmetBRP12BR_FD_187145 | JGI IMG/M metagenome (GOLD analysis project Ga0209253, IMG submission 187145) | Freshwater lake sediment microbial communities from the University of Notre Dame, USA, for methane emissions studies - BRP12 BR (SPAdes)... | ecosystem: Environmental > Aquatic >... | reverse complement strand
TGAGAGGTCTTAGATGAGGCCCCCGGTTCTGCTGTCCAAGACAGCATCGGACGCCGAATCCTCTCCTGCTCAATGAAAGATGTTGTTTCCAATCACCAGCGCGGTGGGAATGCGAAATCGCTGGCGGAGTGGGGAGGGAAATCAACCCCAGCTTTGCGATTCCGGTTGTTTTGCCCCCGTTTGGCATATGCCTGACCGGAATCGCACGTACCAGAGCCAGACGTTCCCAAACCGTGTGTTGCCCGCCCGACCGTCCCGGTCGGGAAGGGCGGGCGATTTCGCCGCCCTTTTCCCGGTCTTTGGATCCCGCTCCGAGGCGGGATCCTGGGAGGCGGGACTTTCCGTCCACTTTCTTTGGGCGAGCAAAGAAAGTGGACAAAATAAATTGTCTTGGACAAGTGTGATTTTTCAACTACCAGATTCCAAGGAACCCGCCGATGAGAGTCAACATTTTCGTGCTTCTCGCTTCAATAGTGCTCGCCGGCTGTGCGGCACCTACACAACTCCCGTTGCGGGATCTCCACAGGTCGCCGCTGGCCGCCCTCAGCAGATCGCCCTATCCGAATCTGAAGCTCGGACTCGACACACTCCTGGCCGACTCCCTTTTTCCACCCTCCAATGCCGGCATCAAGATCGTCTCCCTGACAAAAAATGAAACGCTCTACGAGTTGAACAAGGACATGCTCTTCAATCCCGCGTCGAACAACAAACTGTTCACGGCATCCGCAGCGCTGACCTCCCTGGGCGAGTCTTTTCCCTTGAAAACTGTTGTCCTGGCCGACACTGCGGAACGCCTCCTGACAGTGAGGGGCTGCGGCGACCCGCTCCTGACAACCACCGACCTCGACTCGCTCGCGGGAATCATCAGACAGAAGATCGGCCAGGGCAAACCCTGGCGCATCAGAGGAGATGTGTCATATTTCGATGACGTCTACCTGGGAGCGGGCTGGACGTGGGACGAGGAGCCGTCCTCATACGGCATGTTCGTTTCTCCCATCATTCTGAATAACAACACCATCGACATTCGGGTTCTGCCCGGATTGAAACCGGGGGATCGGCCCCTTGTGTCCCTCACTCCCCCCACCGACTATCTCTCCGTAGAAAACGGGGCAATAACCGTCGCCGACACGGTTCGGAAACCACTGGATATTTCGCGGAAGTGGAGGGAAAGGTCCAATGTCATCACGGTGCAGGGGGAAATTCTGCTGAAGAATAACGGATCACATGCTTCGCTTAGCGTCTGGAAACCTGAGCTCTATGCGGTGACGGTCCTGGCAGAGAAGCTGGCTGAGAAAGGTATCCGCATCAGCAGTGCCGAGACGGACACGATGAGGGGCGGGGGAACGGAGATCGCTACGTACAGCCACCGCCTCGATTCCGCAGTGACGTTCATGAACAAAGTCAGCGACAATCTGACAGCGGAAGTTCTCCTCAAGACGCTGGCGGCGGAAAAGTTCGGAGCTCCCGGAAGCGCGGCCGCAGGCACTTCGGTTGTCTGCGCTTTCCTGAGCGGTATCGGTATCGATACAACAAAGATCGCTCAGGCAGACGGATCCGGGCTTTCGCGCTACAATCTGACCTCCCCCTCGGTGATCATTCGCCTTCTCCAAGCGATGGAACGGGATTCAGTCCATTTTCCGGCATTCTACTATTCCCTCCCAATCGCCGGGGTCGACGGAACGATCGCGAAACGGATGCGGGGAACACGGGCGGAGGGGAATCTTCGCGCCAAGACCGGCTCGCTCAGTGCCGTGTCGGCTCTCTCCGGCTACGTCCGTACCGCCGATGGCGAGCTGCTGGCATTTTCCGTTCTCATGCAGAATTTTCCGGGGAGTGTGAGAGGGTACAGGACCACGCAGGACAGAATCGGAGTTCTTCTGAGCGAGATAAAGAGAGGAGACTTCTGAAGGTTCCACCGAAAAGGGATCGCCTGATCATCCCATCAATGTGGATGCCGGTGCTGCAGGATGTGCGGCTTTTCAAGACCGTGCTTCAGCATCAGGGTTTCGTCCGAGAGAAGTTCAAGCGTCGGTCCATCGGCAACAATCTCCCCGCCGTCCAGGACGAGCGTCCGCGCACAAAGCTTCACCACCAATTCCAGGTCATGCGTTGCGATAATCTTCGTGGACTTCAGAGATTGAAGCAGCACGGCAAGCTCCCGTTTGCCTCTGGGGTCGAGGTCGCTCGTCGGTTCGTCCAGCGCAAGCACGTCGGGCCGGCAGGAAAGCACACCCGCGAGGCAGACCCGCTGTTTTTCGCCGCCGCTCAAGTGATGCGGTGACCGTCGATCGAAACCTGCAAGTCCTACCCTTGCCAGCGCCTCCTGTACGGCGGTCCGCACCTGCGCATCATCGAGTCCGAACTGCTGCGGCCCGAACGCGACGTCTTCGTACACTGTGGGACAGAAGAGCTGATCGTCTGGGTCCTGAAAAAGGAGTCCGACGCTCCGCCGGATGGCGGGCAGGTTCTCCGCTGTTACAGGGAGTCCTAGCACCGATACCGTCGACGAACTCTGCGGACGCTCCGGGAGGACACCGTTCAGATGAAGAAGCAGCGTCGACTTGCCCGACCCGTTTGGACCGATCAACCCGACGCATTCCCCCTCCTGAACGGTGAAGCTGACAGCCTGCAGCGCTTGCTTGCCGTCCGGATAGCGGTAGCTCAGATTGCGGACCTCCAGGGCGGGCTTCATTTCCACCCCCGGGCACACATTGCCGAATAGATCCGCTCTGCCCTCTCGCTTGACCGAACAAAAAGCTGACTCACGACTGTCGCGAGCAATCTCCAAAGGTGCGTTCTGTCTTTGGTGAACGTCCGGCTGACACGGGCACGCTGCATCCGTTCCGCCTCATCGATCAGAACGAAAAGATACCGGTACATCAGCGCGAGGACCGTCACCAGAAGCGCAGGTATCCCCATCCGGCGAAACACTTGCAGCAACTCGGAAAAGGGGGTCGTGTTCGAGAGGAGAATCATCGTAAGAAGGCTGAGCGTGCTCTTCAGGAGGATGGAAAGGAACGCCGTCACCCCGTCCGGCCGGAGAAGCGAAAGGAACGCCACACCTAGGACAAGCGGCTCCAGGAAAAGAAGCCTTTTCACAATGAACGAAACAGGTATCCTGCTTATCACAGCAGCGAACGCCAGGAAGACGGCCACCGGCGCAAAAACCCACGTCTGAGAAAAAGGTGCGACCACCAGAGCAATCACGAGCAGGAGCGCCGCCGAGAATTTCAGGATTGCCGGAATCCTGTGGATCGGACTGTCGAGCCTGCTGTAACGGTCGAGAAAATCGTGGCGCATGCGGAAGTATCGTTTCCGGTCAGTGAATTTCAGACTTCGGTAGAATGAGACGGGCAAGGACCAACGACAGGAAGAATACCACGATCGTCCCTACGGCCCCGGCAAGGGCCGTCGCTGCTGCGGCCGAGCCCAGCCCCGGGAATTTGTAGTTCGAGAACGTGGTTGGCATGGCCGGCGCCTCAACCGCCTTCTGTTCAAAGCCAAGAGATGCGGCCACTTTTTCCAGCCCGTCGGGCCACTGTGACGCAAACGGTGAGATGAAGATTAGTACTCCGAGAAGAACAATCGCTCCGTACATCACCCTTGTGCTCCAAGGCTCCGGTGTCAACTCGCTGTCCAGGAGACCCGGACGTGCATGCGCGATCGCTGCGATCACGAGCGTTGTGATGAGGCCCTCCGCCAGACCGATGATCATGTGGACGTTCGCCATGGCCGGAAAAGCGGCGGACCAGGAGACCGTCCCCGACCACGCCAGCTCGCCTGCGCACGCGATCGAGGCAACAACAGTCGAGCACCATGCCGCAAAAGCTGTCGCAACCAGGCGGCCCCGGTCCCCCTTCACGAACCGTCTCACCACGGCGAACACCGCGTAACCCGTCAGCGACCCGATTACTGCCATGTTGAGGACGTTTGCCCCGAGTGCCGACAGTCCCCCATCCGCAAAGAGCAGACACTGCACAACGAGAACGCACGTCATCACCAGGACGGCCGCCCCGGGCCCGAGGAGCACCGCGGCCAGTACAGCACCCATCAGATGCCCCGATGTGCCGGCGGCAACCGGGAAATTCAGCATTTGCGCCGCGAAAACGAACGCCGCCGTCAGACCCATCAACGGTACCTTCGCCGGCGGGAGCGCGCGCTTCACCGACCGAAGAGCAACACCAATGGCCGCCGTCGAGAGGAGAGCGGCCGTGGCAGCCGTCTTCGTATCGAGAAAACCGTCCGGAATGTGCACAGGGTATGACTCAGATTTACAGGATGGTGAGTATACTAAACAGATTGGGGAGAAGAATCAAGGCTGGCGCCATGCGCCCTCGTGCGCATATCATGCCATCGCGATGACTACTCCCGCCTGAGAGGGACAAACCGGACAGGCAGAAGGCTGCGTGTATCCACGCGTCCGTCTTTCTTCTCGATGAGCATGAGCGTCTGCACAAGATATTGCGGGCCAACAGGGATCACCATCCTTCCCCCCTCCTTGAGCTGCTTGACGAGTGGATCGGGAATGTGCTCAGCTCCGGCGGTCACGACAATCGCGTCGAAGGGAGCATGCTCCGGCCAACCCGCGTAACCGTCACCGGTCTTCACCACGACATTTCTATACCCCAGCCTCTTGAGGCGCTCGGCGGCAGAGGACGCAAGTTCTGGAACAATCTCAATGGTGAAGACGGTGTCGACGATTCCGGCGAGAACGGCAGCCTGATACCCTGATCCGGTGCCGATCTCCAGCACGCGGTCCCCCCGCCGGACTGCGGCGAGTTCCGTCATATACGCAACAATGTATGGCTGGGAGATTGTCTGGCCGAAGCCGATCGGCAATGGGTGGTCATCGTACGCGGAGGAGATATACTCGGGAGGAACGAACAGATGCCTCGGGGTTGTCTGCATTGCACGCAGTGTCACGGTGTCGGCGATCCCGCGTTCGGCAATCTGTTCCCGGACCATATCCTCACGCTGACGGACATAAGGATCCTGGGCAATTGCCAGGAAGAGCGAAACGAGGAATACCCATTCCCTCATCACACCCTCGCAAATTCTTCTCTACCTCTCCCCTGACACACCAAGAAATGTGACGTTCAGCCCTTCGAGCGCCTGTTTTGCCCTCTCCCGGTGGCCCTTCTTGACAAAGAGCCGGGCCGGCTGAATCAGCGGATCGAGCTGGTTGAAATACTCACCACGGAAGAAGTAGTCGACTTTCTCGTTCTCCAACAGCGACTTGATCAGCGCAATGTCACCCTGGTTGAACGTCGACAGGAGTTCTTCATATTCGATGGGTTTGCCGGCTCCTGGATGGGGCGGTTCCACAACCAGCTTCACGCGGCAATCCGCGCATGCGGTAATCCCCTCGACGTATTCGGCACCGCAATTGGGACAGAACATGATCACCTCCTGGAGTGCGAAAACCAATTTTGCTCTGCACAGACAATATACCCCCGCATCAGGAGAGTGTCAACACGATCAGAAAACGTAAGGAATCAGCCGCTTTGTCTTTCGGGAGTATTCGGAATATGGGGGGAAATGGTCGCAGAGGAGCCTTTCTTCAAAAAGAAGCTTGATAACGAGCGTCGCAAAGAGGACTCCCCACACAAGAGCGCGCACGGGCGAGAAACTGTCAATCAGCAGCGTGATCGTTACCAGCAGGAGAGCCGAATACATCGGATGACGAATCAGCCGGTACGGACCATGTGTCGCAAGCGTGCCGTTCTCGAAAATGTCGGGAGTGATATTGAAATTGCCTAAGCGCATGGCCACTATGGCCCACGCCCCGAGTAGCAATCCAAGAACCTCTACCGCCAGCAGTGCCGGCAGCCGTGCAAAGATCGGGCCCGACGCCGCGATGGCGCCGAGGCAAAAGAACTGAAGCCCTACAAGGACGAACGATGTGATTCTGTCAGACATGTCTACCTGCCTGGTTCAAAGCAGACAAGCCCGCTCTCCCTTCTCAGGAAAGCGGGCTTGTTTCCTCCGTGAAAAGACTGTCTATCGCACAAATGTCATTTTCTTCGTTTCGACATAATCGCCCGCCTGCAACCGGTAGAAGTATGTGCCGCTCGGGAGATTCAGTGCATTGAATCGCAACTCGTACGCCCCGGCCTGCTGTTGCTCGTTCACCAGCGCGGCAACTTCCTGCCCGATGAGGTTATACACCGAGAGCCGTACGAAAACAGCCTTGGGAAGATCGTACCGGATGTTGGTGCTGGGATTGAACGGATTCGGATAGTTCTGACGCAGGGCGAAGGATGTCGGCTTCATCTCCTGCTCCTTGACCGCCGTTGCCGTTCCTTCGAAGGCAAGATCATCGATCCAATAGGTTGTACCAACGTGAACGGAATCGTTGTCACCCCCACCAGCGGTTATCTCGATCCACGCCGTATCGGGAACCACGCCGCTAACATACTCCAGGGGAGCAGTGAACTTGGTCCATTGACTAGTGCTCACACCTGTGGTAAAAGTTCCGAACGCCACAAAGGTGGAAAGGCTCTGTTTGTAGAGCCAAACGATGACGAACAGGGAGTCGTGTGCAACGGAGGTAAGCCGGTAGTAGCCCGTGAGTGAACCCGGCCTCTGAGTGTATGGGAAGTAGGAAGCAAGCGTCGGGGTCCAACTCAGGAGGTTTGCGTAGTTGACCACAGCGCCCTGAGCGGAAAAAGAGCCGGTGCGACCCGGTGCCGACCGCGTGATTGGCACAGCAACCGGGGGAATGTTAGTCGTGATCCACCCGGTCGGGAGGAGCGTCGGTGTCCCGGCCCATGTCTCAAACCCCGGATTTGGGATTTGCGCCAATCCGGTGAAAGGAATAGCGAGAACCACCAGCAACACCATTGTACCAAGACTTCTCTTCATACGACCTCCTTTGTACGGGTTGAGGCATCTGTCCACGACCACACCCTTTAACCATAGGGAATTGCCTCGAAAGACGCAATAGAACATTTGAACGATTCATGAAGAACTGATTAGGCAACGGCCCGACATCACAAATGCCGGGCCGTCATTGTCGCCAAAATCACGAGAACTTCGCTTATTCCAGCGCGCGGATCCTCACATCCCCACCGGATGTGTGAGCATGAATCACGCTCCCTCCGCCATTCACCGTCCCCTTTATCCTGGATTCACTGATCTTCCCGCTCATCGTCACGGGGAGATCGCACTCTACGTCCCCTCCGCTCGTGGCAGCGTCGATGTTGGCACCGACGTTTTTTGCAATCCGGATCTCTATGTTGCCTCCGGAAGTCTCGGCGTAGATCCCCTTGTTGCTACCGGTGACCTTGACATAAATGTTTCCGCCTGAGGTCTCCGACTTCACGTTCCCGTCAACATCGCTGATCCTGACATTCCCACCCGAGGTGTTAACGTCCACGCCACCTGTTACCGAAGCGATGCCAATCTCTCCTCCGGAGGTCTCCATCTGCACATCCCCTTTCACCTTCTCCACCCGGATGTTCCCGCCCGAAGTGTGCATTTCTACCTTCCCCTCGATTTCATTCAGGCGGATATCGCCACCAGAAGTCTCTCCCCTGACCATCCCCTTCAGATTGCCAACTTCAATGTTACCCCCCGATGTGTTGAGTTTGACGCTGTATTCGTGGGGAACATTGACGGTGTAGCGTATGTCGAGGTCCGAAGAGTTCCAGAACCATCCGCGCGTCATGCTCCCGCGTCCCCTCACTTCGACGCCGCCCGCGGTTTGCTCCGCCGTAATCTCAAAGCTGTTCACGTCCTTTTCCCTGCCATTGAGCTCCGCCAGCACGGAAACCTCGCTCCCGCTCCCCCCCACAACACGGACCGATCCGACGTCTGTTGTGAGCGTGAGCGTCTCACCGGACTTCACGGTGAATTTCTTCTCGAACTTCCTCTCTCCCGCATGCGCGACAAGGAGCGGAACAAAAAGCAGCGCGAAAAGCGCCGTCCTTAGCACCAGTGTTCTCATACCACCTCCCGGATGTAGTTTATCTCCATCTTAGACGACATCGGCGGCAGAAAAGTTGCAGACGCTTCTTTGCATTTCGGAGCCAATTTGACTATTATTCTGCGACTTTTTCATCATCCTTCCGCATGGACACCACATGGGCACATTCTTTCTTCTGCGATTCATCGCTGCCTTCTGGCTCGGGGCAGCCTCTCTTACCGGCTGTTCAGGGGAACAACGCCCTGACGCGGCTGCTCCCCGGAAGCCGCAGGCAGAGGTGCCTGTGACGATTCCGACATTCAGCGGGCGCAGCGCCTTCGGGTACCTGATCCGCCAGACTTCCTTCGGGCCCCGCAACCCCGGATCGAACGGGCACAAGGATTGCCTGAACTTCATGACTTCCACGCTTCAGGGATTCGCCGATGACGTCCGGCTCCAGCAGTTCACACAAGCCGGGTACAACGGAGAAGTCCTCCGCCTGACAAACGTTGTAGCATCGTTCCGGCCGGAGGCAACTGCGCGAATCCTCCTCTGTGCGCACTGGGACACAAGGCCCAGGGCGGAGCATGACCCGGACCGCTCGCGCAGAAACCAGGCAATCCTCGGGGCAAACGACGGAGCCAGCGGAGTTGCAGTTCTGCTGGAGATCGCCTCCCTGCTGAAAACACAACGCCCGAATGTCGGCGTGGACCTCGTCTTCTTCGACGGCGAGGACTATGGCGTGGAGGGCGACCAGCCGAACTACCTCCTCGGCTCCCGCTATTTCGCGAAGAACCTTCCCGCCGCTGGATACGTACCCCGGTTTGGAGTGCTTCTCGACATGGTCGGCGACTCAAATCTTGAATTGCCAAAGGAGGCACATTCAGTCCGGTACGCTCCTGACGTCGTGAACCTCATCTGGGGGAAAGCCAGTGAACTCGGCATCTCCCAGTTCATAGACAGCCCGGGGGAAGAAATCCTTGATGACCATGTACCGCTGAATGAGGCAGGTATCAAAACGATTGACCTGATCGACTTCAACTACCCCGACCAATCGAACCGGTACTGGCATACGCACCAGGACACGCCGGAGCATTGCAGCGCGGAAAGCCTTGAGGCAGTGGGGACAGTTTTGACCCACGTGCTCTACACACAACACCCGTAATTCAACCGGACACGCCATGCCGAAGTCATTTGTTGAAGTGGACATCGTCGCCGACGCATCGCTCCTGGAAGCGCTGACGGGGATTCTCACACAGCTCGGCTTCGAAGGATTCTGGGAGGACGGATCCGCTCTGAAAGCCTACATGAGCGCCGAACGATGGTCACCCTCGCTGGTCGACGAAATTCGCTCCGTCGCCAACCTGGTCGCACGCTCCAGCAGCTCGAAAGCCCCCACGATCAGCGTCAAGACCATCGCGGAGCAGAACTGGAACGAAGAGTGGGAGAAGACCATTCGGCCGATCCAAGTGACCGCGAGGATCATCATCACGCCAACGTGGCACACTGTCACTCCCGCGCCGGGCCAGATCGTCCTGACCATCGACCCGAAAATGTCCTTCGGAACCGGCTATCACGAAACCACGCGACTCGTCCTGCGGATGATGGACCATTCGATCCGCCCGGGAACCACCCTCCTCGATGTCGGAACGGGAACAGGCGTGCTGGCCATCGCCGGCGTCAAGCTGGGCGCCTCCTCCGCAGTGGCAGTCGATATCGACGAGTGGTCATACGAAAACGCTCTCGAGAACGTCAGGCTTAACGGCGTTCAAGATCGTGTCCGGGTGATTCACGGAGATCTTTCCGCGGCACCGGGTAGTCTTTTTGATATGATCGTGGCAAATATCCAGCGAAGTATCATTGAGCCGATACTCCGGGAAATGTCGTCACGGCTTGCCCCCAACGGTCTTCTGATCCTGTCCGGCCTGCTCGAGGCCGACGAGGAACTGATGCTGCAAGCCCTCGGGTCGCGTCACTTCGTGGTCCGTGAGCGTCTCTTCGAAAACGAGTGGCTGGCACTTGCCGTGACCGCGGGCTGAGAAAGGTGAAGATTGCGGCCGTCAACAGAGGGACCTCCAAGCCCATAGCTTAAGCTGTGGGCTTGGGGCCAATCCTACAACACAAGAACAATTGCCACCCCGGCTGTGAACCTTGCCACGATTGATATTGGCACCAACACTGTTCTGCTCCTCGTCGCTTCGATAGACGATGCCGGTGGAATTTCGCCCCTGATCTATGAACAGCGAATTCCACGCCTCGGGAAAGGGGTCGATGCGAGCAGGAGGCTGCAGCCAGAGGCTATGGAACGCGTCGTCGCAGTCCTGCAGGAATACCGGAAGCTCATCGCAACGCTTCCGGTCGAGGATGTGATCGTCTGCGGAACGAGCGCCGTCCGCGATGCGGCAAATCGCGACGAACTCTCGGCCCGGATCAAGGCGCACACGGACTGGAATCTCGAGGTGCTCAGCGGCGAAAACGAGGCCCTCTGGACCTACCGCGGGGCGGTCAGCGGCGTCCCGGATGCCGATAGGGCAACGGTTATCGACATCGGGGGCGGAAGCACGGAAATCATCGTCGGCAATCGGCGAACAATCAAGCAGAAGATCAGTCTCGATATCGGATCGGTTCGGCTGACGGAGCGGTTCTTCCGGCACGATCCCCCCACCCATCCGGAGCTCGAGACTGCAATCGATATGGTGGAGGACGAGATCGCCCGGGCAGGAAGGTTTGAGTTCGCAGGATCCCGATTGATCGGCGTTGCCGGCACGGCAACCTCTCTTGCCCTGCTGGCACAGGGCATCCAGAAATTTGATCTCCATGCTGTCACGAACTATCGGATGACGGCGGACTCCGTCACCTACCTCTTCCGAACACTCCGGGGAATGCCCTCAGGGATGATCCTCGACCAGTCGCCGGTCATGGCCGGACGGGCCGACGTCATCGTCGCAGGATGCCTGATCCTCCGGGAAATGATGGAGCATCTCCGGTTTGATGAAATGATCGTCAGCGAGCGCGGAGTGCGATACGGGTTAGTATTGCGGGAATGGGAGAGACGTCGGATCGGTGGGGGGACAGTGTAGCACGAAATTCATTCCGCGCCCTCGTGCGCATTTGGCGGTGTATCAGAATGGGTCACCCGTCGCTCCACGTTTGTGTGCCTGTAACGTCGCTCGGGCTCGCAATGACCGCGACTACTCTGCGGGAGAGAGGTCATCGCGAGGGCCGCCGAAGGCGGCATGAAGTCCGCTTCTCGTGGAAATCTTGATGAGCGGACCCCTCGCGATGACCATACCCTTCTGCAAGGCTAATTGTCACTGCGAGCGACTCTATCGTCGTTGTGCGGCGGAGCGAAGCAGTCTGATCCTCATCTCTCCGGCGTGCGGCGGAATTCATTCCGCGCCCTCATCCGCGCATCTGGTTGATGGTCTCCCCCAGTGCGCTCACAACTGCGTCTACATCTTCTTCTGTGTTGCTCTTCCCGAATGAAAAACGGAGTGTGGCCCGGGCCGTTGCCGGATCACATCCCATCGCCAGCAGAACGTGCGAAGGCTGCACGCTCCCCGAGGTACAAGCCGAACCGCTTGAGACTGCAATCCCCCTCAGGTCCATATTCAGGAGGAGCATCTCCCCCTCCAGCGAAATCTTCCGGGAGTCAAAGGAGATATTGAGAATGTGGGGAAGTCTTTCTGAGGGATGACCGTTCAGGATCACCTCCGGGAACCGGTCCCGAATTCTCTGCTCCAGCGCGTCGCGGAGACTCCTGAGTCGGGCCGATTCCTGCTCCATCTCGCTGACGGCGATCTCAACTGCCTTGGCAAAACCGACGATGAGTGGGATATTCTCCGTCCCGGGCCGCTTTCCCCTCTCCTGTCCCCCACCCTGGAGAAGTGTTTCAAGCTCCATCCCCCTCCGGACAAACAGCGCGCCGATGCCTTTCGGCCCATACATCTTGTGGGCGGTGAAGGTCAACAGGTCAACGCCGAGATCTCTGACGCTGGCTGGAATTCTCCCCACTGTCTGCACCGCGTCGGTGTGGATGGGAACACCCCGGGCACGTGCAACCGCCGCGATGGCGGCAAGCGACGAGATCGTGCCCACTTCGTTGTTCGCGTGCATCACAGAGACAAGGCATGTCAGGTCCGTGATCGCAGCCCCTACCGCCTCCGCGCCGACCCGTCCGTCATTGTCGGGAGGGAGAATCGTTACTGTTGCTCCGTCTTCCGTAAGCGCTTCGCAAGGTTCAAGCACGGCATGGTGCTCCGCCGCCGATGTCACCAGATGGGTTCTCCCTTTTCTGCGCGCTGCACGGAATGTCCCTTTGATGGCAAGGTTGTCGGACTCAGTCCCACCGCTGGTGAAGAAAAGCTCTCCCGCCTCCGCGCCGATCGCCCGGGCAATCGTTTCACGCGAACGCTCGAGTGCCGCACGAGCCTGCTGGCCGTACCAGTGAACCGATGAGGGGTTGCCAAACATCCCGGAAAAATAGGGTTGCATCGCCTCGAGAACCCGGGGGTCCAGCGGCGTCGTTGCGGTGTGGTCAAGGTATATTCGTTGCATAATGACCAATGTAGTAATCCGGGGGAAAATTCCAACCGCGGTCACAGGATAAGCTCCCCGGGTTCACAGAGAAGGCAGGACCGGGCTCTACCTGATCATGAGCATCTTCCTGCTCGTCGAGAACGAGCCGGCCCTGAAACGACAGATGTACACGCCGCTGGGAGCTTTCGCGCCGGTGTCGTCGGTGCCATCCCAGGATATGACATGTGCCCCGCGTGCGAAGGGAGCGTCGAGAAGCCGACGGACATCTCGTCCCAGGATGTCGCAGATGGAGAGACGAACATGGGAGGCTTCGGGGAGAGCGAATTCGATGCTGGTCGAAGGATTAAACGGGTTGGGATAGTTGGCTTCCAGCGCAAATCGGACCGGCGCGTTACCGGAAAGTTCTGTCTGATGATCGACTCCATCCACTGTCACAATCGCGGCGGAGAAAGTGTCCGACCACGCCGAAGACTTCCCCTGTGTGTCGCGCACCCTGACGCGGAAGAACACCGGGATCGTGCCGCTCGTGTCGTATTTCAGGCTCCTATCTTTCCAGTTCATCGCCGGCCCTTGATAGACTATCCGCCTCTCCCCTCCTTCACCAATCTGACGTTCAAGTTCCGAGGAGTTCACGTCAGCTTCAAGAGGTTGTCCTTCAGACCATTGGGCGCCCCAGGCGAGAGATATCCACCCCGATTGGGTTTCCTGCACCGTTGGGTCAGCCCCGAGGTAACGGCGTGCGGGAGAGGCATCCAGAGGATTTGCATTGTACCGGACGGTGGCAATGCCGTCGAGCTCGCTGATGATTTCAAGCGAGAAGGGGGTCGGTTGGTTGGCCCATGTGTTGCTGCTGGGATTGCTGTACGGGGAGAAGACCCCCGATGTGGTGGTAAACGCGCCCTTGAACATCTGGCCCGCGAAGAACGACCCACAGTTCAGCCGACCGCGGGGATCCTGGTACACAAACATCCAGTTCACGTCACTCGTGGACGTCGGGATCTGATCGCGATGGGATTCTCCTGCCAGCACCCTGGGGACTCCCCTTCTGAACACCGGCAACTCCCGGGAGAAACAGGTTGTGGCCACGCCGGGACTCAGCCAATTCCAGTTCCCGTCGGAAGGCCTGATCCTGACATTGTCCATCTCCATGTACGGCCCCTGCTGATGCAGGATCCAGACACCCTTATCGTCGGGATTTGCCGTGACATCATCAAAGAGTGACAGATGCTGATGGTTTTCTATGTAGAAGTACTCGAATGGATCTCCGTCAGGCGGGTGGTACTTGTATGCAGATCCTGCGCTCAGAAAATCGGGCAACGAAACGGTATGATCCGGCTGGATCTCAGGAACGCTGATCCAGCCGAGCCTCTCCCGTTCATACGCGTTCGCACAGGACGAAACCCGCTGGCCATCGCACAGGATTCCCCAGTACGAGTGTTTTCCCGATGGCATGAGACCATTGTAGGGATGGGCACCGCCCAACAGCCAATGGCCCAGTTCATGTGCCATTGTGCGCATCACTTTTGCTGGTCCATCGCTGTAGGGATACTCACATGTCACCCCCGAACCGAGAGGAGAATCGAGTTTTTCGGGAAAACCCATTTCGATCCGCTTCCCGTCGACCTCGAATCCGGGTTTATACCCGAGCGACGCTTCCCCGACAAACTCGAACATGGTCGTCCGCCAGACCATGAGAACCATGTCGACCTGCCCGTCGGGAACATTCACGTGATGGTAGCTGGATTCCCTGGTCCATGCATCGTACTTCGAGAAATCGACGAGGGGATCAACACTCTCCTGAAGGACGCTCCAGTTCGCGCGACCGAACGAGCCATTCCGGTACTCCTCCTGGGAGTGCCATGATTCAACCCAGATCGCATCGCCAACGAGATGAAACTGACCCAGCGACATCTGGCGGAAGTAATTGGTCAGGTTGAAAGGTCCCTGGGACTTCGTCGTTGTATCGGGATCGATGAACTGCGACATCGACAATGGAGGGTTGTGGACCGGCCAGAAGGGATGCGAGGTCGTATCATCGGGGAAGCTGGCGAACACCACGAGGACCCGGAGGGTCCCCTTGGCCGTCATGTGGATGCCGCCGACTTCATCGAGGGAAGTCGCCAGATTCGATGCAGTTCCGCACTGTCGTCCCTCTCGCACTGTGTCCCCCGCAAACACCTCTCCCGCGAGGATAAACAAAAAGCTCATCCATACGACAGCGCGAAACATCTCCACTCTCATCTCCCGGGCCTCGGAAGGGTTGATTCCTTCCATATCAATAATCGCGGTCGGAGGCGGAGTGACCCCCGCCGTCCTGCCACACCTCCGTACATACGCTTGCATACACGGCGGTTCACAGTGAGCGTTAATCTCCTGGCTCTCGCGGCAGATCTCCCCCTGCAATCCGCCCTCACGTTCGCGCAAATGCCGGGCGTACCCAAAGAGAAGCCCCGATCGAAGAAACGACCGGGGCTTCTCTCTCTCATCGTTCTTCAGATCCATCGCCCCTTTGAAAGGGGTTCGGGATAGGAAGAGCGTTACTTCAGCAGGATCATCTTCTTCACAGAGCTGAAGTCGCCAGCCTGCAACCGATACAGGTACATACCGCTGGCAACCTTCGTCCCGGAAGCGTTGGTCCCATCCCACGTGACTTCCTTGTTTCCAGCCCTGATCGACTCGTTCAGAATCGTCTTCACCAGGGAGCCCGACATGTCGTACACATCGAGCTTCACGTGCTGTTCCTTCGGCAGCGCGAAGCGAATGATGGTCGACGGATTGAACGGGTTCGGATAGTTCTGGCTCAGAGCGTATTCCGTCGGCACTGCGCCGGCGACTTCCTTCACGAAGAGCGGGGTCCAGCCAAGCGTCTTGTACAGCAGACGGACGGCGTACTTCGTATTGTGGGCACCCATGCTCCCATCGTTCAACACGAAGCGGTAGTTCCAGATACCCGCCACAAGGTCAAGCCGGCCTTGGATTTTGGCAGAATCAGCCGCGGTCACGCTTCCGGACCCAATGACTTCACCGTTGGCATCCTTCGGCAGAATGGCCTTCACCTGGGCAAGCAGACCCGCGATTTCGGTCTCGGCCCCTTCGATTTTCCCGTTCCGATCGTAATCATAGAAAGCTTTGATGCCATCGAAATCTTCAATCTCACCATGGCACGTCCCGCACACATCCGTCGGCTTGTAGACACCCGTGGCAAACGTGGTATCCGTCATGCTGAAGGAGTGGTTGGGAAGGATGTTGCCGCCGCCGTCGAGTCTGTTCTTCCGACCCTGCATGTGGCAGGTGACGCACTGGCCTTCGAGACCCAGGTGTGTTGCAAGACCCGTGAAGGTCGAGTCGCCGAACTGATAGCCGTTGGAGCCGAAGAACATGTCGGCCTGCGGGTTCTCGTGAGGTCCAAAGCGACTCGTGAAACCAAAGTACGGCGGGGTGTTCTGCCTTACGCGGACCTTCACGCTGTAGCGCGAGGAGTGGCAGTTCGCACAGAACAGACCGGCGCCCGTCTTGACAGGCAGGACGTAGCCGTTGCGGAGCGTATCACCCTTGACACTGACCGTGCGGAGCATTCCCGGATTGTCATTGCCGTGGGGGTCGTGGCAGACCTGGCAGCTGATCGGGGTTCCGGCGTCTGTGGCAACCTTCCACACGGCCGCGAGTCCGGTGGTATCCTTGTTATGGTCGAGATAGTAGAGGAAGCCCTTTCCGGTATGGCAGGGCTGGCAGTTCGAACGCCCTCCTTCGGCAGCGCCGCCTGTGGGCAGCTTGGCATGCAACGAAATGTTAAACCAGGTGCCCAGGCTGTGCCGGCGTGAGCCGTCATGGCACTGATTGCAGACGTCCGCGTCGAGAGACTTCCCGATCATGTTCTTGTCAGCATTCGCCTTGTGGTCCGCAGAGGGTCCGTGGCAGTTTTCGCACCCGATCGTCCCCTGAGTCTTCTGGCCGACGGTCAGCAGATTCCATTTCGACGAATCGTTGGTGGGAATCCAATAGTCGCCGTTATAGAACTGCAGCCCCTGATACCACGTGGTGTCCCAACCCGTTTGCTTTACCTGATAACCGAAGTTGTTATTGTTCGCTGTCGGGTCCCAGCCGGTTGTGTGACACTTAATGCAAGCTGCTGCATACGCACCTTTGCCGAGCTCCATCTCAAGATTTCCCGTCATGCCTTTGAAAAAGATCGAGGCATGCTTCGACTTCAGCCAGCTGGTTTTGATGGCAGTAGCAGCCGCACCGTGGCAGCCGCAACCTGCATTGGCAGCGGTAGAAACACCTGTGTATGTGCTGGCGTAGATCGTGTCGCTTGCGTTCTTTCCACCAACCGTCGCGGACACGACATACTCACCAAGAAGATCAACCTTGATGCTGTTGATCCATGTTCCGGTGCTGTCGAGCGTTGCAGTCGACCCGGCCGGCTTTGAGGTAAGAGTCCATGAAGGGGTTCCAGCTGCACTTGAGCCCAGCGTATCGATCCAGAAGTATGCCCTGCTGTTGGTCCCGACCGCTCTCAAACCCGTGGAGATATTCCACGGCGGAGCGGGAGAGCCCTTGACCGGAGCGGTCATGCTGTTCAACGACCTTCCGATGTTCTTGACCTTGATGAGCTGCGCAGCGGCGTCGAACATCGGCGCGATGAGCAGGGCGCCCAGGAGCAAGACCAGGCAAACTGTAGCAATCCGTCTCATTCTGTTACCCTTTCTGTGTGTTATGGTGATGTATGAAAAGAAATAGCCCCACTGCAGGGAGACCCTCTTCTTCCCATAGTAAGACGACACTCTATATTGTTGGCCCCCGTGTGACAGCGGAAAAGGAGCAAAGAACGGAAAGAGCGGAGGACGATGCGGCCAGGGGTGTAGCTCAGCCGCGCCTTTAATGTTTCAATCATCATGCCACCTCGCGAACCTCCCTCAAGACGGGTGGGATCAATCGGTGATGTAGATTACCCCACAATATTAGACTGTTTAGGGCACTTTTCGATTCCTAGCCGCCAAAATCCGGCCTGTGTTCAAATTTTCGTCAGAGTCGATTTTCATAAATGGGAAGGATTAACCCATTCTTGGGAATGATGGTGGGGCCCAACGGGGTGTTTCGTTTCTCAACACCGGGCAGCCGGGGGGATAGAGACTCGAGCTTGCTCGTCGCAATTAGGAAGGGGTTGAGGAAAGCGAAATTCCAGCGTGCCGTCGCGGAATGGTCCCCCGCAAACTGAGACAAGCAAGGGGGCTAACGCCCCGCTAGACCCCCCCACGTAACTTCTCTCTTGTTCGATGTTGGACGTTCGCCGTGTCACTACTCAGCCGGGCTGTCGCGCTTGCACGCGATCGACGAGCCGACAACAACTATAAGAGCAGGCGAATCCTTGACCGTTTTCTGGCGGGGGCCCCCACCCGACCTTCCGGCCGATGAAGAAGAAAAGAGTAACCACAGACTTCACAGACTAACACGCCTGTCCGCCACGATGGCTCAGCGAGGGCAGGCGAGCCCGCCCGCGAGCATCGTTCGGAGGGTCGAGCGGGGATTCACACAGAAAAGGAAATGAGAGTTGTTGCGTCCAGATGGCGACGGCAGGAAAAGGAAAAGATACTCCACACATCTACACGCATTAGCACAGAAGCGCGATGTTGAATTTTTGCGTCCCGGTGGCGATGGAACCGCCCCAAGCCGAAACAACGCCAGAATAAATCTGTGTTGATCCCCGTCTGCCTACTTAGATCTGTGAAGACGGGCCCGCCCGACTGTCCCGATCAGAGCTGCTGTCGGTCGGGACGGGCGGGCGGGTGTGCAAATCTGTGTAATCTGTGGTTTCATCTCCGAAAGGAGGGGGACGTTCCGACCCGCAGATGTTTGGCACGATGCAACCGAAGAGACTACGGCTCATCGCCGCGGAAACGTCGTTTCTGAGCTTCCCTCATGGCGTCGCGCAATTCCCGCTCGAAATGCCGCTCGAACAGAAGAAGTTTGGCGCGCTGCTCCGAAGAGAGGATATCGCCCAGGCTCCCGAAGAACCGCTTCTGCTCATCATGGACCTTGGCATCGGCGGCCAGGACATCCGGAATGACCTTCTCGAACTCCCCCCCCTC
>Ga0209253_10001872_pt1 | contig 18535 bp, 18 predicted proteins | sample FrelakmetBRP12BR_FD_187145 | JGI IMG/M metagenome (GOLD analysis project Ga0209253, IMG submission 187145) | Freshwater lake sediment microbial communities from the University of Notre Dame, USA, for methane emissions studies - BRP12 BR (SPAdes)... | ecosystem: Environmental > Aquatic >... | reverse complement strand
CCGCCGAGGCCGTGTGGGCCTGCACCGCGTGCGGCGCGTGCAGCGACATCTGCCCGGTGGGCAACGAGCCGATGCGCGACATTCTCGAGATCCGCCGCCACCTGGTGCTGATGGAGAACGCTTTCCCCGAGCCGCTGCAGATCGCCTACCGAGGCATGGAGCGCAGCGTCAACCCGTGGACAATCGCGGCGGACAAGCGTCTCGAGTGGGCCGCCGGGCTGAACGTGCCAACCGTCGCCGAGCAGCCGCACCCAGAGCTGTTGTGGTGGGTTGGCTGCGCGCCGGCGACCGACCCGCGGGCGCAGAGGACCGCCCAGGCCTTCGCCCAAGTGCTGCACGCCGCGGGCCTGTCCTTCGCCGTTCTGGGACCCGAAGAGAAGTGCACCGGCGACTCAGCCCGTCGGTCAGGCAATGAGTACCTGTTCGCCGAGCTGGCGGCCGCGAACGTCGAGACGCTCAACCGCGTGGCGCCCCGACGGATCGTAACCACCTGCCCGCACTGCCTGCACACGCTCAAGAACGAGTACCCGGCGTTCGGCGGCACGTACGAGGTCGTCCATCACACGCAGCTGATACAGGAGTTGTTCGCCGGCGGCCGGCTGAAGGCCGCGCCGGCCGAAGCGCTCACCGGCGTTGCGTTCCACGACCCGTGCTACCTCGGCCGTCACAACGGTGTCTTGGATGCACCGCGCCGGGCCCTGGCGCAGGCCGGTGCGTCAGCTGCCGAGTTGCCGCGCCACGGGGCGAAGTCGTTCTGCTGCGGGGCGGGTGGGGCGCAGATGTGGAAGGAAGAGGAGCACGGCAGCGGGCGGGTGAGCGACGAGCGGCTGCGCGAGGCGGCCGCTTCGGGTGCCTCGACGCTGGCCACCGGCTGCCCGTTCTGCCTGATCATGCTGACCGACGCCGCCAAGTCCGCCGGCGGCACGATCGCCGTGCGCGACGTGGCGGAGATCGTGGCCGAGCGCCTGAGCGCCCCCTAGCGGTCGACGCCGCCGATCACCCCTCGGCTCCTTGCTCCCGCCTTTCCGCCCTCAGAAGCCTATGTCCCCGTTGGGCAGGGTAGTGGGCCAAGCTCGCGGGCGTTCTGTGAAGCCTTCCCCCTCGCAAGCATGCCTTGGGATCGATTCCATGGCAGGGTGCGGTATTGCGTGCCCCCGAGGTTGTCTCCCCCCACCTTCTGACCGCTGAAAACAGGGCTGGCTGTCTGGTCCAGCCCGGAGATCGGCTCCGCCAACCGTTGTCCCACTACCGGGAGGGGTGGCGAGAGCCGGCCCGGGGAGAAAGGACTTGACATCGGCGGAATCTGCGATATAGTGTACATAGCATGAAGTATAGCAATCGTGACCTATATCTCGCTGCCAAGGGCTGCTCTGAAAGGGGCACGAGGATGTACACGATCCGCAAACTCAGGCCTGACCGGTCGATCGGCATGATCCTGCTCCCATTCGCCGTCCTGGCGCTGGCGGGCGCCGCCGGCGCCTTGTTCGGCCTGCAGGCGGCCTACGTGACCGGGGGGACGTTCTTCGGCGTGTGTGCCGCCTACTCGTTCCTGACGTACCTGCGAACCGCCAACCCAGGATTCATCATCGTGTCGCTGTTTCAGCTCTCGGCCAGCCTGACGGCCCTGACCTTGTTCGTAGATCCCGGGCAGGTACCCAGCCGTGCAGCGCTGTTCTTCGCCGCCTGTATGGCCTTCTTCGCCGTCTGGATGCTCTTGTTGGCCGTTCAGAAGCGCATCAAATGGCGCGGCCGGGAGGTGCTTGAGCTCGCCGCCGCATCGGTCGATCAGGCGCAGAACGGCTACACCGGGCGTCCCCTGCCGGTGGGCAAGACGGGGTTTGACCAACGGGTGATCGTCGAGTTCGCAGAATTCGCCCGCCGCCATCTGATGGCCGTGACCTACATCGGCCAGGACCGCGTCGCATTCGTGCCGGTGCGAGAGGGACGGGAGCCGGCGTATATCCTGGGGCTCAAAGGGGATTACATGGGCGAGACCTGGGTGTGCTTCGACTTCGCTGGCAACGTCTCGGCCAATGTCTCGCAGCGCGACTACCTCGAGTACCGGGAAGCGCTGTCCTTCGACAAGCTGTGCCAGTCGCTCGGCGACCTGTTCGTCGACTTCATCATCCTGTTCCAGCGCGGCGAGGGTGTGCGGATCGTCGACCGCATGGACGCCGTCGGCCTGTCTCCCTTCGCCTAGGCGGCGCCATGGACTTCCAGACTGCTGCCGCGCTGGGTACCTGCCTGTCCAAGGACTACGCCGAGGACTTCTTTGAGCTGCTGGTCAACTACCAGGACATCTCGGCCTCAGAGGCCGCCTCGCGCCTCGGGCTGCACATCCGCACCGCTCAGGACTTCCTCGTGGCGCTGGCCGCGCTGGGGATCGTCGATCAGCGCGAGGTCTTCGAGAAGAAGCGCCCCTACTTCCGCTATGCCCTCAAGACGCGGCGCATCGTGATGGAGCTTGACCTGAGCCAGGTCCGCCGGGCGCGCAGTGCCGGAGATCTGGCCCGCCGCATCCGGGAGAAAGCCAACAGCGGTGCCCGGTTTACGCTGGCGCGCGGCGGTGACCACATCGCCCAGGTGACCTACTGGACCGGCAAAGGGCGCGAGCGGACCGAGCACCGGATCAGCCTGACCGCCCCCCAGGGCCTGTTCCTGTACCACCTGCCGTTCCCCAATGCCGAGCCTCTGGCCATTGGGGAGGTTCTGCACAAGGCCGGGGTGGACCCGAAGCTCGCGCCTGAGATCCTTGACATCGTCGAGGTGCTCGGCCGGCATGGGGCGATTGAGACCGAGCTGGGATAGGGCCCGCGGCAGGGATCGCCGCCCCCGACACACGTGCCGCAGTAGCTACTCCACCTGGCGCAGGTCGATCGCCGGCGGCAGCCCGCCGATGATTCGGAAGCTGCCATCGGCCTGCCGCCGGACGTAGTACTCGAACATACCCTCCCGCCGGAAGCATGACTTCGGTTCCGGAACGCCGACACAAGGTGGCCACACCGCCACCTGCCCGTTCGCCCCTTCGAAGGTCACGACGAACATGTAGGTGTCCTCGTCCACTTGCGCCTGGTAGGTCACATCCCTCACGGGCGCACACGGGAAGACCGGATCGGTGCACAGCAGCTCGAGGATCGCGGCCGGATCGGATGGATCCGCCTCAGGGACGAGCGTAGCCACCCACGCCTGGTCCAGGACCATCGTATTCCGGGCTGCAGATTCCTCTAGGATCAGCCTCTCGGCGGCCTGGGCGTACTCGCCATCGGCCAGCAGTCCGAGATAGTCCTGCAGGGTGCTGATGGCATCCGCCTGTTCGGGCGGGCGTGACCCCCAGACAACGAAGCTCAAGTAATCGCCCTGGGCCTGGACCAGCCGCGTCTGATCCTGGCTGAACGACAACTGCCCGCCAAGGCCGAATGGGCTATGCATCAGGTAGGCGGCGATCGGGGCCTCCCGCCAGCTAGCCATGTCCCACAGGCTGACGGACGGCGTCACCAGGCTATGGGAGTCAATGTAGCCATAGGTGATGATGGTTCGACCGTCGGGGGCGAACACGAGCCGGCTCGATTGGGTCATGGCCGGGCCAGGTGCCGGCTGGATCTCGCCACTCGACAAATCAAGGAACTGCAGGTCGCCGTCGACATCCAGCAGCAAGCGGTCCGAGTCCAGATACGTGACCCTGGTTAGGTAGAACTGCCGAGCAACGGCCGGGAATCCAGCGACCGCCTCGCCCGTATCCATGTCGAACAGCCGCAGGGTATTGTCCTTGGTGTTGACCGTCAGGAGCCGGGTGCCATCGGGGCTCAGGCGGTGGTAGCTCGCTGAGACCTCCTGATGGACGGATCTCGGACGGCTCGGATCCGACACGTCCCACCATTGGACGAAAGATGGATAACCGCAATCGGCAGCCAGATCGAGCAGGAGGTACCGGCCGTCAGGCGAGACGTCGATCCATTGCTCGGAGCAGTTGCCGACCTCCGGCTCGACGATCCCCAGGCGCTTGCCGGTCGCAGTATCGAAGATGGAGATCTCGTTGTCGACGAACTCGTACTTCTTGTAGAACTCCACGCCGCTGTACAGGCGCGTGCCATCCGGGCTCCAGGCCAGGCTGATGATCCGGGAGTGGAAGTCCCCGAACCTGAGCAGGATCTCGCCGGTGGCGGTATCGACCGTCCACAGCCGCCGGCCATCGCAGATGGTGTCCATTTCGCCTACCAGGTACAGCGGCAGGTCGCAGGCGGCGATGGCCAGGGAGCTTCCATCCGGGCTGAAGGCGAACAGGTCGATCACCGGCGCCAGCGGCTCCAGGTTGAAGAGCGTCTCGGCCGTGTCAACGTCAACCAGCCGCAGCACGGTGCGCGTGTAGCAGTTCCCATCCTCCTCCGGCTCACACCCGCCGACGGCCGCCATGCGTCCATCCGGGCTGATCGCCAGACTGAAGGTCTTCATAGAAGGCTCGGTGCTGTAACTCTCGCGGATGACCTGAAACCGACCGGCGATGTCGATCGTGATCGCTTCGGGGGTTGGGATAGCGGTAGGCGTGGCAGTCGGTGCGGCGGTGGGCATGGAGGCAGGCGCGCCGGTCGGGGGTGGCGGGGTGGGCGAGCCCGCATCGGCCATGGCCGGCGTCGACTCGGAGGTCGGCATCGGCTCGTCCACTGCGTTGGGCGTCGGCGAGGCTGTGGCCGCCCCGCACGCCGCAAGGAGGAGAGCGGCGAGCAGCGCGCCGACTGGCACGGAGAACCTGGATCGGTACATGGCAGCTCCCTGGAAGCAGGACAAAACAGATAAACAAAGGCGTGTGACGTTGCGTGCATTATACGCTGGCGCGCCGAGGCGGGGAGGGGCGCCGGTCAGCCATTCCCTTGAGGCGATGGGCACGCGCAGCGGGTCAATTCTCAGGAGGCAGAGGTATACTCGCGCACGTTCGGCGGTGATCTCCCGGCCGGCGATTCCCCTCAGGTGGCGGAGTCGCCACTCGGTCTCACCATATCGGGCCGCAACCCCGGTCAGAGAAGAGCCACCATGCGCCGACCTATCCTGGCTGCCAATTGGAAGATGAACCTCGGACGCACGGACGAAGCCCTCGCGTTCGTGCGGCGCATCCGCTATCCGCTTTCGGAGATTGAGGCCGCCGATCGAGTGTTGTGTCCGCCGTTCACCGTGCTGGCGTCGGTGGCCGAGGCGCTGGCGCCGACGTCGATCACTGTGGGCGCGCAGAACATGCACTTCGAAGAGAAGGGTGCGCATACCGGCGAGGTGTCGGCGGGAATGCTCGCCGGCCTGTGCCGGTTCGTCATCCTCGGGCACTCCGAACGCCGGGCTGCCGGTGGAGTTCACGAGACCGACGCCGCCATCCACCGCAAGGTGCAGGCCGCGCTGGCGAAGGGTCTGATTCCGATCGTGTGCGTCGGGGAGAACCTGGCGCAGATGGAGGCTGGGGAAACGCAAGCCTGGGTGAGCGGCCAGGTCGCCAGCGCTTTCGAGGGGCTGAGCGCCGCGCATGCCGCGGGCTGCGTGATCGCCTACGAGCCCATCTGGGCCATTGGCACCGGCAGGGCGGCGACGCCGGCCGACGCCAACCGAGTCATCGCCCTGGCGATCCGGGGCCCGCTCGCCGAGCGCTTCGGCGAGGACGTCGCCCAGGGGGTCCGGGTCCAGTACGGAGGCAGCGTGACCGTCGACAACATCGCCGAGTTCATGGCCATGCCGGAGATCGACGGCGCGCTGGTGGGAGGAGCGAGCCTCAAGCCCGACTACGTCGACCTGGTCAGGCGGGCGGCCGAGGCGGCTGGCAGTCGGTAGCCGGAGCGGAAGGAATCCTGGAAAACCAGCAGGGCCAGCGCAGCTGGCCCCGTTGAGTCCCGATTAATCTCTCGCCCAGACCCACCTGCGCGTCCGGAGCGCCAAGGGACTCCGTTCCTACTCGCTGCTGATTGCTGGTCGCCAATCGCTGGCCGCGAGTTGCTGGTTGCTTGCAGCTATCTGCTGATTGCTGACCGCTGATCGCTACCTTCCCAGCGCCACCTCGTCGACGACGCCGACGATCACCGCCCGGATCGCCCCGGGGTCGAGGTTCAGGATCTGGCGGGCGCCGTTGCCCTCATCGATCACCAGCACCGTATCGCCCGGCCCGGCCTGGGCGACATCCACGGCAATGTCGTACGCCCCGGTCTCTTTCCCATGCAGGTCGAGCTGATCCACCAGCAGCAGCTTGCGGCCATCGAGGTGCGAGATCTTGATGGTGGAAACAACCGTCCCGATGACCTTGCCGATGTACATCGTCAGTCCTCGTCCTCGGACGGCCGAAGGTGCCACACGGCCGTGGGCTGCGTGCGGCGCAGCCCGCGCTCGACCTCGACCTCATCGATGATGCCGGTGATGGCCAGGTCGACGGGGACGAAGACCACAGGCAGGGCCTGGGCCGCCTCCCGGCTGCCGACCACCAGGACGAGCTCCCCCGGCCCGGCCTGGGCCGTGGCGTCGGCTGCGATCTGAGGTCGGCCGACAGGCCGCAGGTCCTCGTCCAGCGGCTGGACGACGAGGAACTTGACGCCCTCGAGGCCCTCGTACTTGCGGGTGGCCACGACAGTGCCGTGGACGCGGGCGAATTTCATAGGTGGCCCAGCACCCGGTGCCCGAAGCGCGTGGCCTCGCCGACGTTCTCCCACATGCCGGGGTGCAGCTGCGGGATGACGACCTGGCGCACGAGCAGGTCCGGTCGCTCGAGGACGCCCACGCCGCCCTGGACCGCGGCTTCGACGTCAGCCACCAGCCCAGAGAACAAGACGATGCCCTTCCCGCCCAGCCCGTCGGCCAGTCGCACTTCGACCAGCCGGACCATGGCCGCCTTGATGCCGGCGTCGGCGGCATGGATGGATGCCGCCACGGTTGTCGTCTCGATGACGCCCAGCGCGTCGTTGGCCTGCGGCGCACGCGCTCCGCCGATCGTGTCGACGACCTCAGGATGCACGTGCGGCAGGAACACGAAGTCCAGGATCGCCTCGGCGCCGACTTCTCGGCCGGCGGCGAGCGACTCCTCGACGTCCGCCGTCAGGCCGCCGATCAGCACCAGATACTTGCCATTGTGCACGGTCCCCGCCTTGATCACATCGATCGGGGCCCGCTTGACCATGGCATCGGCAGCCTGCATGCCGGCGGCAATGCTGGAGAACTCGACCAGAGCGAGGGCTGGCTCAATCATCGGTCATCGCCTTAGCGGATTGGACTCATTGGTTTCATACGATCCGGAACGCATCCTTGAGCGTGCAGCGGCGGATGCGGCTGAAGCTGATCGGATTGGTGATCCCCTCGCCGGTCGGGCTGGCGATGGTGAAGGAGCAGAACCCTTCCCCGCCGGCGCCCAGCCCCGCCAGGGACGGGGCGTTCTTGACGAAGATGCTGCAGTCCATCACCCGCGCCATACGGCTGAGGTGATCGAGATTCTTGGAGTACATCACCGCCGTATGCCGGTAGCCGTGCTCCACCTTCTTCGCCAGGTCGATGCCTTCGTCTGCGTGACGCACCCGCACCAGCGGCATGACCGGCATCATCTGCTCGGTCACCACCAGCGGGTGATCGGCGCCGACCTCGGCAACGATCAGGCGAATCTCGTCGCCGACGGTGATGCCAATCTCCTTGAGCAGCGCGGCGGCGCCCTTGCCGATGAAGGCCTTGTTCAAAGGCCCGGCCTTCCCCGGCGGCGGAACCTGGGTGAAGATGACCTTGATCAGCCGGTCCAGTTGACCGGCGTCGATCTCATAGGCGCCGTGGGCGATCATCGAGTGCTTGAGCGCCTCGGCCACCGTCGCCACGGCGAAGGTCTCCTTCTCGACGATGCATACGATGTTGTTGTCGAACGATGCCCCGCGCACGATGCCGCGGCCGGCCTCATCGATATCGGCCGTCTCATCCACCACGACTGGAGGGTTGCCTGGGCCGGCGCAGATGGCGCGCTTGCCGCTCTGCATCGCGGCCTGCACGACACCCTCCCCGCCGGTCACCGTGAGCAGGTTCACTGTAGGGTGGCGCATGATCTCCTGCGCCGATTCGATCGTCGGCTCGGCGGTGGCGCACACCAGGTTGGCCGGCCCACCGGCCTCGACGATCGCCTGATGGAGCAGCTGGACCGTCAGGTTCGTGCAGGCCTTCGCCCCCGGGTGCGCGTTGAAGACCACGGCGTTGCCGGCGGCCACCATGCTGATGGCGTTGCAGATCACACTCGACGTGGGATTGGTGCTCGGGGTGATCGAGCCGATCACGCCATACGGGGCGTACTCGACAAGCGCCATCCCGTCGTCACCGGTCCAGGCCGTCGGGGTGAGGACCTCAGGCCCGGGAGCCTTGTTGGCGTTGAGCAGGTTCTTCTCGATCTTGTCCTCGAGCCGCCCCATGCCGGTTTCTTCCCAGGCCAGGCGCGCCAGGACCTGAGCGTTCTCGCGCGCCGCCCGGCGCATCTGGCTGATCATCCGCTCGCGCAGCGCGAGGGGCAGCCCGCCCAATTGCTCGAACGCCCGCCGGGCCGCCTGCATGGCACGATCGACATCCGGGAACAGGTTGTCGGCGTGGCGCAGTTCGGGAGTGGAGGCGGCCGGCGGGGCATGGCCCACCGGCGGGAGCGGTTCATGCGGCCCGCTCTCCGCCTGGTGCAGCTCGGCCATGACCTTCTGGATGATGGCATCGATCCGGGCGTCATCGAGCACGGTGTGCTCCTGTGCCCCGCGGTCGCGCCGGTCAGCCATCACCCAACCTCGGCCTTGTCGTAGGTCACCACGCCGTCCACCTCCAGCGTGTCGACGATGGCCATGATCACGCCGTCGCATGGACGCTTGTCGGTGACGGTGGTCATGCGCGCCGAACTGCCCGTGGCGTACAGGACCACTTCGCCCAGGCCCGCCCCCACCGCGTCGGCCGCCACCCGGTAGCCGGACATCTCCCTACCGTCGATATCGAGTTGGCGCAGCACGAGGAACTTAAGCCCCTCGAGCGACGGCTCCTTGCGTGTGGCGACGAGCGTGCCCACTACTCTGCCCAGCAGCATTGGCTACTCCATTCGACGCTCATGCCTCGGCGTGCGTCCGCCCGGGCGGCCCCCGGAACGGGCCGGGGACCGCCTGGGACAACCGCCACAGGCTCCGGTTACTTGCTGCCCTTGCCGCCGGCAGAGGCGCGGCCCAGAGGCAGCGTGCGGTCCACGTTCGCATGCGGGCGCGGGATGACGTGGATGGCAACGACCTCGCCAACCTTCTCCGCCCCGCGTGCGCCGGCTTCGACCGCCGCCTTGACCGCGGCGACGTCGCCGCGCACGATGGCCGTGACGAATCCGCCGCCGGTCTTCTCATAGGCGACGAGCTCGACTTTGGCCGCCTTGACCATGGCGTCGGCCGCTTCGACCATGGCGGCGTAGCTCTTGGTCTCGATCATTCCCAACGCTTCGGTTGCCCCGTATTCCTCAGCCACAGTTGCCTCCTGATGACTTGATCGATGAGTTCGGATGTCTGCGTTCGTTTCGCTTCCCGGCCCTAGTCGCGCCGGCCGCCTTCGACCGTGCGCCCGGACACCCCCTCGATGGCGGCCACGGCTGCGCCGTAGGCGGCCATGATGTCACGTTCCTCGCCGCCCAGGTACACGCGCCCGAAACTGCCGAAGGCCATCACTTCAAGGATGTTGATGTCTGCCGCTTTCTCCGCCTCGTTGGCCGCCAGCGCCGCATATCCGGCCGGTTCGACCTCCAGGACGTACAGCGTTTGCCCGGCCAGGAGCATGTGCCCATGCCGCATGCGGTTGATGAGCTGAACCTGATGAGCGTCGATGTGGCGGATGATCTGGCTCGACACGACCCTGGGCTTGATGCGATCCGATTCCTGGAGGTCGAGCGCTCGCAGGATGGCCGCCCCGGCGGCCCGCACCTCGGCCTGGTCCTCGTGGTGGACTTCCAGCATCCCGAACAGCCGCTCGACGATCTGCATCCCCGGACGGACGCGCGTCGATTTCAGGGCGATGTCGGTGATGCGGTTGATCTCGATCCCGGGTGAGATCTCGACCCACAGCGAGGTGTCGTTGGGCAGGGGCAGAAAGCCCCGGGCCACGGTCCCCAGGAAGCCTGAGTGCTGGAGCTGCAGGCTGTCGAGGAAGATGTACGTTCGCAAGTCAACCGCCATCGGCGCTTCTCCTTGCCGGCTACTTCTCGGCTCCCTGAATGATCTTGACGCTGGCGCTGGCGCCGATCCGGCTGGCTCCGGCGGCAATCATCTTCTGGGCGTCGGCGAAGGTGCGGATTCCACCGGCCGCCTTGACGCCCATCGACGGACCGACCACGCGCCGCATCAGGGCCACGTCTTCCGGCGTTGCCCCGCTGGGTCCGAAGCCGGTCGAGGTCTTGACGAAATCGGCGCCGGCCACCTTGGCCAGCTGGCAGGCGATCACCTTCTCCTCATCGGTCAGGAAGGCGGCCTCGATGATGACCTTCAGGATGGCATTCCCGGCGTGGCAGGCGCGGGCCACGGCGGCGATATCGCCCCGGACCAGCTCGTAGTCGCGCGACTTGAGCGCCCCCACGTTGATGACCATGTCCAGCTCGCTGGCGCCGTCGCGAATGGCCTGCTGGGCCTCGAACACCTTGACGTCGGTCGGCGTCGCTCCCAGCGGGAAACCGATGGTGGTGCACACCGGGACCCCGCTGCCTTTAAGCAGATCGGCGCACAGCTTGACGTGGGCGGAGTTGATGCACACCGAGGCGAAGCCGTGCTTGCGCGCCTCGAAACACAGCTGGGCGATCTGGTCCTGCGTGGCGTCCGGCTTGAGCAGCGTGTGATCGATGGTGTGCGCCAGGCTCTTGTCGGTGGGCGCAATGCCCAGCGTGCTGGCCAGGCGATCGGCGCCGGCACTCAGCACCGGCTGTGCGCGCTGGACGAAATCGTGCGCCGAAAGTGGCGCCGGTGCAGGCGAGCCCTTCGCCGCCGGCTCCTCCTGCAGGCTGAGCAGCACCTGGCTGGTGATCTGCTCGATGATGCGATCCAGTGTCTTCTCGTCAATCGGCTTCATCATGCGTCCCGGTCGGTACCTTGAGTCCCTAGCCTGCGCCGCCTACGGCTTGCGCAGGAATCGACGTTCGGTTTCCATGATCTTCTCGACCCGGCGCGCGTGGCGGCCCCCGCCGAATGGCGTCTCGAGCCAGATCTTCACGATCTGCCGGGCAAGCGTCTCGCCGATCAGGCCGGCGCCGAGCGTCAGCACGTTGGCGTCGTTGTGCTCGCGGCTGTTCAGGGCGGTGGACTGGTCGTAGCACATGGCCGCCCGGACGCCCGGCACCTTGTTGGCGGCCATGCACGAGCCGATGCCCGCGCCGTCGACCAGGATGCCGCGCCAGGTCCGGCCCTGAGACACCAGCTCGGCCACTGCCAGGGCGAGATCCGGGTAGTCGACCGATTCGGTGCTGCTCGTCCCGCAGTCGACGACCTCGTACCCCAGTTCACGCAGGTAGCCCTTGAGGCATTCCTTGAGCTTGAAGCCCCCGTGGTCGGCACCGAGGGCGACGGCCTTGCCGCCGGCGGTGGGTATAGCCGTGCGCGGCGCTTCCGGCTTCACGGTCAAGGTGGGCTTGGAATCGGAACGCAGCCTGATGTGGCGGTCCATGGCGACTTGGCGGGCCAGTGGCGTGATGAGGCCGCCGGCTGGCACCTGGAATTCCGACCCGAAGGGCAGGTCGCGCAGGTCGTGCTCGGCAACGAGGTGGCGTTTGGGCACGGGGTCGAGGCGCGGCTCCAGGCCGAGCGTTCGATACACTGCCTGGCGAACCTTGGCCCGGATTGCGTCCCTGTTCGTCACGCACCCCTCCCAAAGACCGAAGCCCGCGCCATCACTTGCCGTTCCTGCGGCGTACGCTGCCGCCGCCCGGAGGCAGCCGGCCGAAGCGGTCCGCAGACGGGCTTGCCGCCTCTCGCCCACGGCGGCGGACCAGTTCGACCTCGAACCTAGAGCGGTCGCCGCGGTGGAGCGCCAGGTAGTACTCGATCGGTCGTCCGTCGGCCAGGTAGCTCACGCTCTGCAAGAACACGAGTGGGGCGCCCTTGCGGACACGGAGCAGCCTGGCCTGACGCGTGTCGGCGGCGACGGCCTCGATGGTGCGCTGTCCGCGCGCCAGCGACAGGCCGCATTCGGTTTCCAGGAACTCGTACAGCGATCGGCGCGTGAGGTCGGCCGATTCAAGGCCCGGTGCCAACGCCAGGGGCAGGTAGGTCGTGGTCAGCACCACCGGCTCGTCCTCCACGAAGCGCAGCCGCTCGATCTCGACGATGCGCGTCCCGGACTTGACATTCAACCGGGCGGCGATCGGCTCGTCGGCCGGGCGGACCTGCTGGCGTAGCACCTGGCTGACCGGCGGGTAGCCGAGGGCGACCATATCCTCGAAGAAGCCCGACAGGCGCTCGACGGCGCGCTCGGTGAGCTTTGGGGGCGCCACGAATGTACCGCGGCCGCGCTCGCGCACCACCCATCCGTCGTGCGCCAGCTCGGCCAGCGCCTGGCGGACCGTCGTCCGGCTCACCCCAAGCTCCGCACACAACTCGAGGTCGCCGGGGACGAGATCGCCGGGCTTCCAGGCGGCGCTGAGGATCTGGTCCTTGAGCGCCTGCTTCACCTGGACGTGCAACGGCAACGGGCTTGCCCGGTCCACGCTGAGACGACGCTCGGGATTTCGCTTCCGTCCGCTTGCCATCCAATGCCCGCCCGGGCCGAAGGGCCATAAAGTTACTACATTATGATGATATGACAATATTCGCTGACCTGTCAAGTGGCCGTTGCCCGCTGCTGGCGATCGTCAGGCCTGGATTGGGAGAGATGGGGGAGATCGGGCGGACTGCCGGGTGGGCCGCGGCCCCGGTCTCGTCCGGCCGTCGGCTGTCTGACGGCAGCGGATCGGCGCTTGGGGGCCCATGCCAAGCATCAATGCTTGAGTATGCAGGTCAAGTAAGGTAAGATACAACAGTCAAGACTGACCAGGTGGAGCGATCAGCCGCTAGCTGTCAGCCATCAGCAACTGACGTTCAACCATGAGTTGCCGGCGCCACGGGCTATCGTGTGCACGGCAGCGTGCCCAAGGATGATGCTGGCTGCTGACCGCTCCCTTGCCGGCTTGCTCCTCCGGAGTGTACGAATGTCCCTCCCGCCCCCTCCGCTGCTCGACCTGTACCGCGTGATGCTGCTGGCCCGGCGGCTGGATGAGCGCGCCTGGGTTCTCCATCGCCAAGGCAAGATCGCCTTCCATATCTCCGGCATCGGCCAGGAGGCAGCACAGGTCGGCGCGGCCTTCGCCCTGGAACGCGGCAAGGACTGGTTCGCTCCCTACTACCGCGACCTGGCACTGATGCTCGCGCTGGGATTGACGCCGCTCGAGTTCGTCCTCGGACTGATGGGCAAGCAGGGCGAGCCTTCGTCGGGCGCCCGGCAGATGCCGTCGCACTGGTCCCTTCGGCGCGCCAACGTTGTCAGCCACTCGTCGCCGGTCGCCACGCAGGCACCGCATGCCGCCGGCATCGGTCTGGCGATCAAACTGCGCGGCGACGGGGCCGTCGTCCTCACGACCATCGGGGAGGGCTCGACGTCGCAAGGCGAGTGGTACGAGGCGGTCAACTGGGCCGCCACGCACAAGCTCCCGGTGATCTTCATGGTCGAGAACAACGTCTATGCCATCTCGGTCCGGCAGGATCTGCAGATGGCGGTCGAGCACGTGGCCGAGAAGGCGGCTGGCCTCGGTCTGCCGGGCGTGATCGTCGACGGGCTCGACCCGGTTGAGGTGTATCGCGTGGTCGGCGAGGCCGCCGCCCGCGCCCGCCGCGGCGACGGGCCGACGGTCATTGAGGCCAAGGTCTCACGCATGACGCCGCACTCGTCGGACGATGACGACCGCTCGTACCGGCCGCGCGACGAGGTCGAGGCGATGAAGGCCCGCGACCCGCTGGTGCTGTTCCACCAGCGGCTGCTGGCAGACAGGGCGCTGACCGAGGCGCAGGACGCTGGCCTGCAGGACGAGGTCAAGGGCGTGATTGAGGCAGCGGTGGCAGAAGCCGAGTCGGCTCCGTACCCGGCCGCGGACGAGGCCTCGCACCCGGTGTACGTCGAGGATGTGCGTCATGGCTGAGATCACGCTGATTGAGGGCCTGCGCCAGGCGATGGACGAGGAGCTGGCGCGCGACGAGCGTGTGTTCATCGTCGGCGAGGACGTCGGTCCACGCGGCGGCGTGTTCCGCGCCACGCTCGGGCTGTTCGACAAGTACGGGCCCAAGCGGGTGATCGATTCGCCGCTGGCCGAGTTGTCGATCATCGGCGTGGGTATCGGGGCTGCGCTGTACGGCCTTCGGCCGATCTGCGAGATCCAGTTCGCCGATTTCATCCACCCGGCCTTCAACCAGATCGTCAACGAGGCGGCCAAGCTGTGCTACCGCTCCAACGGAGAGTGGACCGTGCCGATGGTCATCCGCGCCCCGTACGGCGGCGGCATTGGCGGGGGGCTGTACCACTCGCAGTCGCTGGAAGCCTTCTTCACCCACGTGCCCGGCCTCAAGGTCGTCATCCCGTCGAATCCGCACGACGCCAAGGGGCTGCTCAAATCAGCGGTGCGCGATCCGAACCCGGTTCTCTTCCTCGAACCCAAGAAGGGCTACCGGCTGATCCGTGGTGAGGTGCCCGAAGGCGGCGACTTGCTGGTGCCGATTGGTCCGGCACGCGTCTCTCGCTCCGGCGCGGACGTCAGCGTCTTCGCCTACGGCATGATGCACCATTACTGCCTGCAGGCGGCCGAGGCCGTCGCCGCCGATGGGATCCAGGCCGAGGTGATCGACCTGCGCACGCTGCTCCCGATCGACAAGGCGGCCATCCTGGCCTCGGTGCGAAAGACGGGCAAGGCGCTGATCGTGCACGAGGACAACCTGACGGGCGGCTACGGCGCCGAGATCGCCGCGCTGCTGGCCAACGATGCCTTCACCGATCTCGACGCCCCGGTCCGCCGATTGGCCGGGCCGGATGTGCCGGCCGTCCCGTTCAGCCATCCGATGCAGGACTGGTTCATGCCCAATACTGAGAAGATCGCCGCCGCGATCCGAGACCTGGCGGCGTACTGATTCCTCTCTCCCGCGAGTGGAGCGAGCGGGAGGGAGAGACAATGGGGTGAGTGTTCCGCCCTCGCAAACCCCCACCCCAACCCTCCCCCAGCTAGGGGAGGGTGAAAGGCGAACTATGCCGACGAACGTGATCATGCCGCAGCTGGGCGAGTCGGTGGTCGAAGGGACCGTCACGCGCTGGCTCAAGCGTCCGGGCGAGCCTGTGGCCGAGTTCGAAGCGCTGCTCGAGGTGAACACCGACAAGGTGGACACCGAGATCCCGGCACCAGCGTCCGGGACGGTGCTGCAGGTGTATGTTCCTGAAGGTCAGACCGTCCGCGCCGGCACGCTGCTGGCGGTGATCGGCCGGCCCGGTGAGGCGGTGCCCGAGGCGCCAGAGGCTGCTGGCGTCGCCGAGCCCTCCGGGCGCGGCGACCTCGGCTTCATCTCGCCGGTGGTTGCCCGCATCGCCTCCGAGCACAACGTCGACCTCGGTCTTGTGCGCGGGACCGGGCAGGGTGGACGGATCACGAAGAAGGACCTGCTGGCGTTCGTCGCGGGGCGCGGCGCGGTGCCGGCACCGTGGGAAACGCCGGCGTTTGGTGAGCTCTTCCGTCCGACCGAAGAGCTGCGCCACGTACCCTCCGCTGCAAGCCCCGCGCCTGCGCCAACATCCGGCACAATCGTGCCTCTCAACGCCGTGCGCCGTTCGATCGCCGAACACATGGTGCGCTCGCGGCACACCAGCCCGCACGTCACCACGATCATGGAGGCGGATCTGTCGCGCGTCCTGGCGCACCGCCTTGCGAATAAGGATGCCTACGCCCGCGATGGCGTCAACCTGACCCTGACCGCCTACTTCGTGGCGGCCTCGGTGGCGGCGCTCAAGGCCGTGCCGATGGCCAACTCCTCATGGGGCGACCAGGGCATCGTGCTGCACCGCCCGGTCAACATCGGCGTGGCCGTCTCGCTGGGCGACGAGGGCCTGATTGTTCCGGTGGTGAGGGACTCCGACCAACAGTCGCTGCTGGCGCTGGCGCGCGCCGTCAACGATCTGGGTGCCCGGGCACGGGCGCACAAGCTGGCGCCGGACGAGGTGCAGGGCGGCACATTCACCATCACCAACCACGGAGTCAGCGGCTCCCTGGTTGCCATGCCGATCATCAACCAGCCGCAATGCGCCATCCTGGGCGTCGGGGCGGTGCAGAAGCGGGTCGTGGTTGTCGAGACGCCGAACCCCGCCGGGGGGACGCAGGACAGCCTCGCCATCCGGCCGATGGTCTACCTGTCGCTGACCTTCGACCACCGCATCCTCGACGGCGCGCTGGCCGACGCCTTCCTGGGAGCGGTTGTTCGAGCGCTCGAAGGGCACGCCGCGTCGTAGGAGCGCGATCCGGGTGGTGTCAGGCCGTTGCAGGGGCATGGCAAAGGTGCACCTTGCTTCGCCCCTACGGGCCGGGGCTCGCGGCCCGGACGGGGTGCGAGACGGCATGCCGTGCCCCTGCGTTGCCCTGAACGCGGCACGCAGCCCGCGGGGTCCAGACCCATCGCGGGCGTGACATGGGCATGCCCACGCGATACAATCCACCCGATCTTCCCAGAGGAGTCGTTCCATGCCTGACTACGATGTCGTCGTGATCGGCGCCGGGCCGGGCGGCTACGTGTGCGCCATCCGAGCTGCACAACTTGGCAAGAAGACCGCCATTGTCGACCGCCAGTGGCTCGGGGGTGTGTGCCTCAACGTCGGCTGCATCCCGTCCAAAGCGCTGCTGCGTAACGCCGAGATCGCCCACCTCCTTCGCGAGGGCGGCAAGGACTTCGGCTTTGAGATCCAGGGGCTGAAGCTCGACTACCCGGCGGCGGTCAAGCGCAGCCGACAGGTTGCCGACCGACTGGTCAAGGGCGTCGGCTTCCTGATGAAGAAGAACGCCATCGATGTGCACATGGGGGCGGCGGCATTCGTGGATGCGCACACGCTGGCGGTCACCGCCGCCGACGGAACGAAGACGATGTTGAAGGCCAAGGACATCGTCATCGCCACCGGCGCTTCGCCGATGATGATCCCCGGTGTGCAGGTCGACGGCACGCGTGTGCTGACCTACCTGGAAGCCATTGTCCAGGAGCGGTTGCCTAAGTCGGTGGTCGTGATCGGCGCCAGCGCCATCGGGTGCGAGTTCGCCACCGTGTGGAACGGCTACGGGGTCGACGTGACGCTGGTCGAAATGCTGCCACGCATCGCCCCGCTCGAGGACGAGGAGGTCAGCAAGGAGCTGGCCAAAGCCTTCGGCAAACGGGGGATCAAGGTCCTGGCCGGGACGAAGGTCGAAGGTATTGAGACGACCGGTGCTGGCGTGCGGGTCAAGGTCGCCGGAGCGGAAGGCGCGCAGGCGATCGAGGCCGAGCAGGCGATGGTGGCCATCGGCGTCAAGCCCAACACGCAGGGGCTGGGGTTGGAGGCGGTGGGGGTCAAGCTGAGCCCGCGCGGCATGGTCGAGATCGACGAGGGCATGGCGACCAACGTGCCCGGTGTGTGGGCCATCGGCGACGTGACCGGAAAGCTGATGCTGGCGCACGTGGCCTCGGCCATGGCCATCGTCTGCGCCGAGACCATCGCCGGCGTCGAGACGGTGAAGCTCGACTACGAGGCGATGCCGCGGGCCATCTATTCACAACCGCAGGTCGCCTCCTTCGGGATCACGGAGGCGCAGGCGAAGGAGCGCGGTCTGGAGGTCAAGGTAGGCCGGTTCCCGTTTCAGGCCAACGGCAAGGCCCTCGGCCTGGGGGAGTATGCCGGTTGGGTCAAGCTGGTCATCGACGCCAAGTACGGTGAGTTCCTCGGCGCCCATCTGGTGGGTCCCGAGGTCACCGAGCTGCTGCCTGAACTGACGCTGGCGCGCATGATGGAGCTGACACCGGCCGAGATCGCCCGCAACGTGCACGCCCATCCGACGCTGAGCGAGGCCCTGATGGAAGCGGCGCACGCGGCGGAAGGTCATCCGATTCACACCTGATCGTGTCGGGGCGGTTGCCGTTCTCCGGAGCCGCCTCCCGCGGGGTAAGAAGGCATTCGTGTTCTTGAGGAGCGCTGAATGATGTCCGAGATCGCACGTGGCCTGGAGGGCGTGAAGTTCGCCCAGACGCGGCTCAGCAAGGTCGACGGCCAGGCGGGCCAGCTGACGCTTGCTGGCTATCCGCTGGAGGCGCTGGCGCCCAATGCCTGCTTCGAGGAGGTCGTCTTCCTGTTGTGGAATGACCGACTGCCGACGCCTGCCGAGTTGAAGCGGCTGAGGGGCGAGATGGCGTCGCAGCGCTACCTGCCGCCGGCGGCGGTGGCGGTGCTGCGCGAGGCAGCGGCGCGTAAGCTGCCGATGATGGACGGCTTGCGTATGGGCGTCGACACGATCGGGTTGTGCGGCGGTGAGCCGCACCCGGCCGGTGCT
>Ga0209253_10001871_pt1 | contig 18536 bp, 18 predicted proteins | sample FrelakmetBRP12BR_FD_187145 | JGI IMG/M metagenome (GOLD analysis project Ga0209253, IMG submission 187145) | Freshwater lake sediment microbial communities from the University of Notre Dame, USA, for methane emissions studies - BRP12 BR (SPAdes)... | ecosystem: Environmental > Aquatic >... | reverse complement strand
CTGCTCCCAGGCTCACTTCGCCAGAACCCACTTGCCGTTTTCGATCTTGATCATCGTCCTGGCCCGGTTGTCGAGACCGTTGTGCTCGATCGGCGACATCGTGTACACGCCGTGCGTGGCGACGACCTCCTTCATGTTTTCGAGCGCGTCCCGCAGCGCGAGGCGGAATTCCTTGGTGCCGGGCTTCGCCTTCTTCAGCGCCTCGGGGATCGCCACCGACAGCATCACGCCGGCATCCCACGCGTGGCCGCCGAACGTCGACCGCGAGTCCTTGCCGTACTTCGCCTCGTACTTGGTGATGTATTCGGCCGCCGACTTCTTGAGCGGGTTCGAGTCGGGCAGCTGCTCGAACACCAGCATCGGCCCGATCGGCAGCACCGTACCTTCGCCGTCCTTGCCGACGACGCGCAGGAAGTCCGGATTGGCGACGCCGTGCGTCTGGTAGATCCTGCCCTTGTACTTGCGCGCGACCAGCTCCTTCTGCGGTGTCGCGCCGGGCGTTCCCGCGGCGGCGATCAGGATCGCGTCCGGGTTCGCGGCGACGAGCTTCAGCACCTGGCCGGTGACCGATGCGTCGGTGCGGTTGTACTTCTCCTCGGCGACGATCTTGATGCCGGCGGTCTGCGCCGAGCGCCGCATTTCCGCGAGCCAGCCGTCGCCGTAGCCGTCGGCGAAGCCGATGTAGCCGATCGTCTTCACGCCGTTCGCCTTCATGTGCACGGCGATGGCGTCGGCCATCAGCGAGTCGCTCTGCGGCGTCTTGAACACCCACCGCGTCTTGGGACTGGCCGGATCGACGATGCGCGCCGAGGCGGCCATGGAGATCATCGGCACCTCCGCGTCGGCGACCACGTCGGCCATCGCCAGCGAGTTCGGCGTGATCGTCGAGCCGACGATGACGTCGACCTTGTCCTCGGAGATCAGCTTCTTCGTGTTGGTGACGGCCTTGGTGGTGTCGGAGCCGTCGTCGAGGACGATCCAGTTGATCTTCTGGCCGGCGATCGTGGTCGGCAGCAGTTCGAACGTGTTCTTCTCGGGGATGCCGAGCGATGCGGCGGGTCCGGTCGCCGACAGCGTGACGCCGACGTTGATGTCGGCTTGCGCCGTACCGGCGAGTCCGGCGGCGGCGATGGCAACGGCGGCGGCGAGCGCCGGCAGAAGTTTGCGTTCGTGCATGGAATTTCCTCCAGAGCCCTGATCAAATTGCGGGAACCGCGCGACCTTCGGCATGGGCCGTGGCCGTCTGGGCAACGCCGGCCATCGACGGGGCCGGCACGTGCAAAACTCGGTCGATTCTGGCAAACCGCCCGCGTGCGGTCAACGCCCGCCCTTGATTTCAGACAAGGAACGGGGCCATCCGGCCCGGCGCGGCAGGCGTCGCCGCCGGGCTTCGGCGCCGCCGCCGCTCGCTTCCGGTGCCCCTATTTCTTCAGCGCGTCGCGGATCTCGCGCAGCAGCAGGACGTCCTCCGGCGTGGGCGCCGGGGCCGGAGGCGGCGCCGCTGTCCTCATCCGGTTGACCTGCCGCACCATCAGGAAGATCACGAACGCGAGGATGACGAAGTTGATCGCGACCGTGATGAAGTTGCCGTAGGCGAACAGCGGCACGCCGGCCTTGGTGAGCGCCTCGTAGGTCATCGGCCCGCCGTAGCCTGCGGGCGGGTTGGCCAGCACGACGAACCAGTTCGAGAAGTCGAGGCCGCCGAAGATCCGGCTCACCACCGGCATGATGAGGTCCTTCACCAGCGAGTCGACGATCTTGCCGAAGGCGGCGCCGATGATGACGCCGACGGCGAGGTCCATGACGTTGCCCTTCAGGGCGAATTCGCGGAACTCCGAGGCGAAGGACATTTCTTCTCTCCGTTCAGGAAACGGCGCGCAGGCCCCGGCTCGGTGCGTCCGGGCGGGCGCGCGCGATCAGACCGCGGCTTCCCCGCTCTCGCCGGTGCGGATGCGCACCACCTGCTCGACCGCGGTAACGAAGATCTTGCCGTCGCCGATCTTGCCGGTGCGGGCCACCTTGATGATCGCCTCGATCGCGCGGTCGACCTGGCCATCGCCGATGATCAGCTCGACCTTCACCTTGGGCAGGAAATCGACGACATACTCGGCACCGCGGTAGAGCTCGGTGTGCCCCTTCTGCCGGCCGAAGCCCTTGACCTCGCTCACCGTGAGCCCGGTGATGCCTATCTCGGACAGCGCCTCGCGCACTTCGTCGAGCTTGAACGGCTTGATGACGGCTTCGATTTTTTTCATGGCGGACAGGACCGGGTGACGGCGACGGGACTGCGCATTAGCTTACACCATGGCGCGACAGGGTCCTAGGGTTCCCCGGGAACCGGAATCGCTTCCCACTCGTGCCAGGCCGACGTGATCGGGTAGCGCCAGTCGCGGCCGAACCCGCGCGGCGTGATCCGGATGCCCACGGCCGCCTGGCGCCGCTTGTACTCGTTGACCTTGATGAGCCGGACGACACGGCGCACGTGCTCGGGCACGAAACCCATCGCGACGATTTCGGCGGGACTCCTGTCCTGCTCGACGTAGGCCTCGAGGATGCCGTCGAGCGCGTCGTACGGCGGCAGCGCGTCCTGGTCGAGCTGGTCCGCGCGGAGCTCCGCGGACGGCGGGCGCGTGATGATGCGTTCCGGGATCACCCGCCCCAGACGGTTGCGGTAATGGCAGAGCCGGTAGACGAGCGTCTTGCTGATGTCCTTCAGCACGCCGAAGCCGCCGGCCATGTCGCCGTAGAGCGTCGCGTAGCCGACCGCCATCTCCGACTTGTTGCCCGTGGTCAGCACGATCGAGCCGAACTTGTTGGACAGCGCCATCAGCAGCGTGCCGCGGATGCGCGCCTGGATGTTCTCCTCGGCGGCGTCGGGCGCGAGGCCCCGGAACTCGTCGGCCAGCGCGCCGAGGAACGCGCCGAACATCGGCTCGATCGGGATCTCGGTGTAGCGCACGCCGACGATGTCCGCCATGGCCCGCGCGTCCTCGAGACTGATCGGACGCGTGTACCGGGACGGCAGCATCACCGTGCGCACCCGGTCGCGACCGAGCGCGTCGACGGCGATCGCGAGCGTCAGCGCGGAGTCCACGCCGCCCGACAGCCCGAGCAGCACGCCGGGGAAGCGGTTCTTCTCGACGTAGTCGTGCACGCCCATCACCAGCGCCTCGTACACGTGGTGCTCGAGCCGCGAGTCGAGCGAGCCGCGCACCGCCTTCGGCCCGCCGTTCTCGAACGTCACCAGCGCGACGGCCTCGTGCCACGCGGGCAGCTGCTGGACCACTTCGCCGCGCGCATCGGCGACGAACGACGCGCCGTCGAATACGAGCTCGTCCTGCCCGCCGACGCGATTGACGTAGACGAAGGGGAGCCCGGTCTCCCGCGCGCGCCCGGCGACCTGCGCGTGCCGGGCCGCCTGCTGCCGTGTGTGATACGGCGAGCCGTTGATGACGACGACGGCCTGCGCGCCCGCGTCCCTCGCCTGCCGCGCGGGCTCCGGGTACCAGACGTCCTCGCAGATCAGCAGGCCGAGCGCCGTGCCATCGACGTCGATGACGCACGGCGCATGCCCGGGCTCGAAATAGCGCTCCTCGTCGAAGACCGTGTAGTTCGGCAGCCGCTGCTTGCGGTAGGTTTCGGCGACGTGGCCGTCGCGCAGCACCGCGAGCGCGTTGTGGCAGCGACCGCCGGCGCGCTCCGGGAAGCCGACGATGACGGGCGTTCGCCCGACCGCTGCCGCCAGCGCCGCGAGCTCGCGGGCGCAGGCGTCGAGGAACGCCGGCCGCAGCACCAGGTCCTCCGGTGGGTACCCGCAGAGCGAGAGCTCGGGGGTCACGACGAGCCGGGCGCCCGCCCGCTCCGCCTCCGCCGCCGCGACGCGGATCGCGGCCGCGTTGCCGGGCAGATCGCCGAGGACCTGGTTGAGCTGCGCTATCGCAATCTGCATGGCAAGACGAGCGGCACGACGAAAAGCTTAGCACGCCCCTGCCGCCCTTCTGCCGCCCGATTCGACCGGCCCCTCCTTGCCGCCAGTGCCTGCGCACGCGAGAATCGGGCGCCTCCGATGGATGCGCAATGCCCCTGCCGCCCGCCACCCTGCCCGCCACGGCGCTGACCGTCCGCGACGACGTCGCCGTCGAGGCGATCGCCGCGGCGCAGTGGGACGCGCTCGCGAACGGAAGGCCCCTCGTCTCGCACGCCTTTCTCACCGCGCTGCACCAATCCGGATGCGCGTCGCCGGCGACCGGCTGGACGCCGCGCTACCTCACGGTGTGGCGGGGCGACGTTCTCGCGGGCGCCCTGCCCCTCTACGTCAAGGCGCATTCGTACGGCGAATACGTGTTCGACTGGGCGTGGGCCGACGCCTATCGCCGCCACGGACGGCGCTACTACCCGAAGCTCGTGGCCGCCGTTCCGTTCACGCCGGCGCCGGGGCCGCGGCTGCTCGCCGCGGACCGCGAGGCGCGCGTCGCGTTGCTCGACGCGGCGCTGGGGCTCCTCCGCGCCCCACGGCCCGCCGCCGTCCCGGCGTTCTCGTCGCTGCACGTCCTCTTCCCGGGCGAGGACGACGCGCATTCCTGCGAGGCCGCGGGCATGGTCATCCGGCACGGCCTGCAGTTCCGCTGGGAGAACGGGGGCTACCGCGACTTCGCCGACTTCCTCGCATCGTTCAACCACGACAAGCGCAAGAAGGTGAAGCAGGAACGGCGCAAGGTCGCCGCGGCGGGCATCGCGTTCACACGCAAGGTCGGCGCCGAGATCACGAGCGCGGACTGGGCGTTCTTCCACGACTGCTACCTCAAGACCTACCGCGACCACCACTCGACGCCCTACCTCAGCCTCGAGTTCTTCGAGCGCATCGGCGCCACGATGCCGGGCAACGTCATGCTGGCGCTCGGCCGGCGCGACGGCGTGAGGATCTGCGCGGCGCTCGATCTCTTCGACCGCGACACGCTCTGGGGCCGTTACTGGGGAACGACGGAAGCCGTCTCCGGGTTGCACTTCGAGGCGTGTTACTACCAGGCCATCGACTTCTGCATCGAGCGCGGGATCGCCCGCTTCGAGGGCGGCGCCCAGGGCGTGCACAAGCTCGCCCGCGGCCTGACGCCGGTGGCCACGTGGTCCGCGCACGCGATCGCGGATCCGGATTTCGCGCGCGCGATCGCCGATTTCTGCGCGCGCGAGCGCGTCGACGTCGCGCACGCCGCGGACGAGCTCTGCGCGGCGAGCCCTTTCCGCACGGCTGGGCAGGCGAGCGCCTGAGGCAGCACTGTGCGGATCTATTCGACCGACCACTTCGTCCTGCCGCTGCCGCCCGGTCACCGCTTCCCGATGGCGAAGTACGCGCGCCTGCGCGATCGCGTCGCGGCGATGGCCGCGGACCTTCTCGCCATCCCGGAGGCCGCCACACCCGCGCAGCTGTCGCTCGTGCACGATCCCGCGTACGTGACGGCGGTGATGGCCGGCACGCTCCCGGAGCGCGCGCTGCGCCGCATCGGCTTCCCGTGGTCGGAGGCGATGGTCGAGCGCTCGCGCCGCTCGGTGGGCGCCACGATCGCCGCGTGCCGCACAGCGCTGGACGAGGGCTGCGGGATCAACCTCGCCGGCGGCACCCACCACGCGCATCGCGACTTCGGCCAGGGCTTCTGCGTCTTCAACGACGCCGCGGTGGCCGCGCGCGTCATGCAGACCGAAGGCCGCGCCGCGCGCATCCTGATCGTCGACCTCGACGTCCACCAGGGCGACGGCACCGCCGCGATCTTCGCCGACGACGCGAGCGTCTTCACGCTCTCGCTGCACGGGCGCGACAATTTCCCCTTCCGGAAGGAGGCGAGCCGCCTCGACGTCGAATTCGCCGACGGCACCGGCGACGACGTCTACCTGTCCGCCTTGTCGGTGGCGCTGCCCGCGGCGCTCGCCGCCGCGCGCCCCGATCTCGCGATCTGCCTCGCCGGCGCCGATCCTTTCCGCGGCGACCGGCTCGGCCGCCTCTCGCTCAGCAAGGCGGGGCTCGCGGCGCGCGACGCGCAGGTGTTCGACGCACTGCACGCCCGCGGCGTGCCGGTCGGCGTTGCCATGGCCGGCGGGTACGCCGACGCCGTCGACGACGTCGTCGACATCCATTTCGCGACGGTCGCGCTCGCGCTCGAGCGCTACGGCGAGACCCGCGTGCTAGAATTTTCCGCCAAATCGCGCATCCGGCCAGCGCTGCGCGTGACGCGCGTGTGAGCGTTCCGTCCGCATCGCTTCCCTCGCCCTCGCCCTCTCCCGATGAACGACACCGTTCTGCTCGCCCGCGACGGCCCCGTCGCGACGCTGACGCTCAACCGGCCGGACGTGCTCAACACGCTCGACTTCGCGATGATCGACGCGCTGGTCGCGCACACCGCGACGATCGCCGCCGACGACAGCCTGCGGGTGGTCGTGCTGCGCGGCGCGGGCAGGCACTTCATGGCCGGCGGCGACATCCGCGTCTTCGCGGCGGAGCTCGGGCGGTCCCCCGCCGAGCGCCGGTCAGTCTTCCAGCAGATGGTCGAGCGCCTGCACGCGGCGGTCGAGAGCCTGCACCGGATGCCGCACCCCGTCGTCGGGCGCATCCACGGCGCGGTCGCGGGCTTCGGTCTCTCGCTGATGAACGCCTGCGATCTCGTCGTCGCCTCCGAGGACGCGTATTTCGCGTCGGCCTACCGGCAGATCGCACTGTCGCCGGACGGCGGCGGCTCGTGGTCGCTGCCGCGCATCGTCGGGATGCGCAAGGCCATGGAGATCCTGCTGCTCGGCGAGCGCTTCGACGCTGCCGAAGCGTGCGCGCTCGGCCTCGTGAACAAGGTGGTGCCCGTGGCGGAGCTCGACGCCGCCACGGACGCGATCGTGCGCTCGCTCTGCGCCGCGCCGCGGCTCGCGCTGCGCAACGCGAAACGGTTATTGCGCGAATCGCTGGCGCGCACGCTATCGGAGCAGTTGCAGGCCGAGGCCGTTTCCTTCGGCGAGTGCGCGGGGACCGCCGACTTCACCGAAGGCATCACGGCCTTCCTCGCGAAGCGGCCGCCGCGATTCGAGGGTAGCTGACAGGGGCGTCAGCGGCCTTCGGGACGACGCGCGGCGATGCCCGCCGCCGCCGGTTACCGGTTGCCGAAATCGTCGTCGACGCCGGCGGGCTCCACGGCGCGCGGGGTCTCGTTGCCCGACGCCGGCTCGGACTGCGGCCCGCGTCGAACGCGATTGCCGATGTCGTCGTCGATGCGGGGCGTCGCGTTCGCAAGAGGAGCTGCGTTGCCCGGCGTCGCTTCGGACTGCGGTCCGCGCCGGTTGCGATTGCCGCGGCCACGCTTCTTGCCCTGGCCGGCGCCCGGGCCGCGCGGCGCGTTGCCGCCGGAACCTTTGGGCTGCGGCGCGTCGGTTCCGGGAAGTCCCGGCGGCACGGCGCCGGGAACGGTGAGCGTCGTCATCACGTACGGCGACGACGGGCCCTGCCCGCCCCTCGGTGCGCCTTGGCGGGGCTTGCCGTGCTGCGGGCGCCCCTGCTGCCCGAACGGGCGGCCGCCCTGGCCCCCCTGCCCGCCGCGTTGCGCGCCGCCCTGACCCTGGCCGCCGCGTCCGGGGCGCTGCCCACCGCCCTGGCCCTGCGGCCGTCCGTGCGGCCGGCCGTGGGTCTTCGCGAAGAACTTGCCGACCGGCGTGTTGCCGTGCGTGGGCTGCCCGTGCACGCTGTTGCCTGGCTCGATGCCTTCGAACTCCACCGGCTGATCGTCGTCCTGCGAAGCCTCGCGTGGCGGTCCCGGTTCGCGCTGTGGAGCGCGGGGCCCGCGATCGCGCGGCCCCTGGCCCGGACCCCGCTGGCCCTGCCCCGGACCGCGCGGGCCGCCGCTCTGCGGCCGTCCCCCTTGCCCGCGCGCCTTGCCGCGCTGCCCCTGGGGCTGCGCCGAGGGCCCGGTCGAGCGCATGCCCGCCGCCGTGAGCACCGCGCCGACCTCCTCGGGCGTGAGCTCGAGCATCTGCCCGCGCTTCAGCCGCGAGGGCATCGCCACCGTCCCGTAGCGCGTGCGGATCAGCCGGCTCACCGTCAGGCCGAGCGCCTCGAACAGCCGGCGCACCTCGCGATTGCGGCCCTCCTTCAGCACGGCGTGATACCAGTGGTTCGTGCCTTCGCCGCCGCCGTCCTCGAGCTTCTCGACCTTGCCCGGGCCGTCCTCGAGCTCGATCCCCGTCAGCAGCGACTGCCGCTGCTCGGGCGTCAGCTGGCCGACGACGCGGATCGCATACTCGCGCTCGACCTCGTAGCGCGGGTGCATCATCTTGTTGGCGAGGTCGCCGGAATTCGTGAACAGCAGCAGGCCCTCGGTGTTGAAATCGAGGCGGCCGATCGCGATCCACTTGCCGTTGCCGATGTTCGGCAGCTTCTCGAACACCGTCGGCCGCCCCTCGGGGTCGTCCCGGGTCACGATCTCGCCGGCGGTCTTGTGGTACATGAGGACGCGCGCGCGCGGCTCGGCGAAACGGACCTTGACGAGCTCGCCGTTGATCCGCACCTCGTCGCCGGGCCCGACCTTCTGGCCGACGTCCGCGGGCTCGCGGTTCACGGTGATGCGGCCGGCGAGGATCATCTCCTCCATCGCGCGACGCGAGCCGAAGCCGCACGACGCCAGCACCTTGTGCAGGCGCTGCGGCTCGGTGAAGACCTCGTCAGTGGAGGACCGATGGCGCGGCGGCCCCAGGCTCTCCGCTATCCTCTGCAGCGCCACGCTCGGCTGCTGCACCGGGCCGGTCGGCGGGCGGTGCCACGAGCGGGACCGCGAGCGCGAGTTGCGCTTCGGTGGCTTGGGTTGTTGCATCGGGTATCTCCAGCAGGTGGGAAGCGTCGAGCTCGGCCAGGGAGGGCAGCTCGGACAACGAGCGCAGGCCGAGATCGTCGAGGAAGGTCTTGGTGGTCGCGTAGAGCGCCGGGCGGCCCGGTGTCTCGCGGTGGCCGACCACTTCGACCCATTGGCGGTCCTCCAGCGACTTGACGACGCTGGTGGACACGGCGACGCCGCGGATGGCTTCGATGTCGCCGCGGGTCACGGGTTGCTGATAGGCGATGATCGCCAGCGTTTCCATCACCGCGCGCGAGTAGCGCGGCGGTTTCTCCGGCGTCAGCCGTTCGAGGTAGGACTGGATCGCGGGCTTGCCCTGGAAGCGCCAGCCGGACGCGACCTGCACGAGCTCGACGCTCCTGCCCGTCCAGCTCTCGGCGAGCTCGGCCAGCAGCTTGCGCACCGTCTCCGCGTCGAGCGGCGGGTCGAACAGCTTTGCGAGCTGCGGCCCGGCGAGCGGCTCGCCCGCGGTGAGCAGCGCCGCCTCCAGGATGTTCCTGATCTGCTGCAAGTCGTCCATCGTAAGGTGCGGTCCGTTTCGGGTCAGGACGCGAGGGCGAAGTCCGGAGCGCCGGTCAGCTGCGCGTAGATCGGCGCGTAGGGCTCGGCCTGCGCGACGGTGACGAGCTGCTCGCGCGCGAGCTCCAGAAGCGCGAGGAACGTCACGATGAGGTGCGGCAGGTCGGCGTGCGTCGCGAACAGCGACGTGAACTCGGCGAAGCGCGACGGCTCGAGCACCTTCAGGATCCGGCTCATCTCCGCGCGCACCGAAAGCTGCTCGCGGCTGACGAGATGATGCCGGTTGATCCGCGCCCGCGCAACCAGGCCCGCCCAGGCGGCGCGCAGGTCCTCCGGCGAGACGTCCGGCAGCCGCGCCGAGGCGACCCGGTCGAACCAGATCCGGACGGTCGCGAAATCCCGGTCCGCGAGCGGCAATTCGTCGAGCTTGCGCGCGACCTCCTTCATGCGCTCGTACTCGAGCAGGCGGCGGACGAGCTCGGCGCGCGGGTCCTCGGGCTCGGCGCCGGGCTGCGCCGGCGGCTTCGGCAGCAGCAGCCGCGACTTGATCTCGATGAGCACCGCCGCCATCAGCAGGTACTCCGCGGCGAGCTCGAGCTGCGTGCGCCGCATCATCTCGACGTAGCCCAGGTACTGGCGCGTGAGCTCCGCCATCGGGATCTCGAGCACGTTGATGTTCTGCTTGCGAATCAGGTAGAGCAGCAGGTCGAGGGGCCCCTCGAACGTGTCGAGGAAGACCTCGAGCGCCTCCGGCGGGATGTAGAGGTCGTGCGGTAGCTCGAGCATCGGCTCGCCGTAGACCTTGGCCACCGGCCCGCCGCCCTGCTGGGCGAGATCTAGGATGACGGCCTCGCTCATGCGTCACCGTGTCCGGCTGAAGCCAGACCCACGACGACGGCGGAGCGCGTCGCCCACTTTTCCGAGCCTGTCACCGGGCGCATCACGAGTAGTCGAGCCCCATCGCACCACGGACGTCGCGCATCGTCTCCTCGGCGAGCTTGCGTGCGCGCTCGCAGCCGTCGGCGACGATGTTGCGCACGAGCTGCGGGTCGTCGAGGTAGCGCTGCGCCCGCTCGCGTATGGGCTCCTGCTCCCGGATGATGCCGTCGATCACCGGCTGCTTGCAGTCGAGGCAGCCGATGCCCGCTGTCGTGCAGCCCTTGACGACCCACTCCCGCGTCGCCGCATCGGAATAGATCTGGTGCAGCGGCCACACGGGGCAGCGGCCGGGCTCGCCCTTGTCGGTGCGCCGCACGCGCGCCGGGTCGGTCTGCATCGTGCGGATCTTCTTCGTGACCTCGGCGGGCTCCTCGCGCATCAGGATCGCGTTGCCGTAGGACTTCGACATCTTCTGCCCGTCGAGGCCCGGCACCTTGGGCGTTTCGGTGAGGAGCGGCTCGGGCTCGGGCAGGATCATCCGGCCCGTGCCCTCGAGGTAGCCGAACAGGCGCTCGCGGTCGCCGAGCGAGAGGTTCTGCGTCTCGTTGAGGAGGTCCTTCGCCGCCTCGAGCGCGCCGGTGTCGCCCTTCTCCTGGAACGCGGTGCGCAGCTCGCCGTAGCGGCGGGCCTTCTTGCCGCCAAGCTTCCTGACCGCCGCCTTGGCCTTTTCCTCGAACCCGGGCTCGCGGCCGTACATGAAGTTGAAGCGGCGCGCGAGCTCGCGCACGAGCTCGATGTGCGACACCTGATCCTCGCCGACGGGAACCATGTTCGCGCGGTAGATCAGGATGTCGGCGCCCTGCATCACCGGGTAGCCGAGAAACCCGTAGTTGGAGAGGTCGCGGTCGGCGAGCTTCTGCTGCTGGTCCTTGTACGTCGGCACGCGCTCCAGCCAGCCCACGGGCGTGATCATTCCCAGCAGGAGCGTGAGCTCGGCGTGCTCCGGCACGCGCGACTGGATGAAGACCGTCGCGCGCGTCGGATTGATCCCGGCCGCGAGCCAGTCGACGAACATCTCCCAGACGGTGTCGGAGATCACTTCGCTGTCGTCGAAGTGCGTGGTCAGCGCGTGCCAGTCGGCGGCGAAGTACAGGCACTCGTACTCCTCCTGCAGCTTCACCCAGTTCTTGAGCGCGCCGTGGTAGTGGCCGATGTGCATTCGGCCGGTCGGGCGCATTCCCGATAAGACGCGGTCAGTGAACATGATGTGGGGAGGCGCTAGAACCCGCCGGGCAGATTGACGCCGGTGATGGCTTCGAGCAGTGAGGTGACCACGCTGCCCAATGGGCCGATCACGATGCCGAGCACGCCGGTGACAATCAAGACGATCACGATCACGAAACCAAAGCGCTCGGTCCGGGCAAACGGGACCGCGACCGAGTGCGGCAACAGGCTTACCGCAATCCGGCCGCCGTCGAGCGGAAGTATGGGCAGCAGATTCAGAACCATCAGGGCCACGTTGATGCCAACTCCCACGATGCACATGTACTGCAGTCCGGCGCTCGCCAGCGGACCGCGCCCCGTGGCGAGACCGAGGACGATGGCCCACCCCAGGGCCATCACGAAATTCGACGCCGGGCCGGCTGCAGCCACCCAGAACATGTCGCGCTTGGGATGGCGCAGGTTGCCGAAATTCACCGGCACCGGACGCGCCCAGCCGAAAAGAATTCCGCCCAGGAGAAGCGTGGCGAGCGGCACCACCACCGTCCCGATCGGATCGATGTGCTTTAGCGGGTTCAGCGTGACGCGTCCCAGCATCCACGCCGTGCTGTCGCCGAACATCCGGGCGACGTAGCCATGGGCCGCTTCGTGTACGGTGATCGCCAGGATGATCGGGACCGCGGCCAGCGCGATCTTCACAAGCGAAGAGAAATCCATGAACCGCGCATTCTACCCGAGTCCGGCCCGGACCGCCTGCGCCGGGGGTCGGAGCCGATTCTTCGGGGTGGCGCGGCGTTCTGGTGCATCTCCGGCAACCGTCGGCTGCGAGCCCGTCTACCGCTCGAGCCCCAGGCGCACCGGGTCGCCCCCGCCCAGCCGCACGATCACGGGCGGCTCGACGGCCAGATCGACGACCGTCGTCGGCGCCGCCGGGCAGGCGCCGGCGTCGATCACGAGGTCCAGCACACGGCCGAGCGCCTCGTTGATCTGCTCGGCGTCGTTGAGGGGCTCGCTGGCGCCGGGAAGAATCAGCGTCGACGAAAGGACCGGCTCGCCCAGCTCCGCCAGCAGCGCCTGCACGACCGCGTGATCGGGCACCCGGACCCCGACGGTGCTGCGCTTGGGATGCTGCAGCCGGCGCGGCACTTCCCGCGTCGCAGGCAGCAGGAACGTGTAGGTGCCCGGGGTCCCGCTGCGGACGATCCGGAACTGCCAGTTGTCGAGCTTCGCGAAGTGGCCGATCTCGGAGAGATCGCGCAGCACCAGCGTGAAATAGTGCCCCTCGTCGACCCCGCGGATCTGCCGGATGCGCCTGGCGGCCGCGGCGTCCCCGATGCGACAGCCGAGCGCGTAGCTCGAATCGGTCGGATACGCGATCACGCCGCCGGAACGCAGGATCGCCGCGGCCTGACGGATGAGGCGCGGCTGCGGGTTGGCAGGATGGATCTGGAAGAACTGGGCCATGGCTGGCGCCGCGCCCATCGTGTGCGCCGGGTTCGCGCGGCGCGCGGCGATATAATCGGGCCCGATTCTACCCCACGTCCCGTCGCCGCCCCGTGAACCTCCAGCAGCTGCGCTACCTGTGCGCCATCGTCGACCACGGCCTCAACGTGTCCGACGCGGCCGAGGCGCTGTCCACGTCGCAGCCCGGCGTGAGCAAGCAGGTCCGGCAGCTCGAGGACGAGCTCGGCGTGCGCGTGTTCGTGCGAGCCGGCAAGCGTCTCGCCTCGGTCACGCCTGCCGGAGCGGCCGTGGTCGCGACCGCGCGCCGTGCGCTGAAGGAGGTCGGCAACCTGAAGCGGATCGGCGCCGAGTTCAAGAACGAGGACGCCGGCACGCTCGCGATCGCGACCACGCACACGCAGGCGCGGTACGTGCTGCCGCGCGTCGTCCGCGATTTCGCGGCGCGCTACCCGAAGGTCAAGCTGGAGCTGCACCAGGGCAATCCGGTGCAGGTCGCCGAGCAGACCGCCGGCGGCACCGCCGACGTGGGCATCGCGACCGAGGCGCTCGCGTCGTTCCCCGAGCTCGTCACGCTGCCCTGCTACCGATGGAACCGCTGCGTGCTGGTGCCGCGCGGGCACCCGCTCGCCGAGACGGCGCCGCTGACGCTCGCGGCGCTCGCGCGCTACCCGATCATCACCTACGACTTCGCCTTCACCGGCCGCTCGCAGATCAATGCGGCGTTCGACGCCGAGGGGCTCACGCCCAACGTCGTGCTCACGGCGCTCGACTCCGACGTGATCAAGACCTATGTCGAGCTCGGCATGGGCGTGGGGATCGTCGCGCAGATGGCCTGGGACCCGGCGCGCGACGCCGCGTTCGTGAAGCTCGACGCCGCGCACCTGTTCGCGCCGTCGACGACACGTCTCGCGCTGCGCCGCGGCGTCTTCCTGCGCGGCTACGTCTACGATTTCATCGCGCTCTTCGCGCCGGCGCTCGATCGCGCCGCCGTGGACGCCGCGCTCGCCGGAGCGCAATCGCCGTGACCGCGGCGCGCGGCGCAGGCGCCACGGCGCAGGGACGGGCGGCGTGGCTGCAGGTCCGCTTCGCGTTCGCCGCCGCGGTTGCCTTGGCGGTTGCCCTGGCCGTCGCCACGGACGCCGCCCGCGCCGCCGGCGAGCTCCCGGTCGTCACTCTGACGATCAACGGCCACAAGATCGCCGCCGAGGTCGCCACGACCAACGAGCAGCGCGCGACGGGGCTCATGCACCGGTTCAGCCTGCGCCCCGACAGCGGCATGCTGTTCGTGTTCGAGCGCGCCGAGCCGCAGGCGTTCTGGATGAAGAACACGTTCATCCCGCTGTCGATCGCCTTCATCGGAACGGACGGCCGCATCGTCAACATCGACGACATGGCGCCGCAGGACGAGCGCCTGCACTGGTCGAAGGCGCCGGCGCTCTACGCGCTCGAGATGCGCAAGGGCTGGTTCGCCGAACGCGGGATCAAGGCCGGCGACGCCGTCGCCGGGATGCCCGCCCCGAAGCCGAGATGAACCGCCCCCGCGCTCGCTTCGTTCGCTGCCCCCCTGCCGCGGACGGCGGCCGATGCTGACCCCCTTGCGCCTGACGCCCGTGAGCGTCGACCGGTCGAGGTACCTGCCGCCGCTGCTGCTCGAGCTGGTCGACGTCGCCGAGAAGGGCGGCGATCTGGTGCCCGCGTTGGTCGACGTCGTCGGCAAGCTGGGCTTCGACGGCTTTCTCTACGCGACGGCCAGCTACCACCTGCGGCCGAACAACGACGAGCGCATCTACTACTTCACGACGTTGGCGCCGGAATGGGTGATCCGCTATGACCAGCAGGCCTATGTCGAGTGCGATCCTCGTGTCCTCTATTCATTCGAGAGCGCACTGCCGCTCGTCTGGGACCAGGCGAGCGAGCGCGGCAGGAACCCGAAGACCGACGCGTTCCTGCTCGATGCCGCAGCCCACGGCGTCGCCAGCGGCGTGGCCTTTCCCGTCTATGCGGGCTTCCCGGCCCGGACGCTTGTGTCGCTCAGCTCGGCCAATCCCGTCATCGACGACGCGCGGCGCGCCTCAATCGCGGCCAATCTCGGCAACATCATGGTCTTCGGCCAGTATTTCCACGAGCTGTTCGTGAAGGGCGTGATCGAGAAAGGCGTTGCGCCGCAATTCGAGGGCAAGCCGTTGAGCCCCCGCGAACGGCAGTGCCTGCAGATGGCGGCCCACGGGATGACCGGCGCCGAAATCGGCTTCAAGCTGGGCATCTCCGAGCGCGGGGTGACCTTTCATTTCGGCAACATCGTCACCAAGCTCGGCGTGCTGAACCGGCGCGAGGCGATCGCGAAAGGCATCGCGCAGGGCCTCATCCGGATGGAGGTCTGACGGGGGCCTCCGCGCGGACGGCCGCCCGGTCCCCGCGCGCGGAGCGGCGGCTTGACGGGGAGCGTGGCAACCCCGCGCCGATCACGCGTTCGCGCGCAGCCAGGTGCGGAGCTCGGCGACCGAATGGACCGTCGCGAGCGGCCCGTGCCGCTGCAGCCCGGCCGGCGCGTGCGCGCCATACGCCACCGCCAGCGCGGCGGCGCCGGCGCTGCGCGCGAGCTCGAGATCGTGGGTCGTGTCGCCGATCATCAGCGTCTCGCGCGGCGCCGCCCCCACCTCGTCCATCAGGCGCAGCAGCATGTCGGGGTGCGGCTTCGGCAGGCCCTCGTCGGCGCAGCGCGTGGCCACGAAGCGGCCGGCGACACCGTGGTGCGCCAGCGCGTGGTCGAGTGCGACCCGCGTCTTGCCCGTCGCCACGCCGAGCAGGAAACCGGCCGCGCCGAGCTCGGCCAGCAGCTCGCTTACGCCGGCGAACAGCGCAACGTCCCGATCCCGGCTGAGATAGTGGTGCCGGTAGCGCGCGGCGAGATCGGGATGGCGCGCGACTGGAAGTCCCGGCGCGACGTGCCGCAGCGCGTCGAGCAGCCCGAGGCCGATCACGAATCGCGCGTCGAAATCGTTCGGGACCGGCTCGCCGATGTCGCGGCAGGCCTTCTGCAGCGAGTCCGCGATGAGCGCCGTCGAGTCGACGAGCGTGCCGTCCCAGTCGAAGACGACGAAGCGGAAGCGGCGCGGCGCGAATTCAGCGGGCGGGCGCATCGGCGACGGCTTCGCCGGCGGCGTCGAGCCGCGCGACGAACGCCGCGAGATCGGGCGCGAGCGGCGCTTCGACGACGACGTCGCGGCCATCCTGCGGATGCGCGAAGCGGATCCGGTGCGCATGCAGGAACAGCCGCTTGAGCCCGTGTCGCGCGAGCTCCCGGTTCCATTCGAAGTCGCCGTACTTGTCGTCGCCGGCGATCGGAAAGCCGAGGTGCGCGAGGTGCACGCGGATCTGGTGCGTGCGCCCCGTCTCGAGCTCCGCCTCGAGCAGCGCGACCGGCGGGTCCGCACGCGGCCAGACCCGGACCCGCCGGAACACGGTGCGGGCGACGCGCCCGCCGGCTTCGACGCGCACGCGCCGCTCGCCGGTGCCGGCGCCGACGTGGTGCGTCGCGAGCGGCAGCTCGACCGCGCGCAGCGCATCGCGCCACTTGCCGCGGACGAGCACGAAGTAGCGCTTGTCGACGCTCCCGTCGCGCAGCTGCGCGTGCAATCCGGTCAGGGCCGCGCGCTTCTTCGCGACCAGCAGCACCCCCGACGTGTCGCGGTCGAGCCGGTGGACGAGCTCCAGGAACGGCGCATCGGGGCGCGCCCGCCGCAACCGCTCGATGACGCCGAACGCGATCCCGCTGCCGCCATGGACGGCGAGGCCCGGGGGCTTGTTCAGGGCGATCAACACGTCGTCCTCGAGCAACACCGGGGGAAGCGCTTCCGGGCGCCCGGGCGGCGGGGTCACCTTGCGCGCCGGGGCGGCGGCACGGATCGGCGGGATGCGCAGCTGATCGCCGATGGCAAGGCGCGCGTCGGGGCCGACCTTCCGCCGGTTCACGCGGACCTCCCCGCTGCGCAGGATCCGGTAGATGTGGCTCTTCGGGACGCCCTTCAGGATCTTGGCCAGGTAATTGTCGACGCGCTGGCCATCGCCGTCCTCTCCCACTGCAAGCCGGTTGACAGAATCCTTGCTTAAATCATTCATTTGCTTATAATTCTGAGCTGCAGCACGCTTGGCCCCGGCGCAATCCACCGATTGCTGCCGTACGGCGGCAATCTCCGCTATTCAAGGATGGCGAGGGCCCCTCCGGCCATGCGCAGGCCCCGCGCTCTCGGGGGCGAAGACGGCCGTAGCACATTGCATAAACCGGCCGCCGGTTAAATCCACTGACCGTCCGGGCGTTGCGCCCCGGAAAAGTAGGGATGGTAAAGCATGAGCGCAGTCTCCGCACCCGGCTTGGGCCGGTTCGAAGCGGCGCATTGCGCGGCGCACTTGGCGAAATTTTGTGCCCCAGGCGGTTCCCTCGCCCGCGTCTTTTCGCGGCGGCCGACCACCTCGGGCTTGACCGCTTGAACGCACGAATGAAGCCCTCCGTCCCTTCGAGATCGCACCGCCTCGCCGTTGGCGAGGCCGACGCCCGGCATTTCCCGGCAAGCGTCCGGGGCGCTCTCGTCGGCCCGCAGCCACCGCTGCGGGTCGGTTCGACTTCCCCTGCGTCCGCCGCTCGATAGCGTAGCGCCGCGCGTGCCGCGCGGCCCCCGTTTCGCCCCGCCCCAGGCCCGGCCGGACCCGCGCCGGGAAGAAACTATGAAACGCATGCTGTTCAACGCCACGCAGGCGGAGGAACTCCGCGTGGCGATCGTCGACGGCCAGAAGCTGGTCGACCTCGACATCGAGTCCGCAAGCAAGGAACAACGCAAGGGCAACATCTACAAGGCCGTCATCACCCGGGTCGAGCCGAGCCTCGAGGCCTGCTTCGTCGACTACGGCGCCGAGCGCCACGGCTTCCTGCCATTCAAGGAAATCTCCCGCCAGTACCTCAAGGGTCGCGGCGGCAGCGGCGACGAGGGCGAAGGCGAAGGCGCCACCCGCGGCCGCATCCAGGACCAGCTCAGGGACGGCATGGAGCTGATCGTCCAGGTCGACAAGGACGAGCGCGGCAACAAGGGCGCAGCGCTCACCACGTACATCTCGCTCGCCGGCCGCTACCTCGTGCTGATGCCCAACAATCCGCGCGGCGGCGGCGTGTCGCGGCGCGTCGAGGGCGAGGAGCGCAACGAGCTGCGCGACGCGATCAGCGGGCTCGACGTCCCCCAGGGGATGAGCGTCATCGCGCGCACCGCGGGCATCGGCCGCAACACGGAAGAGCTGCAGTGGGACCTCAACTACCTGATGCAGCTGTGGCACGCGATCGAGGACGCGTCGAAGCTGCAGTCGGGCGCCTTCCTGATCTACCAGGAATCGAGTCTCGTCATCCGCGCGATCCGCGACTACTTCCACCCGGACATTGGCGAGCTGCTGATCGACACCGAGGCGATCTACGAGCAGGCGCAGCAGTTCATGAGCCACGTCATGCCGGCCAACGTGAACCGCGTCAAGCTCTACAAGGACGACGTCCCGCTGTTCTCGCGCTTCCAGATCGAGCACCAGATCGAGACCGCGTACGCGCGGCAGGTGCCGCTG